>Ga0302139_10000921_pt1 | contig 14244 bp, 13 predicted proteins | sample CBN3_331_MG_FD_203104 | JGI IMG/M metagenome (GOLD analysis project Ga0302139, IMG submission 203104) | Marine microbial communities from Western Arctic Ocean, Canada - CBN3_33.1 | ecosystem: Environmental > Aquatic > Marine > Oceanic | place: Canada: Western Arctic Ocean | collected 2017-09-15 | reverse complement strand
CGAGCAAGGTGGGAAGGTGGGCGAAGTGCCTTACCGAGCCTTAGTTTAGCGGTCGGCGTCCGTTGCACCGACTTGGCGGATCGTACCGGACGATTTGCGGACGATCAACGGGATTTGCAGCGGGGAGCGATTCGGGGCGGTGGTTTTGATGGTTGCGATGCCTCGATAGCGGCCTGGCGGGGGGAGTTTATGGAGCGTGATACGCAGGCGTCGCTGATTCACCTTTGCAGATGTTGCGTCGTCGACGAAGTCTGCGGTGAAGTGAGGCGATGAGGTGATCGCGGCGAGGAGTTCGGGGAGGCCGGGTTGGTTCGTGGAGATTGTCAGCTCGCGAATGGCGGGCAATAGTTCGTGACGAGAGAAGACAATCGTAGAGGGTGCGATTGTGAATCCGCGGTTGACTGTGTCGATGGTCGGCCGTGGGCCTTCAATGATGAGGGGGACGGTCAATTCCGAGTAGATCGGGTCGTCCGTTTTCAGCCGGACTACCGACCGGGTGCGACCGGGAGGCACGTTGTTGTTTACGGACACTGCGATTCGCAGGCGGCGGTTGCCGTCGGCATCGATCTCGGTTCCGGCAAGTCGCGCGGTAACCAAGGGCGTGGACGATTCGATGCTGGTGATTGAAAGCTGCTCGCCACGGTAGTCGGTGACGACGACTTCGTGCGTCGTGGTTTCCTGTTTCAATTGGTAGAAGATGAGCGCCTTGGGCCGAATGACGACCTTTTCAGATGGCAGGGTGACATTGAGTTTCAACTCGGCCATGCGGGGTTGCGGGTCGGTGTAGTGCATTTGCACCGAGTACTCTTTCGGGCCGGGTTCCTCGTTGGCTGCGCGAACTCGAATGAGAAACTCGCCCGCTTCGCCCGGTTGGTAAACCCGCTTGGCCAGTTGCGGATTCAGGCAGCCGCAACTTGGTTTGAGTTCGGTCACGCGGACTGTTTTGTCGCCCGTGTTGCGGAAGGTGAAATATCCGAACACAAACTGGCTGGGCGGAACTTCACCGCGAGGGACCATGTATTGGTCGAAGACCAGGGCAGGGCGGTCATCTACGGTGGCATCGGCCTGCGATGACGACCCGACTACACGGCTCCCAATCGCAGCCAGAAACGGAACGGCCGCAGCCAACGCGAGGGCCAGGCGAGTTCGGCGATTGGACGAAGGTGTGGTGGGGTTCATGCGGACGGCGTCCGTCGAGAGGAAGGGGCGAGAATTCAGCGAGTAGGGGCAAAGGTTGAAGTCTTCTGGGAATGAAGGGCTTGTCGAATAGATTTTCCAAGCGGTGTCTCGTTTGTGATAAGCGCTTCACCCATGCCGTACTTCGTGGTCGCCTTGGCGTAGTACTCATGGGCTTCGGGAAGCAGTTCGCGAAGCGCGGCCGCGCGGTGTGCGTCGGAGGGGTGTGTCGAGAGGAATTCGGCTGGTTTCTGCCCCGCGTTGAGTTGGGCAAACCGTTCCCAGAAGCGGGGGGCTTCGGTCGGGTCGTAACCGGCCTTGGCCATCAGCATCAGGCCGATGTGGTCGGCTTCCGATTCATGCTTACGCGAGTAGGGCAGGGTGACTCCGAATTTCGACGCGGCTCCGTAGGCTCCCAGAATGAGTTCACGTTCTTTCTCGGATTGCTCCGATGCGCCGAACTCGACGGCTTTCTTGACGGCTGTTGATAAGGCTGTGTGGCTCATACGTTCTCCACCGTGCCTGGCCAACGCATGTGCGATTTCGTGCGACATCACGACTGCGATGCCGGCTTCGGTTTGGCAGATCGGTAGAATTCCCTCGTAGAAGGCGACTTTACCGCCGGGCAAGGCGAAGGCGTTGGTCTGTTCTGAGGCGATGACTTTGAATTGCCATTGGTAATCGGGTTGCTCGGCGACGGCGGCGATGCGGCGTCCGACGCGCTCGACCATCTCGACGTATTGCGGATTCGCCGAGAGCGTTTCCTTCTTCAGGATGTCTTCGTAGGCATCCACGCCCATCGCGACTTCCTGCTTCTCGGGTATGAGGAGCAGTTGGCGTCGGCCGGCGATGGGGGTTGTGCGACACCCTGACCAAGTCCCCAGTCCCGCCAGCGTTAACAGCAGGAGAGTGGTGACAAAATTTCGTCGCCGGCGATCAACGGAAGCCGGGCGGTGTTCGTGACGTGAGCCGTGCGGTGCGGAATCGTTCCGCGAAACGGTCGAGCCGTTCATCCTGAACCTGTCTCGATGAGTTGAAGGGGATGAGAGATGTGGGAGAGAGGGCGGGACTATAGTATCGAGGGGTCGAGGTCGACAAGACGGAGTTTCGCTGTTCGCCCTAATGAAATGGTCCACGACCTGTCGTGGATTCCCGTTGCGGCGATTCCTTGATTGGTGTCTACTGGCATTCGATGCGACTCGGAACGGTCGGGTGTTGCTGTGATTGCGTTAATTGATATGAGGCGAAGAGGTTATGGCGAACGTGTTGGTGACCGGCGGTGCGGGGTTTCTGGGAAGTCATCTTTGCGATCGGTTGATTGATCGCGGGGATGATGTCATCTGTTTGGACAACTTCTTCACCGGCCGGAAAGAGAATATCCAGCATTTGGTCGGTCATTCGCGGTTCGAGTTGATTCGCCACGACATCGTGCGGCCGATGTTCCTGGAAGCCGACCGCATTTTTAACCTGGCCTGTCCCGCCTCGCCCGAGGCGTATCAACTGAACCCGATCAAGACGATTAAGACGTCGACGGTGGGCATGGTGAATGTGCTTGGCCTGGCGAAACGGTGTCGGGCCCGGATTCTGCACGCGTCGACTTCCGAGGTGTACGGCGACCCCGAAGTGCATCCGCAAACGGAAGACTACTGGGGCCATGTGAACCCGCTGGGGCCGCGATCCTGTTACGACGAAGGCAAACGCGTGGCCGAGTCGTTGTGCATGAACTACCACACAGAACATGGATTGGAGACCCGGCTGATTCGGATCTTCAACACGTACGGTCCGCGGATGGACCCGAATGACGGGCGGGTGATCTCGAATTTCATCACGCAGGCGCTACGCGGTGATGACATCACGATTTACGGAGAGGGCACGCAAACTCGCTCGTTCTGCTTCGTGGACGACCTGCTCGAAGGCATGCTGCGGTTGATGGATCTCGACGACGAACTCGGCCCGGTGAACGTCGGCAATCCGGGAGAATTCACGATGATCGAATTGGCGGAAACAGTCCTCAAGCTGACGGGATCGTCCTCGTCGCTCGTGCATAAGCCGTTACCCGCTGATGACCCCAAGCAACGCTGTCCGGATATTTCCCTGGCCAAGAAACTGCTGGATTGGACTCCGCAGGTTGATTTGGAAGCCGGGTTGGAGAAGACGATTGCCTACTATCGTGACCTGTTGTTCGGATGAAAAATTGTCGTGTCGGCTTTCCGTTTTTCGCTCTCCGCTTTTGAATTCAAAGCCGCGTGATGGGTGTCATTCGTTCGGTCCTATGTAACGGGAGATGACGTGAGCAAGGTTCTTGTGACCGGTGCAGCAGGGTTCATCGGTTTTCATGTCAGCCGGGTGCTGCTTGCTCGTGGTGACCAAGTCGTCGGGTTGGATAACCTGAACGACTACTACCCCGTGCAGCTGAAACGCGATCGCCTTGCGCAATTGACGGGGCAGAGTGAGTTCACCTTTCATGAACTCGACTTGGCCGATCGCGCAGGGATGGCGGAACTGTTTGCGGCTGAGTCGTTCGATGTTGTGGTGAACCTCGCCGCGCAGGCGGGGGTGCGGTATTCGTTAGAGAATCCGCATGCGTATATCGACGCGAATATCGTCGGCTTCATCAACATTCTCGAAAGCTGCCGGCATTCGGGAGTCAAGCATTTGGTGTATGCGTCGTCGAGTTCGGTGTACGGCTCGAACACGAAGATGCCGTTTTCGGTGCATGACAACGTCGATCACCCGGTGAGCCTGTACGCGGCGACGAAGAAGGCGAACGAGTTGATGGCCCATTCTTACAGCCATCTTTACGGGTTGCCGACGACCGGGTTGCGATTCTTCACGGTTTACGGCCCGTGGGGACGACCCGACATGGCGTTGTTCCTGTTTACCAAGGCGATTCTCGAAGGCCGCCCGATCGATGTCTTCAATGAAGGACAGATGAAACGCGACTTCACGTATATCGACGACATCGTCAACGGCGTGGTTCGCGTTTGCGATACGATTCCCGAACCGGACGCAAAATGGAACGGCGACGATCCCGACCCGGCAACGTCTGCCGGGCCTTACCGCGTTTACAACATCGGTAACAATCAACCCGTCGAACTGCTGCGAATGATTGAAGTGCTTGAAGACGCCCTGGGTCGCAAGGCCGAGAAGAACCTGTTACCCATGCAACCCGGCGACGTGCCGGCGACTTTCGCAGACGTCGATGCCCTGCATCGCGATGCGGGCTATTCCCCGTCGACCTCCATCGAAGAGGGCATTCCGAAGTTCGTGGAATGGTATCGGGAGTATTACGCGATTGAATGACCAAATCCCAATGGCCAACCACTAATGCAATCCATGAGTGAATCTTCCACATCCAAGTCGCCGGTAGGCATCGAGCGTAAAGGCATTATTCTTACCGGCGGGGCAGGGTCGCGTTTGCATCCGGCGACGCGGGTTGTCAGCAAGCAACTGCTGCCGATCTACGATAAGCCGATGATCTACTATCCACTGACGACGCTCATGCTCGCGGGCGTGCGGCAAATTCTTATCATCAGCACACCGTACGATTTGCCGTTGTTCGAGCGCCTTTTGGGTGACGGTTCGCAGTGGGGGCTTGAATTCGAGTATGCCGAACAACCCGATCCGGGCGGGCTGGCACAGGCGTATTTGATCGGCGGCGAGTTCGTGGGGGATGACCCGTCCTGCTTGGTGCTGGGTGACAATATCTTCTACGGGCACAAACTCAGCCGTTCGCTGGAGAACGCGGCTTCCCGCACCGACGGGGCGACCGTGTTTGCGTATCGGGTGAACGACCCCGAGCGATACGGTGTTGTGGTCCTTGATGAACAGGGCCGCCCGACCGACATCGAAGAAAAGCCGTCCCATCCTCGGTCGCATCTGGCGGTGACCGGGTTGTACTTCTACGACGGCCTCGCAACGGAGTTCGCGCGTCAACTGAAACCCTCGGCCCGAGGCGAGTTGGAAATTACCGACTTGAACCGGATGTATCTCGAACGGGACGAGTTGCACGTCGAGATTTTCGGGCGTGGGACCGCTTGGCTGGATACCGGCACGCACGATTCGCTGCTGGAAGCGGGGACTTTTGTTAGCGTGCTTCAAAAGCGGCAGGGGCTGAAAGTGGGCTGCCCAGAGGAAATCGCTTGGCGGATGGGCCATATTGATGCCGCCCAGGTGCGAGCGCTGGCCGAGCCGATGCGCAACAGCGGTTACGGGCAATATCTGCTCGAATTGGTTGCCTCGACCTGAGTGTTTGCTGGGTCGGTTCTCCGTTTTCGGCTGTTTTATCTGCCGTTCTGTTGCGCAGGACTGCGCCTTGCGCGCCGCAGCCGCAGGATCAGCAGGGTCGTTGCTAGTTTGACTCTGGCATTCCATCTTGCCTGGTTTCACGAGTACAGGTGGTGATCGAGGAGAGATTTGGGGGCAGTCTCGTGGGCAGTTTTCCTAACCGGAACTGCCCGAACAATCGGTCGTTCTGTCGACGTAACCTTTTTAGGAAATAGGGGGTTGTGAGATTCAAGGGGGCTTTGATGGTCGGTCGATGAATTTCATCAGCCCATTCTGGTAAGTCCGGATTAGGAACAATTCATGGGACGGACGGGATGCGAAATTCAAAGTTGAATCGAGCCAACCGCTCGCCGCGATGAAAAGTCTTGGAAGTTGATTGCGACAGAGGTGAGGTGAGAAAGAGTTCAAAAGTTCGCCGTCATTCATTAGTTTCGAAGTCGGACGATTTCGGGCAATCGCGACGCGCGTCGCGGGCGACGGCACAAAGCGGTAGAGGACGACTGTTGTCGCCTTCGGATGATCCGCTCGCCGACGAAAAACATTGAATCGACGGCACACGATACGATTCCCATGGGAAGGAGATGTGGTTTCATGAAATGGTTCCGTTTCTGTAGTGCTGTAGTTGCATTACTCAGCATGACTGCTGGGGCACAGGCGGGCATCCTTAATCTCTCAAATTTGAATTTGGGTGGATGCGCGAAAAGCTGTGGCTGTGCTTCTGACTGTCAGCCGACATGCTGCAAGCCTACGATTACACGTCCGTGCGATGTCACGGTTCACACGTACCAGCGTAAATGCTCGGACATTAAGCCGCCTTGCTGCAATACCTGCGATGCGCCTAATTCCCGCTGCGCTCCCTCGAAATGCTGCACGACCAAGTGCGCTCCCAAATGTGCTGCTCCGGCAAAATGCGCTCCGAAGTGTGCACCTAAGTGTGCTGCTCCGGCAAAATGCGCTCCGAAGTGTGCACCTAAGTGTGCTGCTCCGGCAAAATGCGCTCCGAAGTGTGCACCTAAGTGTGCTGCTCCGGAAAAATGCGCTCCGAAGTGTGCACCTAAGTGTGCGGCTCCGGCAAAATGCTGCACGACAGGCGCCTGCGGTAAAGGTGGTTGCGCTACTGACGACTGCTGTGGCACGAAGTGCTGCCCAGTCGTTGATCCTTGCGAGATCGCTCAGTTGATCTACACGTCGCAGACTGCCTGCTACGCCAAAGATCGTAAAGATGCGATTGATAGCCTTGGTGACGATTACGATTGCCAGTGCAATCCCGAAATCATGGCAGCCTTCATCTACGCTTTGAACGACTCTGACGAGCGTGTTCGGGCTGAAGCTGCTGACGAAATCGGCGACCAACTCCGCAAGAATCCTTGCTGCTGCAGCAAGGAACTCACCGCGGCGTTGACTTGTGCTCTGGGTGACTGCGACAAGAAAGTGCGTCGACAGGCGACGGAAGGCCTGGAAGCGTGCGGCTACGAAGTTGTCGACGGTTGCTGTGACACTGGCTGCGACACTGGCTGCGACAAGTGCGGTGGCCACTCGGCTCCCGCCAAGGGTGGTGCGTCCCCGGCTCCGGCTCCGCCGGCAGCCTTCGCTCCCCCGCGTGGCAGCAAACTCGTGCCCCGTTCCGGTCGGACCAATCGCTTGGCTGACCTGTTCGGTCTGCTCGACTGAGCTGTAGCGAGGCAGACTGAGAGAAACCGTTTCTCAGTCTGCCAACCTGATAAGAATCGCGACCCCCGGAAACAGTTTCCGGGGGTCGCTTTTCGTTTGGACGATCAAGTGTTTGGCGAGGGCGGAATCAGGTTCGCCAGATGAGCGGTTTGACATCCCCGTTCCACGGGTGCTTTTTGTCTGTGGTGCGTGTTGTGAGCGAGATGCCTTGGGGGGTGAGCCGGGCGAGCGTCCAACCGGTGGTCGAGAGTTTGGTGCTTGCCACGTACGAAGTTGCTGGCGTGTTGATGATGTGGATTCCCTGGTGTTTTGCGTTGGTACGATCGTGAACGTGTCCGTGGATGTAGGCTTTCACATGACGCCGCGCGACGAGGATTTTCCAGAGTTCGTTCGAGTCGATCAGTCCGCCGGGAAAATGATTTGGATCACCGCCTAGTCGCGGGTTGTGATGCGTGACGATGATGGCCGGTTTTTCGGCGTGTTGATCGAGCGCTTTGGCGAGCCAGTTCCGCTGATCTTTCCCGATGGTGCCCTGTGTGACCATCGTTTTCTTTAGTGAGTCGAGCAGGAAGAAATTCGCGAACCGTGTTTTTACGACGGAAATATGGCGCGAAGCGACCAACGGTGTTTTCGGGCGTTCTGCTTTCATGACATCGTAAAATACTTTGCGGTTGTCGTGATTGCCCAGCGTGAGATGCACGTCGAGTTTGGCCTTGTGCAGCGGTTCGATCAGCCGGGCGAAGTGCTTGTAGTCGCCCGGTTGCCCGTCTTTGAGTGCCAAGTCTCCGTTGATGAGCACGCAGGCCGGCTTGAGGTTTCGTTGCAGCAGTTCGTCGACCGCCTGACGCAGATGAGTTGGAACGGGTGACTTCGGCGGATGCTTTTCGCCGATGTGGGTGTCGTTCAATAGATAGACGAGGTCGCTTTCAGTTTGGCTGCCGAACGCTTCGGACGAGCAGGTGATGAAACCCGCTCCGACGGAGACAAGAAACTGTCGTCGACTTTGGGCCGGCAGGTGAATGGGCATGTGGGGGCTCTTTGGGTTATGAGTCTTCAGATTGACGGCAGACAGGAATGTCCGCCCTACCTATTTGGCAAGGGAATCGAGGCGGACCTTCAGGAAGTGAACGCCTTTGCGATTCATGAAGACCGTGCCGACGTGCTTGTCGTCGAGTGGAATGGTTCGTGCGGAGTAGTAGCGGGCGGTGATATCTGTTTCGGGCAGCAACGTCACGGTGTCGCTCCATGTTTGGCCGTCGTCGGTCGAGACGCTGTATCGCAGTCCTTTGTTTTTGCTGCCCACGCCCCAGGTCACGATGAGGGTTCCGTTGGCATGTGCGGTGAGGAATCGGCCTTCGGCGTTGTCACGCGCGTTGGGGACAGCCGGGAAGTTCTCGATCGATTTCCAACTGCGGCCTTGGTCTGCGGAACGCAACAGGACAAATCCCATCGCCAGTAACGTCCCCTTGGCAGTGCGGGTGATCTGCTGGAACTCGTGTTGTTTGCCGTCGGGGCTTTCGACAGGAAAGATTGTCAGCTTGCCCGTCTGAGGTTGATAGAGCTGCGGAGGACCGACACGCAACGGCAGCAACCATTGGCCTTCGGTCCAAGGCAGCACGTTGTGTCGGACTGCGCCCATGTGCTTGCCGTCAATCGGCCCGATGAGTGCCTGCTTGCTCCAGGTTTTGCCTTGATCGGAACTGATCGTGTAGAGCAACGCGCGTTCGTAATAGCCGTCGTTGGCTTTGTCGTCGGCGATGTAGTTCCACGTGACGAGAATGCGATCATCAGGAAGCACGTCGGCGGTGCCGGGGTAGACTTCAAACTTTTTCACTTCACGAATGGCATCCGGACGCCTGTCCGAGTCGGGAATCGGCTTCGGCTGTGTCCATGACTTTCCGTCATCGGTCGAACGGGAACACATCAGAATATTCGCGCCCTTGTAGACGACGACCAGCGTGCCATTTTTTGTGCGGCAAACGGAAGGGTGGATGTGTCCGGAGATGCGAGCCGCCAGGATCGAGACCGGATTCTCCTCGGCCCGCAACGTTGAACCGCAGTTCGAAATCGCAAGCCAGCTAATACCGCAGAGTATGGCCGTTTGTAGAAGAGGACGATGGTGGCAATGCATTTGGATTCCAATCGTGCGTGTATCGACAGGGGTGTTATGTGGGGGACGTCCTAATCTTGACGCAAACCGATGTCAGCGTCCAGCACTTGGTGAAGCGTAGGCCCAATTGACACGGGTTTGGCCTCAAGTGTTAGTTCTCGATTTGGCTGTCAGCAGATCTCTCGACTGGTTCCCACCGCCTCACACGCGGGATGATCACCTGCCGTTGCTTCTGCCTTCCCGCACATATTTTTTGAGCAAGGCATACATCTCCTTCACCTTCTCCGGATGCTCGCGAGAGACGTCGGTGGTCTCTTCGATGTCTTTGCCCAAGTCGTAAAGCACGAAGGAAGTCGGGAAGTTGTCATCCAAGATCTGCGCGGTGGTTTTCGGTCCGTTGACCGTCAGCTTGAAAGCCCCCTTACGGATGGCAAACGTCCCATTGCTGTGGTTGTGCACAATGGCCTCGTGAAACGACTCGGGTCGCGATTTTCCCGTGAGCGCTTTGAAAAAACTTTGCCCATCTTCGGCAGTCTGGTTGTCCAGCTTGATATTCAACATCTCTGCCAGCGTGGGGATGACATCATTGAAGAGGATCGTCGTAGGGCAACTCCCGCCCGGTTTGATTGTTTCGGGCCAGCGGACAAAGAACGGCACGCGGTGTCCGCCCTCGAGTAGGCCCGCCTTCCAACCGCTCAACGGCCCGTTGCTGTCGTGCCCGTAAATGGCGGTGTCACCCCTGACCCATCTCGCGCGATACCCCTTTGTGCGATCGACCGGACCGTTGTCGCTGGTGAAGATGACGACCGTATTCTTTTCGATTCCGAGTTCGGCAATCTTGCGTAGCAGCTTGCCGACATGGTGGTCGAGTTCGACGACGAAATCTCCATACGTCCCGGCGCGGCTGGTCCCGGCGAATTTCCGGTCCGGGACGATCGGGTTATGCGGCGTCGTCATCGCATAATAGAGAAAGAACGGCTTGTCAGGCCGGATGCGTGTTGTCTTCTCGACGAATTCGCACGCCTTGTTCGATAGCGTCGGAACGAGGCGGTCCATGGTGTAGCCTTTGGCAACGATGTTGTCGTCCCGGCCAAACCATTCGCCGTTCTTTTCTTTTGCTTCCTGCGAGGAGAGGGTGGGAACGATCGTGGCCCGGTTGTTCTCGATGAAAACGGCCGGGTTCATCTCTGCCGATCCGGCGGTGCCAAAGGAGTAGTCGAATCCGTAGTCTTTCGGCCCTTTCAGGGCGGGTGAGGCGAAATCGATGTTGCGAAAATCCTGGTAGTTGGGATGGACCCGGATGATCTTCCGCGCGGTTTCATCGCGCAGCTTCCAATCGATTCCCTGATGCCACTTGCCGACCAACCCGGTGTGATATCCCGCCTCGTGCAGCAGACTCGCAAGCGTCTTTCGCCCCGGCTCGATCAGGGTGCCGGCAAAGTTGGCCAGGTTGCCGCCCGATCCCAACCGGGTCCGCCACATATACCGGCCGGTCAACAGGCCGTAGCGAGAAGGGACACAGTAAGATCCTGCGGCATGGGCGTCGGTGAAAACCAGGCTTTCTTTCGCCAGCCGGTCCAGGTTGGGCGTGGGAATTCTGCTGGCGCGGTTGAGCCTGGTGACATCGCCGTAACCCATGTCATCAGCGAGGATGATCACGACGTTAGGCCTGCGTGTCTTACTCGGGGCCGCTGAAACATCTTTCGGTGCAACGAGTAGTGCCAGCACCAACCAGCAGGCCAGGGTGAAGAATGTCATTCTCATGGTGTTCTCCTAAGCGGCCGGCGGCCGTGGCCTAGCATTTGTTTCTGGACGTACCTTGTCACAGCATGACGAGTTTCGACCATCATCGTTGGGTGCCACTGGCTTTGCCAGTGCGAACACGGAACCGATGTCGTATGGCTGAAGATCGGTCCCTGTCGACACGACCGTCTTTCGTTGGAACTCGAATCACGGACCATCGACCTGAACACCGTACTCGACACGCATCGGCACTGGCAAAGCCAGTGGCACCCAGCGGAGCAACAAGGTGATCACGGAAAGCAGCTTGCAACGACGCCTTGCCGGTCCACTATTTTCCCGGATTCGCCGTCGAGAAGATCACGCGACCGAAGCCCTTCGGGGCGTGAAACTGCGGCGTTTCGGTTTTACTCGGCGACCATTGGCTGAATTGCGGATTGGTCTTTCCACCCAAGCGATTTAGATTGAGATGCCAAACGTCTCCGGATTTCGGCGGCGTGTACTTGGCAACCTTTGAGAAGTTCGCGAAGGGGATTGCGGCTTCCAGTATCCATCCGCGGTCGGTGTCGCGATCGTCGTTGAGCGTTCCGTCGATCGTAACGGCGATCTGTATGCTCTTGGCGTTCCATTCTTTCTTCACCTTCACTCCTGGACCCTCCGGGTGATGCTGGTCAAGAAAGGCCCCCTTCACATTCATCTCGATATTGAAGTAGTCGTTCGGACGGTTGGGGTTTGGTGCGATGAACACTTCGACGCAATCGTCCCGGTAGACAGGACTGTCCCGCTTGGTGTGCTCGGCCCAAATGTGAGCGTCATCACACCGATACGACACGTACAGAAATCGGTCGTCCCACATCAGTTTCGCCTCGGTCTGTTCCTGCTCACCCTTGGCCCACCAGGGAAAGTGGAATTTGCCAACGCCTTTCGTATTCTTCCAGTCCTTTTCGTCGAGTCGACCGTCGATGACGACCTTCTCGGAGGTCCGGAGTACGCGGTAACGAGGTGCGTTGTGGCTGTTAATCGGTTCGGCAGCCGCAGATGCGGATACTGCCACGGAGGCAACCGTCAGCAACAGCCAACTGATCGAAAATTTGACGCCCGGCATTGATACGCTCCAATAGGGTTGGGCTGCACATTGTTGCCCGCCCTGATCCAGAGAATCAAGCCATCAACCGGGGTGATCAAAGGTGTCAGGTACCAGTTTCACGTTTTGAAAGTGCCACCCCGACCCTGATTTGTCATTAAACGGTTCCTGACACCTTTTGTTTCTCGTTCGACGAGTTTCGCGAACAGAATCGTGTTCGACATGTCTCGCACGAGCGTTGAAGCTAACCGAACTCGGCAGCATCTGGCCGAATTGGCGCGCCATCGAAAACGGTCGTGTTTCGACTTGTCTTGCCTGAAGTCTTTCTGACGCACGTCAGGATGGCGTGTTCGTGGTGTGATCAATTCACGCTGATCAACTCAACGATGAAATGCAGTGTCGCGTTCGGCGGGACATCGGCACCAGCACCGCGTTGTCCGTAACCCAACTCGGCAGGGATCGTCAGTTCGATCATTCCGCCGACACCGACAAGCTGCATGCCTTCGGTCCAGCCTGCGATAACACGCCCCAACGGGAACGAAATTGGCTCGTCCCGTTTGTAGGAACTGTCGAATTCCGTGTCGTCATCGAGCCAACCCCGGTAATGGACGGTGACCGAGTCTTTGACGGTCGCCTTTTCGCCATCTGACGTTCTTAGAATACGATACTTGAGTCCCGAGTCGGTCTCGGTGAATTCTTCCGGAGCATCATCATCAACGGCTCCCATGTCACTCATGATTCGTTCCTTGTTGTTGGAGTCAAGTTCTCAGGAAATACATTGCGCTCTGAGACAACGCTCTCGTCTTATCGAGGTGAACAAGGGGGGCGATGATCATCGCTGTTGGCTACAGTGTCCCATCGAGACCTCGCTGGTAGTACTTGTGAGTGATGTCGTCTTGGTGCTCTAGTAGCCAGTCGATGGAAGGTTCGTTGTGCATTGCTTTGTGGATGGCCTGTGCCGTGGCCTTGCGATGAATTTCAAAAAGAGCCTTGTGGTCGAGGTTCTCTTCGGTTGCGGCACCAGGGTTCAGCCAAACCGAGCAGACGATGCCCAGTTCGTTGGCTTTTTCCTTGGGAATGTCTCCCGCTCGGACTGCGTCGAGTACTCCGTTTGCGATCGCTGCTTGCACCGTTCCCATTAAGATATTCGTGTAGGCGGTGCTCTTCACTGTCACCTTGCTGACCATCAGAGTCACCGGCCGCACCTGAATATCGGTGTCCAGGATTGCAAAGACCTTCGAGTGACCAGCCGATTGACTGCCCGTCAAAGTGGCAATCGCCGTGCCGACCGGGCCGTCTAATTCGCCAATGACAACTTCCGGCTCCGCAGCGGTGAACGGTGGTCCGCCAGCGACAAGAGACTCTCCAGTACGCATCACAATTCGATCGCTCATTGGGGGCCTGTTCAGTTGCAGGTGAAGTGAACTCAGTTCAATGGGCCAACAGCGTACTTGCCACCACCGACGATGTCCATCTCCTACGTGTTTCCGTGCCTTTGTGGAACGCACCGCCCAAAGGGCTGAAACTCGTTGCCGCAATTTATGTTGCACCGACAACATCGCCTGCGCAGCTCGCAGTTATGGCACTGAGTTCAGCCAGTCTCGGGGACGACGTGTTGTTGGAGTCCGCTACCATGGGGACGTGCGTCCTTCAGACAGGTACGGCCACTCGTGGTTGGACCGCTCTAAAGCCCCGCTGGGATCGTCCCATTTCCCGAAGTAATGCAGCCTCTGGCTAATCTTCTTGGCCCACCTCCCGGTGGCATGGGGGAACAGCGGGAAGTCAGGATATGGCTTGCTGGGCTTGGACGGTTTTCTCTTTCGACTTGTCTTGCTAAACTCCGTCACGGCATCACCTCTGGTTCGCAAGGTTGGGGGTGGTGTCGTTTCATGTTAAAATAGGATGTCGGGTGTCACAGTGGGTGTCAATGAGTCAATAATGATTCGACACAAGCAGTAGGATACCCCGGAGAAACAAGAATATTGAGGGCGTAGCTCAGCTGGTAGAGCAACGGACTTTTAATCCGTAGGTCCAGGGTTCGATCCCCTGCGCCCTCACTCAGATTCAGTCGATGTCATGTGATGTCAATCGACTCCATACCCCTGCATTTGTGGGGGTATTTTTATGCGCTGACAGTTCTCGATTGAGCCGAACGAGGGGCAGCGTAGTGTCACCT
>Ga0302139_10000919_pt1 | contig 14251 bp, 16 predicted proteins | sample CBN3_331_MG_FD_203104 | JGI IMG/M metagenome (GOLD analysis project Ga0302139, IMG submission 203104) | Marine microbial communities from Western Arctic Ocean, Canada - CBN3_33.1 | ecosystem: Environmental > Aquatic > Marine > Oceanic | place: Canada: Western Arctic Ocean | collected 2017-09-15 | reverse complement strand
CCTTGGGCTGAGGCGTCGGTCTTGTAGCCGTATTTGAGGTCGTCAGGATAGTGCTGGTATTCCGGATAGTCTGGACCGGCTTCCAGAAGAAGCACGGAACGTCCGGGATCTTCGGCCAGGCGAGACGCCACCACGCATCCGGCAGAACCCGCCCCAATAACTATCACGTCGTACTTCATGTTTATCCTCCTAACCACTGAACTAGAGGGCAAGTCTACCAGACTCCATCGTTAGCCATGCTCCCCGCGGCGGGAACAGTTGGCGCCGAGGCCGCTCGACGCAAATTATGACCTTGATCGTTAACCTCGCCAGGGCCAATTTTTAATCGGCCAAAAAGGAGATTAGCTCTCGGTTACCAACTTGATGCTTGGCAAAATTCCTCCAGAACGACACTAGGTAGGGCTTTGTGTTCCGGCCCGCCCGCCGATCAATGCTAAGCGAGAGGCACGTAGACCGTTCGACACTTAGATGTTAAATTCTGGCCGTGACCTTGCTTGGCCTTCGCTGTTTTGAACGTTGCAGGAGGATATATGACCAGAGTGGTTCGAGTTGGCCTGATTCAAGCCTCCCTCGGTGACGACGCTCCGACTGAGCTTGAAGGCCCATATGATTGACAAGCATATGGCTCTCATCGCCGCCGCCGCCAACCAGGATGTTGAAGTCCGCCAGACTTGGCAGTTTTTCAGAGACCGTCGCCCGGAGACCTACAATGGGATAAGTCTGTCCTAAGGCACGTATGTGAAGGTAAAGTAACGTACTTTTAAATTCGACCTTCACTCCCTAAAACCGGCCTAAAGTCAAACACACGAAGTTTCACAACACGAGATGCAGGAGTCAAAATGATAGTCCGCTTATACAATGGAGAAGACGGCCAAGCCCACTTCGATGACATGAATGTACCAACTGGGGATACCGAGATAGTCTCGCTACAAGCAGGCGCCGACATGACCTATCGGCGGTTTCCTGACGGGACATTTAATGATTGGCACAACGCTCCCCGGGTTCAATATGTCATCGTGCTTTCCGGCCAGATGGAGATCGGCATCGGGGACGGCACAAAAAAAATGTTTAACCCTGGGGACATTTTGCAGGTAGAAGACTTGGAAGGCCAAGGGCATACTACCCGATCTGTGGGTGAGCGTGTAGTAGCCAGCGTGGCGCTGTCGGTCTAAGACGTCCGTGCCACTAGCGGCCTATGGAATTCTCGAGCACTGAATTCCCTAACACTGATCCCCGGGCTAGCATTATTCAGTCTTGAGTTATGTAAAGCGGTAGCCGATCTTTATTCAGACAAGAAGGAGATCAGCTCCTGGTTCACTTTGTCTGGGGCTTCCCATTGCAGGAAGTGGCCGTAGTTGCCCATGTCTTTCCCTCGGACCTTGGGGAATACTGACCGCCAAGCATCGTCCAGGGGCCCGGCACCAGATGCCTGAGCCGTATTGATCCGGCGCGAACCGTACAAGAACAAGACCGGGGTCTGTAATACTCGGTCGGCGTCCGCCTGCCAGTGGGGTGGGTCCTCATAGGCGGCAGCCCTGTAATAGCTAAAGCCGCCCCTAAGTGCGCCGGGTTGAGAATACGCCCGGACGTATTCGCCGACTTCCGCAGCGCTTGGTGGGTATTTGTTGACGGTCCAGTCCTTGAAGATATGGCGTAGATAGGCCTCTTCTCGGCCTTCGATTAGTTTTTCGGGGAGGTCGAACTGCTGGTGAAAATATGAGTGCCACCGCTCTCGCACCACTGTTGGGGCCTGGGGTCCCAATTGCTCCATCGGGGGCGTGGAGTCCAAAAGCACCATGCGGCTGACCATCTCTTCGTGGTCGAGAGTGAACCGGTAGGCCACCCGTACGCCGATATCATGGGCTACGATGGATACCTGTTGGTGGCCCAGTTGTTTGACCAGCTCGTAGATATCCGATGCCGCAGACTTGGTATCGTAACCATGCAGAGGCTTGTCTGAATACCCGAAGCCCCTCAGGTCCGGGACGATTACCTGGTAGCGTTCCGACAAGACCGGGATCTGGCGGCGCCAGCCATACCAGAACTCAGGCCAACCATGGATGAAGACCACGGGCTCGCCTTGACCTTCGATCACGTAATGGATGTTGATCCCATTGACCGCTGCCATCCGGTGTTCCCATTGATTAGCTTCATTAACCATTCCAAATCTCCTTCTGGTCCAGGTTGTGGGAAGTTTTGGCCTAAAGATCGTGAACCGAAATTCTAGTAATTGAGGGCTTAGCCTTAGTCCACAAGCTACTTCTGTTTAACTCGTCAATTGTACGGATTCGCCGTAGGTCTCCAACAGCTCCATGAAAAGGTCATGGCGTGGCTGGTTGGTAGCTTCCACTTCTGATTTGCGCAGGTAGATTCTCAGGACCGACTCCTGGTTTTCGTCCAAGAACCATACTGAGTAACTTGGCAGGCCCCGTTCGTTCCGTTCGGTATATTGGAAGCGTACTGCCTTGAGCATGTCCAGTTTCATGTGCAGGTGGGTGCCGTTTTCTGCCATGAATGTCACGGTGCTGCCGTCATCTGTAAACCGGACGTCATCCATGTCCATGGAGACTTCGGCGGTGGCGACCGAGTTGTATAGCATCAGTACTACTTCGTTAAAGCCGACGCCGTGGGACCCTTTCTGGCAGTGTTCAAGTATCTTCTTAATCATCGTTTCCTTCTAGCTCTTAAGTCGGTTGCGCCTATTACGCACATGTCCTGACCGCCAGTGTCGGCCGCAAGGATCCCCTGAGCAGCAATGTAACATTCATATAAACAAGCCGCCAATAAGCCCAGAGCGGAAACAAGGAGCGCTAGTCATTGCGCTACACCTTAGATATACCAGATCTGACAGCTTTGATCGGGCTTATAATTAAGCTCAACGAAAGACTACCTTTAGCGGATCCTGATTCATATTTCTCCTTGGAGTCACTAAAATGAGACATCTTAGTCGCGAACACCACATCTATGCCCTAGAGCCAGGTAGCGACCCTGCGATCACCATCGATTCTGGTGAGGAGCTCATGATAGAGACCTGGGACGCTTTTGAAGGGGAGCGTGACCCGGTAGCATTGGAAGCAAATCTGCTCAAAGGCCCCGCTACCGGGCCCATCTACGTAAACGGCGCCGAGCCTGGGGACGCCCTGAAGATAGACTTCATAAGCATAACGCCCAAAGAACAAGCGGCCCACATGGTGATGCCTGGACGTGGCTTTTTGGATGATGACTTCACCGAAGCGTACCCGACATTGATCGGACTGGAATCAGGGCACGCTGTTTTACCAAGCGGCGTTCGGATACCGATGAGACCATCGATGGGCCTGGTGGCAACTACGCCGACGTATACTCAACTGACAGCTTCCGATTCCGGTCCCTATGGTGGCGACATCGACATGAAAGAGCTGGTTGAAGGAAGCACACTTTACCTACCTGTGTTTGTGCCTGGAGGCATGTTAGCGATGGGTGATTGCCACGCCGTAGTGGGCGACGGTGCGGTGGCGGGTACCGGCGCCGAATGTTCAGCCGATACCCACGTTAGGGTGACCTTGGAAAAAGGTCTGAACATCAGCGGGCCACGGGCGCTGACCCCAGAGTACTTTGTCGTGCTTTCCCATGGTGAGGAGTTGGGACCGGCGATGAAGCAGGCAGTGCGGGACATGGTTGATTTCCTAGTCACCGAAAAGGGGCTCGAACCATACGATGCGTACACCCTACTGAGCCTTGCTGGAGATGTACGGGTATCCCGGACATTCCGTCCGATCAGCCCGGTAAAAATGATGTTGTCCTCAAGTATTTTGGAACAGCTGGGGTAACGGTCGGAGTGAGTAGTGTTGGACGGTGATCTTTAGGTCAATACCTGGTTTAGGGACCGCTGCATAGCGGACTATAGGTTAACTACCACGGAACGAATATCGAAAATGTTGCCCGCCGGTAGCTGTTGGGCATGATGCAAGACCAACTTATGTAAAGTGAGGCATAACTTCGCTGGCGAAGAGATCCAGGCTTTCATTAGGGATGGGGTCCGGGAATAGTACGAAGAAATAGTGGATCCCGTCGTCTACATATCTTGATAGTTGCTCGACACATTGTTCTGGGGTCCCGGCGATTGCTCCCGACAGAGATTTCTTGTAGTCAGCCAAGCTGACGTTGGTATTAGCTGCGCCTTGAGCCGTCAAAGCTTCGAACTCTTGCTCGGATTCAGCGATCACTACCCGGGTGTTGTGCGTGATCTCTATTTCCGAGAGGTCACGGCCTAGGTCATCACAGTGCCGTTGGACGATCTCCATCTTGGACCGGTGCTCTTCCAGACTCATTTCAAACCCGATGTTGCAGATGTCGGCGTGCCCGGCTACAGATCTGAGGAGGTGTCTCTCTCCGTGGCCTCCGATCAACACCGGAGGGTGTGGTTTCTGCACCGGCTTAGGCTCGTTTACGGATTGCTCGAGACTGTAGTATTTCCCCTGAAAAGTTGCTTTTGGTTCTGTCCAAGATTTCTTTATCAGCTCCACAGCTTCTTCCAACATCCTTACTCGCTCGGCGGTGGATGGGAAGGGGAGTCCGGAAGCCAGGTGATCGCCTGTTCCGCCACCAGCTCCGATTCCCAACTCCAACCGGCCTGCGCTGATCACATCCAGGGTAGCGCTCATCTTCGCCAACAAGGCTGGAGGACGGTAAGTGTTGCCCAGGACTAACGGTGTAAGTCGAATCCGCTCTGTTAGGGCAGCCAGGGCTGACAGAGCTGTCCAACACTCTAGTGCAGGAGCGTTCAGCAGGTCATATAAGGTGGCCGAATGGTAACCCAGGCGGTCTGCCTGGGTCCACACCCGCTTTAATTCCTTGAAATCGTACCCGTGCTGGTGCATCCGGACGCCGAACTTGACGTGGCGACTCATTTACAGCTCTCCCTGGAAAGTAACGTGCCAGTATCCTAACAGTGTGCGAGGAGAGCGGAAATGGTGACAGAAATCTGGATCGGTCCGCGGCCGCCTACTTTTACACAAACAGGCGACCCAGGCTAACTCAACATCTCTTGCAGTCCGGTGACTACGCTAAAGGATCGGAGCCCGAGCCTCTGGTTTGTCTGTGAACAACCCAACCCTAATATGTCTGGCCTGAGGCCGTGCTCTGACCCGTCCGACATGGCGTTCCCGGGCGGTAGCTCGGCTGATGCCGGGACGGGGTGTACCAGCCTGCTATCCAGGTCAAATACTCCTGCCACGGCATGGCCGAATTGGTACATGTTCATCCAATCTGTCCCAGCGAGGTGGAATATCCCGGGGTGATAGTTGGCCACGAGTTGCATGATACCTTCCGTCAGGTGCTCGACGTAGATCGGAGTGCGGTAAGTACCAGTATCACCTTCATAGGCCTCGCCACTCTTCAAGCGGTCAATTATGACGGTCGCCAGGTTCCGGCGACCGGTTAACGGCCAGCCATACACAAGGCTGGTCCGGACAACACTCCACTGGGAGGCTTCTTCAGCAACTGCCAGCTCGGCTTGCCATTTAGTACGACCGTAGTGGGTATTGGGGTCAGGTAAGTCATCCTCCTGATAATTGCCGCGTTCACCTCTGAACACATACTCACTCGACAGGAAAATCAGCCTTGCATTGTGCTGCGTGCAAAGCCGTGCCACTTGTCGGGCCGCGTCCACGTTGATTTCTGTAGCTCTCTCCGGGCCCATTTCGCAAGTCTTGACGTCCGCTATGGCGGCCAATAACACCACTACCTCTGGCCTGGCCTCCAGGAAGACCTGATCCAAACGATGCAGGTCTGTAATCTCCATTGAGTACCAGGACTGATCGGTGTCTTTAGGTTCCCTAGAGTTGTATGTGCTTGTGACGTCAAAGCCGGATTTCCGTAAGAGTTGGCGTCGTAGGTAATACCCGATAAACCCGCTGGCGCCGATAATTAAGACTCTCATCGGGGTCTGCTCCTAATGAGGGTACAAGACCGAGCCTTGTCGACCTGTGTTAGATACTCGGAATAGATGGCCGCCATGAGTGGTCACATAGAGCGTGTCCAGTCCGCGGCCGCCGAAGGCGCAGTTGGTCGGCCAATCGACGGGCACCGGGTGTGTCTCCAACACCCGTCCCGAAGGGGAGAACACGTATACCATAGGTCCCGGTCCAGCCTGACGCCATCCACCGCAAGCGATGATATTTCCTTCCGTATCTAGGCACAGGCCGTCCAGTCCCCGGTGTACTCCGCGGAAGTCCTCGCCGAAGACATGCAGGACGGTGAAATCTCCCAGTGTGTCGTCGTCTCGGAGGGGATAGGCGCGTAGGTCCCGTACTCCCTGGTAGTCGCTTTGTACTAGATATAAGGTGCGCTCATCAGTGGACATCAGAAGCCCGTTGGGAGCGGACGTTCCATGGGTCATGCGGTTCAGGGTCCAGCCGCCTTCAGCTTCCGGGTCTGGGTCTAGTCGCAGTACCGAACTATGGTCCAACTCCCTGTCCTTATCGGGAATCCTACCGTTGGGGTCGGTGAACCAGATGCGCCCTTTTCTGTCGATGGCCAGGTCGTTGGGCGTGTTATGTCGGCTCCCGTTCAGATGGTGAGGGAGGGGGATGTTGCTCCCGTCAGGATCAAAGCGTAGGATGCACCGGCCTCCGCCTGAGCACCCGTAAAGTTTGCCTTCGGCATCGAACATCAGACCATTGGTCTCGTTCGTCCCAGTCTGGTATTCGCTGCATTCGCCTGATTCTGGGTCGAAACGCATGATACGGCTGTTGGGAATGTCCGTAAACAACATGGCCTGACCGTCCCAAACGGGGCCTTCAGACGTTCCCCCGTAAGGACCGGCGACGAGTTCAAACTTCCAATCCATGAATTCCTCCACCAGTCTGCACTGTCTGATTTTTCGGTTGCAACTAGCTGGAGTGATCTCCAGGCTGAAAGGTTATTGATGGCAACCCAGCATGCCACCCGTCCCCGGTCATTATGGTGCTAGCATCGCTAAGGTTTTCATGAACCGATTCGTAGATTACGCGATTCCCTGGAGAAGCGGACTATTTCTAGGACCGGAGCTCCTCCCAGGGGGTCTACGCCAACGATTGGCGCAAGACGTCTGCCACTGGAGCAGGGTTCGTGATGTCTTGCATACGCACGATCTGACGCTCACCTACTCCGCTTGCTACCACAACGGTCCCACGATTGGTCAACAGTTCAAAAAAGCCCCGTGCTTCCGATATAGAAACTATCCGGGAGACCGGTATCTCTCGGGTATTCAACCAGAGGAATCGGTACATCTTCATCGCTCGCAGGTCTGTAACTACATACGTAGTGTGGAGGTTGCGGATATACCGAATAGCACCTTGGAAAAAAAGATACATGCCCACGATAAAGACTACGAATGGGTATATGTATGGAATCGCGGTCCCCTGGAACAAGTAGCCTGCTACCACGAGAAAAGGTAGACCGATGATCATCCTGGCAATAGCAGGTTTCATCGATGGATGGCGTCTAGCCAATTCAGTCTCAGTATCTTGTAGCGGCGGTTCGGGGGCCACAGCGCGAAAACTTATATACACTCCGATCATCAACAAGAGCACGCCAATGATGAGGGATGCCAACGTAAAAAGATTTAACTGGCTATCTATGATGAGCGAGGATATTCCTAGGACGAAAAACGGCCCAGAAACCAGGATACTGATTGTTAAGTTGGAGATAATTTTTATCATTTCACACGACCTGACTGCAAAAATATTGGATCAACCCTACAACTCTGATTTCTTAATTGAAAGGTCAGCTGAGCCAATGGTGGATGTAATCAATCGCTCTTAAATAGTGGGATTCCCGCTGTGATCAATGTCAGCAGGATCCCTACGATTGAGAGTAAGTTGGCATCGATATTATTCCACGATAGCCGTGATCCGAATTCTCCGAGCGGCGGGTTTACTAAGAACCCGCGCGTTTTCTTTAGGCGGAAATCGATCTCAGAGATATTCCCAGCCTCCCAATAGCCAGTTTGGTCTAACAATATGCCTTGTGCGTTATCTTCATTGCTGCCGTTCACAGACAATCTGAACTTTATAGGAAGCCCTTCGAAATCTTTGTCCAGGGGCTGGGAAATCAGCAAAGAATATGAGCCAGCTGATACGTTGGTTTCGCCGATTTTCTCTCCATCTATATAACCAGATATCGTGGAATCACTAACCATTTTGGTATCGTCTACAGAGACCGTTCCAGAAAAACCAGCTTCGGATTTCGAGAACTCTGATATCTCTGCTGGTACACAGAACACATTGTTTGTCTCATTGGCTTCTTCTACTAGATTACCTGGATCGACAACAGCACAAAGACCATATTTCCCGGGCCGGATCTCATTGGGAAGAGGCCCGATTCCTACTCGAATAACGGCCGAGCTATTGGCACCTAACGGAGGGCCATCATCCAGACGGCCGGGGTCGATCAGTACATCTTCGGTTATGTTGGGACCTAGCGGAGGGGCGTATTTAACTGGCGCCGTCAAGTCAGACGACAAGACGATATCTACAATGTAATCAGTGACGGTTACGCCACCTTTGTTTCCTACGATTATCGGCCATTGGTTCGGGCTTAAAGCTGAACTACGACCGCTTTTATCTTGAGTATTGGATGCTTGGCATCGGACGGTGTTCGGGCCGTTAGTATCGGACATACCGCTGCACATAAGTTTGATGGGTTCAAGTTTGAGACCCGTATCGATCCGTACGGTTAGATCACTCGATGATGCAGTTACGGAAGGAGCTTTGATAGTTCTTGAAGGTTTTAACGAATCCTTCGGTGTCTCCGTAGCTAATGGTCGTAGCTTAGAAACTGAGGTGGGCGTAAGCGTGGGCCTGACCAACGGTTTTGGGACCCTGGTGGCTAATGGTCGCAGCATTGGAACTGGGGTAGGCGTAAGTGTGGGCTTGACCAACGGTCTGGGAGTTTTAGTAGGTAGCGGTAGTAGTGTTGGGATCGGAGTCGGCGTAGACGTTGGTCGGACTAACGGCTTTGGCGTAACGGTTGGTCTTGGTTGTAGCGTTGGAGTGGGCGTCGGTTTTGCAACCTCGAATACGTAAGTGACATCTATGTCGGAGTTCATCGTGAAGTAGCACTCACCACTTCCGCTCATATCACAGCCAGGTCCAAGATTGCCTTCAGATTGGCTCACTTTGTGACCTACCAGCCGACAATCATTCGCAAGATCGTAATATCTTGTCTCCACCTTCGAGCCAGCTGGATATTTTCCTCCGCCTTCTATACGCGCGCAGTCGGATGGATCAGCAGTTACGGTTAGACTAAAGTAGGATTCCTGGGCCACAGGTTGAGCGTGTGCTGTGACAGGTAGGAAAAGGGCCAGGAAGACAGCGATCAATAGCGGATTTATAAAAGCAACCAAGAATCGTTATACCAACGCACGAATTTATATTTTGGGCCAGTAAGGTATTAAATCGGTATTGATTTCTACCAATCTAATACGGAGTTACCAACCAGATCAGAAGAATTCATACAGGTGCAGTGTAGGGTGTTTTGGACTTCGTATCAATTCGTCGATCCATCGACTTACGATGTGCACACCAGAATCTAAGGAGACGTCCGGACCTGGTAGGCTGATGCCTTGCGGGAACAAACTGACACACGCCATCTCGAGTACATCATTCGCTCCCAGATAGGGTAGCGGGTATCACGTAGCTTATGGGACCAGTTGGCCATACCGCTATATCTACAATTCTCGGAGCATCCGTTTGGGGAGTAATTGGATCGCCTTTGGCCGGGGGTGTAGCTGCTGGTGTGGGTGTTTTGTTGGATTAAGCGAAAAACACACTCGGTCATAGTGCCATCCCACGGCTGGGAATACTCGATAGCGGGGCTTTTGGTTCTGTGTTTTGCGTTCTATCACCCGATTTTTCTTGCGGCTGTCATCGGACATTTGAGCCATGTCGCAACTGACCATTTCCACAATCGACTAACACCCCTTGGCTATTTCGTTGTATATAAGGCCTGGGTACGTTTTGACGCCCGTAAGATAGCAATAGGAAGGGACTCGGCTTACTTCCATCATAATTTAGCCTCATTCTTCCCATTCAGAGGCTTATGGGAGCCCTGGTACTTGCGGAAGGTTGGGCCGTGGTTCGACGCTCGAGAACGCAACATGTCTGAAGGCAGAATTAAGGTGTCTCTGTTTAGACCGAATGGTGAGTCGCGATTGTTATCGTGAAATCGTACTTCCTAAGTGGACCGTGACTACAGACCCTTCGCAATACAGCACCGAGGCCGGCTCGATTTCTGATAATGATCTATACGGGGTTCCGTAGAGCCCTTCGAAATCGAAGTCTAGTGAGTACTCAGTAATCTTGTTGATGGGCCATTTAAGATGTTTCACCTCGTATTCGACAGTCCTATCTTGAGCGTGACTCGAATAGCCCCAGTAATGTTCTGTTATGTATGGTCCCAGACCTTCATCTTCACCCATCTCACTCCCTGGAGATACAACCGCAGAGAACTTGTTGGATGATTCTTTTACCCCACACCTATAGGTAAGGTTGAGATCTAGACCTGATTGTCCATTTGTAATTTCGTGACTCATCTCCATTGCGATGTAGTTTTCCCCGTAGAAGGTCCTAGCGGTCCACGCTATCAAACGGCTTGGCACGATCTCTTTTATGAAAACCACACCACTCTGTTCTTTGCCGTCACGAAGAGGTCTTTTCACGTAGAAGCGCAAATTTATCTCATCAAAACTCCGCATAGAGAAAGCTGGTATACCAAACACCTTGGTATTCAAAAACTGGAACGCAACAAGGCTGATGTAGCAACTACCGTTGTGGACATCAAGTTCAGTCCCATTGGGAACCAATGGGGTCAAAATTTCAGGGTCTATGGTGTAATTAGCAAACAGAAGATTATGCCAATCAGCGGACAGGAATACAGGCCGTTTGCGAGGTTCTTTCAAAAACCCTACTCCAGAAATCTAGACATTTCTTGTGGCGTCGGGACACGGCATGCATCTCGTTTCCCGAAAATTCTGTACCGTAGTTTAGCCAGACGATCGTAACTAAAATCCCTTACAACTCTAGGTAAGAAATAAACCAAACAACTTACTTTGTAGATTCCCCCTAGGTCCCATAATATCGAGAGGACTGCGTCTGATTTTATTTTAATGTCGTTATGCTGTAGATACACAATATTACTAAGATTCTTGATATTTGCTATTGGATATCCCTTTTCTGAGAGGGCTCTGTCAGCAAAATCCGATTGCAATGATGCGAATCTAAATGTAGCCAAAGCATCTCTGGCCATGATGAAATCGATTGATTTACTGCACAGAACGCAGTATCCATCGTAAAAAACGATATGGTTTGTTCTACTTTCTGAATCGGAACTACTAACCATTCTTGTCTCTGCTAGGGGTACCTTGTGTTTGATAACTATAACTCACGTTTCGGCGGATCGAAGTTACAAGTAGTCGTAGGAACACAAGATATTCGCTGACAGCTTGCCGATCATATCTCTGTAGCAGGTAGGTAACTTGACGTCGAGGCCATCGGTCATTAACATCTACAACTATTTCAAACCCGAAACATAGGAGCAATACATTGAAATACGACACAATCGTAGTTGGAGCCGGGTCTGCCGGGTCGATCGTTGCATCCAGGTTGAGTGAAGACCCTAATCACTCCGTTCTCCTATTGGAAGCTGGGCCTGATTACCCTGACTTCGAGCAACTGCCTGAGGAAGTCAAACAAGGGTATGCAACTGGCTTGGATATCATGACCAGTGACCACAACTGGCAATTCATCGGAAAAGCTACAGAGACTGCGCCTCCGATGTTGGTTCCTAGAGGTAAGGTCACAGGTGGTTCAAGCGCAATCAATGGGCAGGTATTCCTCAGGGGAGTGCCAGAGGATTACGATTCATGGGCGTCTATGGGGAATGACGAATGGTCGTTCCAAAACCTCATTCAATACTTCAGAAAAGTTGAATCGGACACAGATTTCCCTGACGATGATTTCCACAGCTCCGAGGGAGCTATAGTTGCAAGGCGGTTCAAACGAGAAGAGATGAGAACCGACCAAACCGCGTTCTATCAGGCTTGTCTCGATTCAGGATTTGCGGACAGTCCAGACCATAATGCGCCAGACGCAAGTGGCGTAGGTCCCACCCCTTTGAATAACCCTAATGGAATCAGGTTCAGTACAGCACTAGGGTATCTGAACCCGTCACGCCACCGTTTGAACCTAACTATTCGAGCTAACTGCACTACTCGAAAGATAGTATTCGACGGAACTAAAGCTATAGGGGTAGAAGTAGAGAGCGGAGGGGAGCGTTTCATAGCAGAAGGTAACGAGATAATCCTGAGTTCGGGTGCTATAGGATCACCTCACCTGATGTTGCTTTCTGGCGTTGGACCGGCAGGGCATCTTCAGGACATGGGGATACCTGTTGTAAACGACTTGCCTGGAGTCGGACAGAACCTCCGTGACCATCCTGTAGTATTTGTTACTTGGAGCACGAAACCCGACCATCCTCTAGATGGTTTTGCTCCCCGGCTCCAGACCACCCTAAGATGGACTGCGGAGGGTTCGGACCTCCGAAATGACCTGCTTATATTCATGTTGTCATACGCGACCGACCGGGCTTACCGAGGTGTCGGAGATATGCCACCGCTCGGGATACGTATGATGGCGTCTCTCGAACTGGCTCTGAGTGCCGGAGAATTGAAATTGACTTCTACTGACCCAGATGAACAACCTTTCTTGGATTATCGTTATTTTCAGCAGGAAGAAGACCTCCGAAGATTAAGAGAAGCAGTTCGTTTGTGTGTAAGCTTAGGGGAACATGAGCGGTTCAATGACATCATTGAGTCTAGGATCGAACCGACAGATGAAGACCTCGCTTCGGATGAAGACCTAGATACTTATATGATCAGGGAAGTAACAACCGGACAGCATATATCTGGTACCTGCAAGATGGGGCCAGACTCAGATGATATGGCTGTTGTTAATCAATTCGGAAGAGTAAGAGGGGTCCAGAATCTGCGGATCGTAGATGCATCGATAATGCCAGACTGCATACGCGCGAACACTAACGTGACTACTATGATGATCGCGGAGCGGGTATCGGACTTTATCAAAGATGGTAAGTAAATTGAGCGTGTCCTAGGGACTATGAGAAATTAGATGGAGGCACACTTCCTCTGATTTTTCATTGTCACCAGCCCCCGTTTCCTGTTGCTTTCAGGCGGCGGGCGTTGAAACCTAAAAGCCCTCTCAAACGAGAGGGCTTTTGGGTCTTGGGCCGAAACTTATTCGAAGTTACAACTCGCATGTCACAGATTCTAGAACCTTCTTCATCATGACTCAGGGCGCTATTCAGGCATGGACCTCAGCTGTTGAATCATTGACATGTCATTCGCTAGGCCCCAATGCTCCGCCATTTGCCCGTTTTTGCTACTCGGACCATATGCATCTCTCGTATGGAGAATTTTTTACCAGAAGCGGGCATTCCCATGAACTCCCCGGTTTGAGTCCTTTTTGTGGTCATGACTCCCGAAACTAGGTCCCCTTCGGCAACGCAACGGTCAACGACTATATTTAGGTCTGGGAATGCGCTGATGAACATCTTCATCATATCTACCATGCCTTGTTTGCCGGGTGCCTATCCGGGCATTGCGTCATTGTCCACGAAATCGTCGGCTATTAGGGACTCCATAGTGGCCATATCTTTGGCATTTAGGGCATCCATTAACTTCTCAAATATAGCTTTGTTCTGCTCTGACAAAATCTCCTCCTATCGAATAAAGGTCGGACCTTATATTAGTCATGAGCCCAGGAGCTGTCTAACCAGCGACGCGCATATGGCGGCGGTAATCGGCCGTGTATCATAGGGATATATTTACCTGGGAGGACCTTTTAAATGTCTGTAACCGTGTTCCTGGAATTGAACCTAAAACTTGAAAACGTTGATGACCTGATGTCATTCATGCGGGACGGCCTTCATTACACCCGTGGGTTTGATGGTTGCAATTCGATCAGTATCCAAAAGAATCAAGACGACCCTTCCAACATGGTACTCGTCGAGAACTGGGACTCTAAAGAACAATTCGAAAAATATTTGGGATGGCGTGCTGAACGAGGAGACGTCGAGAAGATGGGTGAGTGGCTCGCTGGGCCTCCCAGTATCCGTTACTTCGACAACGCAGGTGTGTAGGCCACCGGCCGTGTTCTCAGTTCGCTGTAGTTGCGTTTGGATTCTTTGGCCAACCATCTGATTCTGGGAATCA
>Ga0302139_10000911_pt1 | contig 14298 bp, 12 predicted proteins | sample CBN3_331_MG_FD_203104 | JGI IMG/M metagenome (GOLD analysis project Ga0302139, IMG submission 203104) | Marine microbial communities from Western Arctic Ocean, Canada - CBN3_33.1 | ecosystem: Environmental > Aquatic > Marine > Oceanic | place: Canada: Western Arctic Ocean | collected 2017-09-15 | reverse complement strand
GACATGAAGACTCTCTACACGAAACCAACGCAGCGCGCAAGCAATCCAAGTCACTAAGATTACCCAGAGTGCGCGCTGGCCCTGGATGCCCTTACGTATCACGCGAAATACCTCTTCGTCAGTCTTGGCCTCTTTCAATTCACGTGCAGAGAGAATTTCAAAATCCAGACGCAACCTTGAGCGACGTAAGGTCAACTCCTTAGTAGTAAACGCCTCTTTTGCATCATCCAGACCTGCATCGGCTGCAAGCATAGCCCAGCCAGGATTAGTGAGCATGATGGGATGCTTCGTGCCAGTCTCTGCCGGCTTGGACTCCAACGCTTTCTTCTCATTGGCTTTTCGCAAAACTCTCCGAACGAGGAAGTTAATGAATCGGTTGTCCCGATTGGCCGAGGCAAATCCCTCGCTCACCTTTTGGCTACCCATTAGAATCATTGCGACTAATGCGCTGCCGTACTGCAACTGATCCTTCACGACTTTGGAGCCGCGTTTCTCCTTGGCGACGGCTAACAGGGCCACTTCGGCCTCTTCCGTTTTGCCCGCGTCTCTGATTCGTTCGATGGCACTGATGGTCTCGTTTCGTGTTGACCATCTGAGGCATGACCATATTGGAAAGTCATCACCCCAGAGAAGAAGCGGCTCGACGTCAATAACTCCTTTGACAAAATTGGGGACGACCGCCGCCGCTTCCGCTTCCGCTTCCGCTTGAGATCATCAACCTACTTCTTGCGGTTGGCACGGTCAGCCGCTTCCTGCTTGAGTATTGTCAGTTTTTCTGCTTCGACTTTTCGTTGTGCGGCGTCTCGTCGTGCCACCTCCTGATCAACAACCTGTCGCAGGGTGTCAATGACGATGCCCTGCATTGCCCCATCGGGAACGGTGCCTAGCGGTAGCGAGCCGCCCGTCTTGGCAAATGCGGCCAAGTGCTCGTCGGTCAGTTTGGCGAGCACGCCCTGCGCGTTCTCTTTGGAAGAAGCCTCAGCCAAGGCGTCATTGAGTGTCTTGGCTGAGGCTTGTTGGCCCCGTGATCACCCTTCAGGTATTCGTCCAGAAACTTCTGTGCTGTTTTCACATCCCGCTGCTCGATGGCACGTTCAGCCGACAACAGCACGTCTTCGGCCTTTTTCGCGTCCCTTTTCTTGTCGAGTTGTTTCAGGAACGATTGGACCTCGTCAAACTCGGTGGCCCCTTCTATGTCCATCGCATCTTCTGCGAGTGAACGGGCCAACTCGTAGTCTCCATTCTCTAGCTGTTCTCTTGCGCCAGCGACGGCTTTAGCGACCTTTTCGTTAGCAGCGTTGGTTTTCGCTTCGGGCGACTGACCGCAGCCAGCAATATGAATGACCATCCCGATGAATAGGACCCATATGGTGTGTCGCATCACATACTCCTTTCGCTCTTGGTCATCAGAGGATACTGGCCGGAGAGACAATCTTCTGGTTGCCGGCGTCTCGTTGCCCGCAGCGGGTAGTTGAACTGATGATACTCTGAAATTGACGACCTTTCTACAGATTCCCCGTGCGCTCGATCGTTCTATCATATGAATGGAGAATTCATTCCGAGCCATTTCCGTAGGGACGCGGAGCGACAATGTGGGACGCTCGTTGATTGGCATTCAGCCGGCCGTCGCGTATCCTCGGGCAATCAACCACAATTCAAAAACACAACACGAGGAAGCACACATGAGTTTCGACGCCCGCATCGAAGAACTGAACCTGCAACTGCCCGAAGCCCCCAAGCCGGGCGGAACCTACACGCCGCTCGTCATCGTCGACGGGTTCGGTTACGTCTCGGGTCACGGCCCGCTGCAACTCGACGGCAGTATGATGACCGGTAAAGTCGGCGGCGACCTGACCGAAGCCGACGGCATTCTGGCCGCCCGCACCGTCGGGCTGACAATCCTCGCCACACTCAAAGCCCAACTCGGCAGCCTCGATCGCATCGAGCGACTTGTCAAAGTGCTCGGTATGGTCAACGCGACCCCCGACTTCGGCACGCACCCGAAAGTCATCAACGGCTTCAGCGACTTGATGGTCGAAGTCTTCGGCGAAAACGGCCGCGCCGCGCGGAGTGCCGTCGGGATGGGGTCACTGCCGGGGAATATTGCGGTGGAGATTGAGGTGATTATTAAGTTGAAGGATTAGCAATCGTGTGGCACGCCCTGACAACGGAAGGGCGTGGCCGCAGACCAAGACGCTTGCAATCACATCCTGCAACGTCATCTCCGAATTCGCCACGCCCATCCCGTTGGTCTGAGACGTGCCACACATGCGATGAAAACCACTCGGCTACCGCTTGTGCCAGTCCTCAGTGAGTGGTTTGGCACCGTTCAACTCGGCGTAACCCGCACCCGTTGTGCCGGGTGGGTTGGGGGCGGTGTAGCGGGGGTCGAGATCATCGGCGGCGGGTTGCCAGCGGACGTCGCACGAAAGTCGCACGCGGTTTTCCGACGAATGGTTATCGAGCGTGCCGTGCATCAGGGTCATCGTGAAGATGACTATGTCGCCCGGTGCAAACGCGGCGGTCAGCAATCGGCTGCCCCGTTCGCGAGCGAATTCGACGGTGTCGTCCAGCATCTGCACATAGGGGGTATTGCTTGATTCATAATCGACCTGCCGAACGGGTTCGATAAGGTCGTCGAAGCGATGCGAGCCTTCCACGACGGCCAACGGACCCAGGTCGAGCGGAATCTCGTTCAACGCCAACCAGACGGTGTGAATTCGCTGCGAACCACGCGAGAAAAAAGGCAGGTCGAAATGCAAATGCGTTGATCGCCCGACAACACCCGGCCGCAGGAACATGTAATCGTGAGGTCGGGACGGTTCATCAAACACGCGGCTCATGACGTCCGCCACCTGCGTCCCATGACTGACATGCCGTAACCGTGGCCCTTCACTGACCGACTGCCAGAACTCGCCCAAGTCGACGAGCTCCTTACGCCGGCTTGTCCCCGTGGCGATTCCTTCGCTAGCCGGTGCAGTAATCTCGTCGACTTCCATTAACCGCGCGAACACTTCGTCGCGAGCCGCGAGAATGGCATTGCGGTCGACGACACCGCGCAGGAACAGGTAGTCGTCGTGATCGAGTCGCTCGCGCAACGCGTTTCCATCGTCGACGACATCGGAACTGTCACGTAGCGGGCCAAGAATGTCGTCGGGTACGGGCGTCCCTTGCACGATGGCGTTCGTCATGGCGGGTTACTTTGCGTCTTCACGTCTTCACGACTTGGCGATTCGTCGTCGGTCGTCGGCTCGACACGTCGCCAGTCGTATTCGGTTTCCCCGTTTTCGTCGAGCAGCCGCAAGCGGGATTCGGTCAGTTCGAGGATGCGTTGTCTGGTGGAGTCGCCCATTGTTTTGAGAATAAAATTCACGCGTGCGGACGGCTTGCCGCTGGTGACTTTCATGGTGAGGTGACCGTCATCGATTTCCCATGTCTCCTCGAATTGCAGCTTGGCCGCGAAGAGTGAATTCAATCCCGATGGCTCGACGATCATTGTGGCGGTGCCGTCGTCGCGGACGGTGAGGACACGTTTGCCTTTGTAGTCGTCTTCCCAAACTCCCAGCAGCAGGAGTTTCTGCTCGGTAGCCGGATCGACCACAGCGTCGGTCTTGTCGTCTGGCGGGACATCGTCTGATGCCTTATTGGAAGAGACCGATTTCCCCGATGGCTTGGCGGCTGAGTTTTCGTCGCTCCGATTCGGACGAGCGAACCAGATAACCAATCCGATGCCAGCCAGAACGGCCACGTACTTTGCGATCCGCACTCCGGGGCAGCAGGGGCTGTTGCTACTGCAACTTGAGCCGCTATCGGTCGGCGGTTGCGATGTCGGTTGGTCGTTCATGTTACTGATCGGCGAGTTTTGTTTCCGCGTCTGCTTCGAGTTTCGCGAGAAGATCGCGACAGTTATCCGCCAGCGTTTGCAGTTGGTCGTCGTCACCGGCGGCGATGGCGATCATTTCACGATGATACCAAAGCACGCGTTCCGGGGTGGCTCCGAAGCGGCTCCAGAGTTCCTCGCCCGAATCGAGATCGTAAACCATGCAACCCAGGTTGTGGAGTTTGTCGGCCAATACAATGGCCCGGGCTTCCATCGAGGCGGCGGCGACTTCTCGTAGATGATCTTCCTTGCGGCTTTGCCAACTCCGCTTGCGACCGTCGGCGTGGTGCTTGTCTTCGGTGAGGGCATCGACGTATGCGACAACGACCGGCGGGAACTCGGTTTCCAGGTCGGTCAGTTCGCAAGCGGTATCTTCCACCACGTCATGCAACAACGCGGCCGCGAGCATGGCGGAGTCGGTGAAGCCGGCTTGCAAGAGAATGATGGCGACGCCGGCGGGATGCGAAATGTAAGGCAAGTCGGATGCCTTGCGCTGATGATTACGGTGCGCTCGGGCCGCCAGGCGCATCGCGCGTTCGACCAGTGGAGAGAACAGCGGGGATGTCATGAGGTTGGTCGAGAGGCGTCGCGGAAAGGGTTGAAACGGGCGTATTCCCAATGCCGATACAGGGCCGATTTCTTGACGAGGTTGGTGTATGGCCCGTCGGCAACCGTTTTGCCTTCGTGAATCAGCACGACACGATCGGCACGACGCACCGACGAAAGACGCGACGGCAAAAGGATAACGGTTCGCTTCGGGAAGATGCGGTTGTAGGCATCATCGAGCAGTGCTTTGGTATCGTCGTCCAAGTCGGCTTCGGGTTCTTCGACGATGATTAAAGCCGGGTCGCGCAAGACCGCGCGGGCTAAACCCAGCCGGAAGCTTTGCCCGGAGTCGAGCTGTTCTCCATGCTCGCCAAGAACCGTTTCGTAACCTTGCGAAAGTTTCTGCACGAAGTTGTGGGCGTGGACAATTTTTGAAACTTCAGTGACATCTTGCAGCGAATACTTTTCGTTCCCGCAAACGATGTTCTCGAACACCGTGCCGGTGAAGAAGGGATCGGTTCCACCAACGAAAATGACTTCCGCCCGCAACGATTCCAGCGTGGCCCAAGCGATGTCTTCCCCGTCGAACAGAATACGCCCCGACTTGGGCTCGATGAAGCGTGGCAGTAGGTAGGCGGCAGAACGACTTTCCAATGGATCGAGCGACAGCAACGCAATCACCTCACCCGACGCGATTTTCAAATCGAACTTGGCAAGCAGTTGAGAATGTTCGTTCGAGCCGTAGGAAACCGACTCGAAATGCAGTGAAGTTGCCAACGGTTCAAGAAATTTTGCTCCCACCGCCTGGCTGACTTCGGGAATGCGCGCCAAGTAACGGTAGATTTGGTCGGCGGCCAAAGACGCGTCGGCTCGATGATCGCGCGCTTGCCACAGGACGGTCATCGGGCCGTACAAACTGGCAATGGAAGCAAGAATTAACATTCCGGCCGCGAACGATAATTCGCCCGGCATCAGCAGGACACGGTTTCCTAACAGATAAACGACCAACGCGACCGACAGCATGACGAGAACACGCGACAACCAACGCGACCAGCGGCGATCGCGACTGAGCGATTCGACGTCACGGCGAAATCGTTCCAGGTGTTTTCCGAACTGCTCGTGTTCGGAGTTTTCCATTGCGAATCCGCGGACAAGTCGCGTTTTTCCTAACCCTTCGGCCAACAGGCGGAGTTCGTCGCTGGCACGATCTTCGGCGAGCTTTTGAGCTTCTTCGCTGCGTTGGCGTTCGCGTTGCACAAGGAACCAGCAACCGGCCAGCGGAATCAGGCATTGCAGAACCACGAGCGGATGGATTGAGATCACAATAGCAAGCAACAGGAAAAGTTTCACCGGGTAACGCCCCATGCGATCGATCCAAATGGCGATCCCACGGCGTAAGCGTTCGATTTCGGTGGTGAACAATTCCAGAACACGCCCCGACTCACGTTCTTCCAGGTCGGCGGGGCCAAGTCGGAGTGTTTGTCGATGCAAGGTCCGTCGCAAACGCGTGACAGTTTCCAACGCGACGCTGTCGGCTAAACGTCGCGCCCGCGCCAGCAGGAGGACACGCAGAAAACCCAGCCCGATAGCTGTCACAACCAGCAACGTCAGCGCCCCACTGTTGTGGCGCAGCAGAGGACCGCGGCGATACATCGCAGTCAGTGCGCCGCCCCAGTACCGGTTCCGCGACCAAAGAACCGTCGGGAGCAGGCCTTGATCTTCCAGAGATCGGGGAGATTCCGCTTGCTTGCCGCTCTGTTTGGGAACGACATTTTTCGCAGCGGCCCGTTTCTTAGGAGCCTTTCGGTTTCCGTTGAGAAATCGCTCAGCCTCGGCGGATTGCGCGGCATCGATTAGGCCGCGCGTCACGACAAGATCGGTGACGAGAAACAGGTCGAACAAGAGGGCGCAAAAAAGCAGCGAGGAAATTCCCGAGAGAACCAACGACACAAGCGCTTTCCCATGGAACAAGTCCTTCGTGGGAAAGGCACGGTCGAACGGGTTTGCGGTACCGATACTCACGGCGTTAAGCCAAGTCGCGGTCTTCGAATAGAATGAACGCCAGCAAAATCGCTGCGCCGCAATAGGCTGCACAGTAAATCGCGGAGAACCCGAGGTAGTCGGGCGGTACAATCGTCCCGGTCGCCACCGAACCTTGCATGTTGAAAATCTCCAACGCGGGGAGAACCGTGGCGATGAGTTGGGCCATGAACTGCACGAACTCCAACTTGAGAACGTTCGCTTTCACCAGCATCGGCGTCAGGTGCCCGATTACGAAAATCGTGAAGCAGGTGGTCATGTTGACGATCATCGGTGCGCGGGTGGAGATGGCCACGCTGACCGATGCCAGCACCATCGTTTCCAGCAAGATCAACAACAAGCCGGGAATGATGTGAACCGAGGCATCCAATCGGTCTGCGGTGAGCGTGGGTAGCTCGAACGACATCCCGCCGACGGTGGCCCATTCAAACCAATCCGGAATCGGCTGGCTGGACTCTTTCGCGTCGTAGCCGACTTTGTAGCAAATGAGAAATAGCAGCGCCATACTGAGTGGCGCCCAGAGCATGAGAATCGCATTCACAATTCCCATGTACTTGCCGACGATGAACTGCCGCCGGTTGACTGGCTTGGAGAGTAATGTCATCGCCGTTTTGCCTTCGATCTCGGCGGCGATGCTCGTGCTGGCCGTCCAGATTGCCAGCAGCAATCCGGCAATTAAGATGGTTGCCAGCCCGCAGTCCTTCTGCATCTTCACGTCTTCGCCAAGCGAAAAGAACGGCAGGAACGTGTTGAGCACCAGCACGACCAACCCGATTCCCAGCATCAGCAGAAAGACGGGCTGCCGAACCGCTTCCTTCGTTGTCGCCCGAGCAATCACGCCCGATCGCGTCCAGTAAGTGAAGGCGATCAGTAGTACCAGCAAAACGCCCACCACACCGGCGGTTGTCCACCACTGCGATGCGGGAACCGTAGTCTCTGCGGCTTCAGTTGCTGCCAGCACACTCGTGCCAATGATGTTCCACATCTTGATGTCCCACACCTCGAAAGAGCTTTTCGATCCCGGCTGTTGCGCCAGTCCCCCCCCAATGCTGGGGAGCTTTGCTTCTCTACGCGGCCGACCTTAAATTTGTTGGGTCCGAACAGAAAACGCACGGTGGTAACCACCAAACCCCAATGTAGCCGCTATCTTCAGGCAGGGAAAGATGCATTTGCCTTCACGGAAGTGCATAGACCCGAAACGAGCGGTTCTCATACACCGGATCCGTCACAATCGGACCTAACCGCGACGCCACAATATGCGTTATACCGGTTCGCTGACGTAACGAGCGAAGTTCGTCGGCGTCGTACTGCTCATCCTCATAATTGTCGCTCGTCCATTTCCCGAGAAACTTCAGGCGTCTGTTCCATTCAACGATCCCCGCCGCGTCTTGCGGGCAGTCTTTCAGATTCACATATTCGGCTCGTTCGGCGTACCACTTGAACGCCCAGCTCTCTTCCGGTGTAAGCATCACCGCATTCGCCGGAGTATTCGTTGCGATCCAACCACAAGCCGCGCGCCAGTCGTCGAGTCGGCGTCCCGTTAAAATCGTCGGGCGGCCGTTGGCCGTGGGTGCCAGTGTGGCCGCCACCACAATGACTGCACACAACACGACTACACACAACACAGTTGCAACTGGTTGTCGATTGGATGCCTGTCCGACGGACACACTCGCTTGCGCTTCGGGCTGGTCTGGTCGCGCTGCGAACCACTCGGCCACCGCCACCGCGAACGCCATCGGCAGAACGGCATCGAACAATCGGAACGGATAGAACCGCAACAAGCTCATGCGGAACTTATACCAAGGCATTGTCTCTATCGGTCGTGGCCCGAGACCGATCAGGATGCCGACAACCGCAATCAACATCGTGCCCAGCACGAACGTCGCGAAGAAACTCTCAGCTGCGGACCGATCGGTTCGCCGTCGCACACAAAGCCAGGCCACAGTGAGTAGTGCATAGAAGATGTAGGCAAAGGCCGAGAACATCATCGGATCGACATGATGCGCCAGACGATAGGTCACCTGAATGTAATTTGCCCGAAACGATGTTGTGGCGTCGGTCTCTCCGAGCAACTTGAAGACCGGTAACAACCCCGGCAAAGCGCACACGGCACAGGCCACCATTCCGAGTAAAATATTCCTTATCAACGTTTCGCAGCTTGGTTGATTTCTCTGAACCGCCCGCCTGCCCAACGCCAGGCCGGCCGCGAGGATTCCCCAGACGCCAACCACCGGATGAAAGGCAACTGTCAGCCCGCAACATGCTCCGGCGGCGATCCAGCGTCGGTCGATCAACATCGCCAAGGTAAGAAACAACGAGCCGTAGGCGAACACTTTTCCTTCCACCCCACCGACCAGCCATTCGCCCGAGAAGTTGCCCACCGCCGCCAGGCCGAGAAGCAAACACGCCGACGCGCAGGGAACCCACGTATGTTTCGACAAGCGACGCACCAACGTCGTCCAACCGACCGATAGCAAGGCGATCGCCACAAGTCGCCCGATCCAGGCCACTGCATCCAGCGGCAACCAACGTGTGAGCAGGCCGACGGTCGAGTAAAAGACGATGTGTGGGCTGGACGACTCCAGAAAGAAATCGCCCACGCACCAAGTCGGGTCGTGAAAGTGCTTCGCCTTCGTGAGGTAATGCGGTTCATTGATACCCGGCACTGGAAAGCGAACGGCCGAGTAGGCAAAGAAGACCATGAAGACGGCTACGAACACGGCTACCGCCGACTGACAGAGTCTGGATGTCCAGATTCGGTCGGGCGATCGGTTCGGTTCCGCCTCGATCATCACTTCGGTGCTTCGTCGGGGAAGTGTTCGAGCATCGATAGAATGGGATTGAGCGCCACCTGACCCAGCCCGCACAGCGACGTTTGTTCGAGTGTTTCACCAAGTCCGGAAAGCGTTTGCAACGCAGCGGGAGATGTTTTTCCCGCACCGACCTCTTCGAGTAATTCCACCGCGCGCTGGCTACCGATCCGACAGGGTACGCACTTCCCGCACGACTCGTTGCGAAAGAACGAAACCAGATTCGTCGCGGCCGCGAACAGGTCGCGATCGGCAGCGAAAACAATCACCGCGCCGGTCCCCAACATGCTGCCCGCGGCTTTCATCGCGTCAAAATCGAGCGGCGTGTCGATCTTGTCGGCCGGGAGAAACTTGGAACTGGCCCCGCCAGGCAGGAAAGCTTTCAACGGTTTGTCGTCTGGAACGCCTCCAGCCAAGTCGACCAGTTCTTGCACCGAGGTCCCCATCGGGATCTCGAACACGCCGGGAGATGTGACGTCTCCCGAGATGCAGGTGAACTTCAGGCCGGCCGAGTTGCCCACGCCCTGGTCTCGCCACCAGTCGGCCCCGTGATGAATGATCGAGGTCGCCAGTGCGAACGTTTCGACGTTATTGATCAGCGTGGGCTTGCCCCACAGACCGTGCGTTCCCGGATAGGGCGGCTTGTTACGCGGCTCGCCCCGTTTGTCCTCGAGCGCTTCCAGCAACGCCGTCTCTTCACCGAGAATGTAGCCGCCGGGTGAATCGAAAATCTCGATGTCGAATGCTCGTCCCGAACCGGCTGCGTTCTCGCCGAGAACTCCCGCTGATCGGGCTGCTTCCAAAGCGGCCACCAGCGACTTGCGTTCGCGCGCGTATTCATGACGCAGAAAGATGATGCCGCGTTCGGCTCCAATCGTCAGACCCGCCAGCAGCATGCCTTCGATGACCAGATGCGGCAACTCTTCCAGAATGGCCCGGTCTTTGAACGTGCCCGGTTCGCTCTCGTCGGCGTTGCAGATCACGTATTTCGTCGGCTCGGTTTCCGCCGCCACGAGTTCCCATTTAAGACCCGTGGGAAACCCGGCTCCTCCCATTCCCGACAGTCCCGAATCTTTCAGATGCGCGACGCAGGTTTCCCGAAGGTCATCGAGCGAGTTGTCCGGCGAGTCATTCAGCGCACGGACAGTTCCGTACCGTTCGGCATGTGTGGTGTAGGGATCGCATTGCCAATCGCGCGATGAGCCGGAGGGTTCATCGCTGGGCAGTGAATCGAGGTTGTCGAGGAACCCGGTCACCGTATCGAAGTCGGCCAGGGTCATCGGTGCGATGGGAATATCGTTGATCGTCACGGCTGGCGCGCTATCGCACCGGCCCAAGCAGGACACCTCTTCAATGGTGATGTCGGATCGCCCCGCCACCGTCTCCCGCAAACGTTCTGTGAGGTCATGGCAACCGCCCAGAGAGCAGGTGACATCGCAACAAACGCGCACGGTGACATTCGGAGCAGGCGTGCGGCGGAAGTGCGGGTAGAAACCGACAAGACCTTCCAGCCGGTACAACGGCACGTTCTCTCTCGCGGCGATCTCGCGCAGGGTCTCGGCGTCGAGGCAACCTCGCTCGTGCTGGATGCGCGTCAGTTCCCGGATGAGCTTCACGGAAGGACTACTTATTTGAATGTTGGTGGATAAAAGGCTGATCGAGTTTTCGCCTGCGAAACGCGGGTGACGTGCTCACGACGATAACTGAATCCGGCTTCCCGGTCACGCGAACGAACTTGGGAATCGATCAAGCACCTTCACCGGCAAAATTTGCCGATCGCTTGCCAAGTCGCCCTGGAAAGCCCGGCATGGCCGTTTTATTTGTCAAACTTTGACGATTATGCCGGTTACGCTTAAGAAAACGATTATTCCGATTCGATAAGAGAGATGCAGGGGGGCCTGTTCCGTGAGGAGACTGCCATGAACTACGGCCTTTACCTCTCGGGCGTTCGCCATTGGAGAGAACAACGGCACGAACGCCATCGGTCTGGGCATTCACACGTTCGACAGCACAACACTTCTGGCCAACCTCAACGGAGGGGCCGGCGTGCCTGTTCACGAAGTCTGTTGCCGGCGGAGATCATCATCAACCGCCGCGACGGAACGACTGTGTCGACGGTCGATCTCAAAGGCCTGACCACGGTGCAGCAGGTCATCGATGCGATCACAGCCGTCGATGTCAATCTCACAGCCTCACTCAATACGGTCGGCGGTGGCATTTCGATTACCGACACATCCGGAATCGCCGATCTTGAGGTACTGTCCGGCACGGTGGCCGAAGCGCTGGGCCTGGAGGGAAAAGAAATCGGAGGCGTCAACACGGTGCCGCTGGTCGGCAAGGATGTGAATCCACAATTAACAGGCGGCGTGTTCGGCGTACTCGTCGCACTCAGCAAAGCGTTGCGTAGCGGTGACGACGTTGAGTTGTCGCGACTGGACAAGGCCATCAACTCGGAAATCGAGCGTTTCTCAGTGGTCCGAGGGGATCTCGGCGGACGACTCAAACTGCTCGACGAAGTTGAAGATCGTTTGCTTGACGAAGATCTTCTCTTACAACAGACACTCTCACTCGAATTCGACGCCGACCTCACTGAGGTCATCTCCCGCGTCTCCTCCACGCAAACGGCCCTGACCGCTACCATCCAAATCGCCGCCACCTCACTGCAACTCAACCTGCTGTCGTTCCTGTAGGGCGAGTTTGACTCTTTCGAGTAGCAGAACCGGCGTCAAACAGAGAGCCTTTCACGTAACAGCCGGCTGACACCGGCCGCTCGCCAGTGGGCCATATCAACCGCGTACTGCGGTCACCATCGAGGCGGCGAAATCGCCGATCGAGTGCAAGACAGATTGCACGTCGTTCCCGTCCTCCAAGACGGCTTCCAACTGGCGCACGATCGCCGAGCCGACAATCACGCCGTCAGCCGTGTCACGCAGGATGTCGACATGCTCGGGCTTGCCGATTCCGAATCCGACGGCCAAAGGCAGATCGGTCTTCGTTCGCAACCAAGTGAGCTGGTCGCGCAGTTCGGCTGGCAAACCACTGCGGACACCCGTCGTGCCAGACACTGAAATGCAATACACGAACCCACTGCACGTCGCGAGAATACGTTCGGCTCGCTCGGGAGGGGTCGTCGGTGCAATCAATTGCACTAAGTCGAGATTGCGCGAGCGCATCTGGTCGGCCAATTCCCCCGCTTCATCGCCGGGCAGGTCGGGAACGATCAATCCGGAGAAACCCACTTCCTGGGCGCGGTCGAGAAACGTCTCCACGCCGGTCCGATAAACGATCGCAAACGAAACCATCGCGACTAACGGTGGAATCGGCGTGTCCGAGTCCTGCAACGAGGCGATGCCCGCGAAGAGTTCGTCGACGGTGAAGTGCCGCTCCAACGCGCGCTGGTAACTGGCCTGAATCACCGGTCCGTCGGCGATCGGATCGCTGTAGGGAAACCCCACTTCGATCAGATCAACGCCCCGCGATGCCAATTCGCGAATCAGCGCGACCGTGGTCGCCATATCAGGATCGCCGGCGGTCACAAACGGCATGAATGCCATCCGACCTTCCGCCTTCGTGGCGGCAAATGCTTCTGTAATACGTGTGGAGTTGGACAACAGAGTTCCTCGTTCACCCGCCGGCGTTCTCGCCGACGGCCAATGCTTTCAGATTTCCATCCCGAGAATTCGGGCGACTTCGTAGACGTCTTTGTCACCTCGGCCGGACAGGCAGACGACAATGGCTTCGTCAGGACTTCGCTGCCCGGCGACTTTCAGAACGTGGGCGATCGCGTGAGAACTTTCGATGGCCGGGAGAATGCCCTCCAGGCGCGCCATCGTCTGGAACGCATCGAGCGCTTCGTCGTCGGTCACGCTGGTGTACGCCACGCGACCGGTCTCTTTCCAGTAGCTGTGTTCCGGCCCGACACCGGGGTAATCCAGCCCCGCCGAGACGGAATGCACGTCGAGCGTTTGCCCGTCGGCGTCTTGCAGCACGTAACTGTAACTGCCGTGCAAAATGCCCTTGTTGCCGTAAGTCAGCGTGCTGGCATGCTCGCCCGGTTCCGGTCCGCGTCCGCCCGCTTCCACGCCGGTCAACTTCACGTCGGCGTCTTCGACGAACGGATAAAACATGCCCGCCGAGTTTGAACCCCCACCCACACAGGCAATGACTTCATCGGGAAGCCGGTCGAACGTCTCCAAACATTGTGCTCGGGTTTCCTGGCCGATGATCGATTGAAAATCTCGCACCATCATGGGAAACGGATGCGGACCGACAACCGAACCAATGATGTAGTGGGTGTTGTCGACCGATCCCATCCAGTCGCGCATGGCGTCGTTGATGGCGTCACGCAACGTGCGCGAGCCGGTGGTGACGGGGCGGACTTCAGCTCCCATCGTCCGCATGTTGAACACATTCAGCCGCTGTCGGCGGATGTCTTCCTCGCCCATGTAGACGACGCATTCCAAACCGAAGCGGGCACAGGCGGTCGCGGTCGCCACGCCATGTTGGCCGGCTCCGGTTTCTGCGATGACACGCGGCTTGCCCATGCGACGGGTCAGCAGTACCTGCCCCATCGTGTTGTTGATTTTGTGTGCCCCGGTGTGGTTCAGGTCCTCCCGCTTCAGATAAATCTTCGCCCCGCCGCAATGCTCGGTAAGGCGTTCGGCGAAATACAACGGGTTCGGACGGCCGACGTATGTCCGCAACAGCCCTTCCAACTCCGCCTGAAACTCCGGGTCGTGCCGGGCCTGCTCGTACTGTTCGGTGAGTTCCTCGAGCGCATGCATCAACGTTTCGGGCACGAATCGGCGACCGAACTCACCGAAGCGACCGGATGCGTCGGGAACGTGACTACTGGCGGGTGTTGTCGTCATGAAATCAAAGGAATTGGAGATGCGGCGAATCGAAACGCGATTATCGATTATCGAGATACGACAGGAAACGGTCAACGCAACGAACAGAATCGCCGCTCGCCCCTGCGAATCGCGGGCGAAAAGACATTCACTGAGGCCGTCGCCCAAGCCT
>Ga0302139_10000910_pt1 | contig 14299 bp, 13 predicted proteins | sample CBN3_331_MG_FD_203104 | JGI IMG/M metagenome (GOLD analysis project Ga0302139, IMG submission 203104) | Marine microbial communities from Western Arctic Ocean, Canada - CBN3_33.1 | ecosystem: Environmental > Aquatic > Marine > Oceanic | place: Canada: Western Arctic Ocean | collected 2017-09-15 | reverse complement strand
TGGGAGATTCTCCCGAGTTGCTCGAATCCGAGCCGAATGGGCAAGCCGCTCAGGCCAAGAATGTCACGTTCCCTGCAACACTCAACGGCCGCATCGACCGACCGGGCGATACCGACGTGTGGCGATTCGAGGCGAAGCAGGGCGACCAGTTCACGTTCGACTTACAGGCCTCTCGACTTGGCTCCCCGCTGGATTCGGTTCTCACGCTCATCGATTCGACAGGAAAGCAGATCGCGACCCATGACGATCTCGGGAAGGGGCAGACCGATTCTCTTCTGAACGCGAAAATTCCGGCCGACGGTGTTTACACGCTACATGTTCGAGACCAACTCGTTTCGCGGGGCGGAGCCACGTTTGCCTATCGCATTCTGGCAACACCCGCTTCGACCAAAGTCGTCTCTCCCGATTTCCGCATCACGTTGCCACAGGAAACGCTCTCGCTCAATCGCGGCGCACAGGCCAAACTGAAGATCGCCATCGCACGGATCGGAGGCTTCGGCGATGAGATTGAACTTGTCTTTGAAGGTCTTCCAAAAGGTGTCACCGCGACCGGTACGAAAGTCGGTAAGAACCAAACGAATGCTCAGGTGACACTCGAAGCGGCTGATTCGGTCCCACTCGGACTGTCGAAAATCGTTCTCGTCGGCCGGGCGAAGATTGGCGAGAAAGCAGTCGAGCGCAAGGCCGTGTTTCCGCACGGTGAGGGTGAGCAACCCGCCACCGAGATGCAATTGGCCATCGCCGTCCCCACGCCTTTCAAATTTACCGGGTTGTTTGAAACGAAGTTCGCAGCGCGTGGCAGCGTGTATGTTCGGCATTACACAATCGACCGGGGCGAGTTCAAAGGTCCGCTGGAAGTGTCACTTTCCGATCGGCAGGTGCGTCATCTGCAAGGCGTGACTGGTCCGAAGATCATCCTCCCGCCTGATGTGAACGAGTTCGATTTCCCACTCACTCTTGCCCCCCTGATGGAAATCGGTCGGACAAGCCGCACGCAGTTGACCCTGGTGGGAGTTGTCACCGAGCCGGACGGTTCGAAGCATAATGTGAGTTACACGTCGGGTGAGCAGACGGATCAGATTATCGTGCTGGTCGATCCAGGTCGGCTCAGCTTGGAAGCCGTTCGTTCCTCTGCGCGTGCCAAGCCAAACGGACAAACGCGGGTTGCGGTGCAGGTGCGTCGTGGTCGCGGGTTAACCGGCCCGGTCACCGTTTCGCTGATGCTTGCCAAGCATGTCAAGGGCGTGACGGCCAAGCCGGTAACGATTCCGGCGGATGAGGAAACCGGAGAAATTGCAATCTCGTTCGGCGAGCAGGCTGGCCCGTTCAACATGCTGTTCCAACTGCGGGCAACCACCAAAGACGAGCGCGGGTACGACGTGATCGACGAAGCGCCGTTGACGGTTGTGTTCGGCAAATAGCGTACACGGCCGACTCACTTGAATTCGAGTTCTTCGGCCTGGGGCAGTTCGTCGATGTTCCGCAAACCGAAAATGTCGAGGAAGCGTTGCGTGGTGTGGTATTTCACGTCGCGCCGTTTCTTGGCCGTCTTCTTTTCGGTGTTGTTCTCTCCGCGGTCGATGCGGATTAACTCGCGGCGGACGAGTTGGGCAAGCAGCCCGCTGCTGTTCTTGCGGGCCAACTTCTCGATCTCCGGCTTCGAGATCGGCTGTCGATAGGCGATCAACGAAAGTACCCCCAGGGCCTCTTGAGTAAGCTTGACGTCTCGTGGCCCTAACCCGAATGCTCGTTCGCGGACCCGTTCATATTCAGGTCGCAGGGCCAGGCGGTATCCGCCTTCGCCGAAAAGTATTTCGTATGGTCGCGCTTCAGCGGTGTATTGTTCCCCCAGTTCGTCGATGATCGTTTCGACTCGATCGCCGTCGAAACCGTCACCGAGAAGTCGGCCGATCTTCTTGATCGTCAGATTCGTCCCACCAACGAACAGGGCGGCTTCCACAATCTGCCGGGCTGTGGCACGCCGCTGCCCCGTGTCAGATTCTTGAGCCGACAACCTGACTTCCTCGCTGGCTACGGGAAGGGCTTCTTCGTCGCCGGTAGGCGCTACCGATTCGGCGACATCTTCAGTCGGCTCGTGCAGCTCGGTGAATGCTTTGCCGACTTCGTCTTCGGCCGCCTCGATGGCATCGAGTGCCTTGCGGTACATTGCATCGAGATCGTCACTGGCGGGGTCGCTGGCAGCTTGCAGGCTGTCGTCCTGCGGGTGTGGCGATTCAGACGAGTTGGTCATCGATGCCGACTCCATTCGGCCTTGAACGGTGCTCCGCGACATCGGGAGCGTGTGAGGCGTTCGCGAGAATGTAGTTCGCCGCCCGAGTTGCGATCAAGATCGAATTGAAAGGTCGACCTGAAGTTGCACTCGAATGCTCTCTTTTCACAGACCGGCAAGCGATGGGGAATGCGTCAATTTGCTACGGAGTGTTATTTTTCTGTTCGCAGGGGGCATGGCCTGGTTTCGGGTCTCCGGTCGGCCGTTTGGTTGCTCGTTTTGTCGCATGTTATTGACCAGTTTGCTACATGCCTCGCAATGGCCGAGGTGGACGTTGATCTGGTCGGCGGTTTTCGCGTTCAAGGTTTTCGCTAGAAATTCCCGGCTTTTTTGCACCACCTCGCTGCAAACAATGCCGCCGTAGCTGGGTTCGGATTGCGACTGGCCATTGGCAAACCAGACTCCTGTGAAGCCGACCAACAGCAAAACAGCCACGGTGGCCGCACGGCGTTCGATGGTTCGCGCTCGCCGGGTGGCCGGCAGCCCTTGCACAAGACGTTGGACTTCGCCCGGTTGGCAGTCGGTCCAGTCTGAGTTGGTTCGTTCGGTGGGTTCCATCGCAAACCTCATCGGCAACAAGCGATATCGCGGCGGGAAAATTTCCCTATACGGTATTATCGACAGGAGTTAGGTCGGTATCTGTGAGGATTCATACAAAAAATGACATTTCCAGGAGTCCTACGACCCAAATTAAGCCGGGCGACGTGATGGGGGTTCGGTTCCCTGGGGAGTCGGAAGCGTAGGAGCAGGAACGTCGATGCTATCGGCCAAGCGCGTTGGATTTCGGAGAATGACTTGGCGACGCTGAATTGCCAGCAACCCTTCGGACTGCAACTCGCCCAACAGCACGGTGACGGTTTCCCGCGTGCTGCCGATCATATTGGCCAGTTCCTGATGCGACAGCTTGATGCCGATCAGTAAACCGTCGGGATTTGTACGGCCATATTTTTCGGCCAGTTCGAGTAGCAGATAGATAAGGCGTTCGCGGTTGGATCGGAACAGAAGCGATTTAAGCCGTCGTTCGACACGTTGGCGTCGCAGCCCCATCAGCCGGGTGACCCCCAGAGAGACGTGCGTGTGCTGCTCCATTAACCCGTGAATGAGGGAGGCGGGAATAAGCACGACAGTCGATTTCTCCATCGTTTCGGCGAATTCCTCGCGTGGCCCGTTCTCGAAGACGGCCAGTTCGCCGAACAGTTCGCCCGGATCGATAATCGCCAGCGAGGCCTGTTTGCCTTCGGACGTGATGTGGTAAATCTTGATGCGTCCCGATGTCAGCAGCAGTACGGATTCGCTGGCATCGGTCGGCAGATAGACGAGGCTGCCGCGATCAAACGCGCGGACTCTCGACCGCGATTCAACCTCGGCAATCTGTTCGACGGACAGCCGCTCGAAGAGATCGCAGTTCTTCAAATACCAGAACTTGTCGTCCATGCCGCTCCCGTCTCGGGCGAGCGGAATGCTTGGCAAAGACGGCCAAGTGCTCGCGCGAGGTGTTTCTGAGAGTAGCCGACTCCGGAATGCTCGGCAAGAGGAACGCACCTGGCCCAGACCGCAGTGGGAGTCTTTCAGGCGCTGAGGCGATCGCTTGGCGACGAGGCTTCGACTGGGGATGACTTCACACTTTGTGAAGATTTCTGGGGTGTTTCTGCGCGTTCGACCGTCGGAGTTTTCAGAACATTCCAGGCCAAGCCGGTGCATTCCAAGCTGCGGATCGCCCAATAGGTGAGGTCGAGTTCCCACCACTTGTGCCCGTGGCGTGCCATGCGGGGATGGGCGTGATGATTGTTGTGCCAACCTTCTCCGAACGCCCACAGGCCGACCCACCACAGGTTGCGGCTGTCGTCGGTGGTTTCGTAGTTGCGATATCCCCACGTGTGCGTGGCCGAGTTCACGAACCATGTGCCGTGGAACACAAACACCAATCGCACGAACAATCCATAAACCAAAAACGACAGCCCGGTGGCCGTGTCCCAGCCGAGTGCTCCGACGGCGAAGAGGATGCCACCGGTGAGCGGTTGCCACCACAGCCAGGTGTGGTTAAGAAATCGGACGCCGGGGTCTCGCATCAAATCCGGAGCGTAACGGCCGTATTCCTTAGCCCAGTATGCGGACCCGCGTTTTCTTAGCATCCAGAAAACGTGACCCCAATAGAACCCGTCTTTGGGGGAATGGGGGTCGCCCTTTTGGTCGCTGAATTGATGATGTCGTCGGTGAGCCGCGACCCACATGATGGGCGGCCCTTCACCGGCCAACGTACCTAGCAAAGCAAAAAACCAGCGGATGGGGCGGTAAGTCTCGAAACCGGAATGGGTGAGCAAGCGGTGATAACCCAGGCAGATACCCAAGCTGGCCGTCATCCAACTGAGGACGGCTGCAATCGCCAGCCCCTTCCAAGTGAAAACGAACGGAGCGAACAATGCGCCCACATGGACGGCCCCGATCCAGAGCACGGCCATCCATTGCCAGCCGGCATCTTGACCGGGGGAAGGCCCGTCGACCGGTGCGGTTGTCTGGGACGGAGCTTCGGGCGATGCGGTTTTCAGCGATGTCGCTGTCGGGGGCATGGAGTGAGTCTCATTGATGGTGTTCAGGACACAAAAAGCATACGAAGTTCGAGATCCGAAAACGTATGCTCCCCGATCACCCGAAGAGACGTTCGTCCTCTCGACCGGTCCAACAGAAACCGGTGTGCCTGTCTTCGACCGGCACCAGTACCAGAATACCATTTTTGTATCTAGACGTCATTCCCGGCGAGGTGGGTTTGACGGCTTTGAGTATGTGTGACTCAATCCGTCCACTGAAATCGTGGTTGAACGGTTCCCTCGTCATCCAGGAACAGGTAGACGATGCCACCGGATGACCACTCGAGCCCCATACTCTCTGTGCATTGTTCTTCAGGGAAGTTCAACCAAGGGTACCGTCCTTCTGCGGGGGCATAGAGACCAGTCAAAGAACAGAGGAGATTGTTTGGCATGTCACTCGGTAGTTTGTTCTCCTCTTCAAGACGCCACAATTCTGGCGCACACCACACCGGAGTTCCCCCGATCTTGAAACCCCGAAAGATACACTCGTAAAGAACCACCTCCCGCACGTTCCACTCTTCAGCGCAATACTCCAGAAACTCCATGGGCAAAACGGATCTGATCAACTCGAAGGCACGTTCATCGACATGATCCACTGTGCGATGCCTCGCACCATAACAGGTTGGAAAGTCCACTTGTGATGCGGGAAGGTCCTGTGAGATGACAAGATTCTCCAATCCCAGAGGATACCACTCGAAAATAGGCGGTCCGGGAAAGGAATTCACACCATACACAGACGTATCGTCGAAAAAGCACAGCAGGATATCGTCCGGAACTGGACCGACGATGTCTTTGGATTCCGTGAAGCGGAATTGCGCGACAAACGTCATTTCGTTGCCACTTTCCGCCGAGACAGGCCAGGGCTTGTCTGCTGGTCGGTAGGGAAGTCCTCCGAATTTCGTCACGTCGCGACGTTCCGGCTCGCCATAGGCCAGAACGAACACATCCGTCGGAACCGATCGCCCGAGATCCCCCTTCTCGGCTGCCAACCGCCTGATTTGCTCGGTATAACAAATACTCGCTGGACAATGGTAGCTCGTTGAGACGTCTGCAGAATACGATTCAAGCGGAAACGTTCCCAACCAATCGTTGATGTCAAACTCGTAGTCTTTCACTTGCGATGACTCCTCAAAGGTTCAAGCAGCAGTCGCGGCACGCCGATGTCGACGACGTGCACCTGTCCGGTCCACTCTTCCGAATCCGAGACGTCGAAGCCGATCTTCCGGGCGACGAACGTGACTGTATGGTCGGCGTGAATGCAGCAGCCCAGCGGTTTTCCGCTATCGCAATCCAACCCGGACGGCAAGTCGATCGCGAGCACCTTACGGTTGGCTGCGTTGATGCGTTCGATAACCGTGGCGAACGGCTCGCGCACCTCGTTCTTGATCCCCGTGCCAAGCAGAGCGTCAACGATCCAGTCGGCTTCCGCGAGTTCTTGATCGAGCTGTGCGGTGTCGATAGGCGTTTGCAGGCAGTGTATCGGCGTGCCTGATTTCTCCAGAACACCATATGCAATGGCAGCATCGCCTTGCAGTTGATCGGGATCGCAGAACAAGAGCACGCGGACGGGAACGCTGCGAATTTCAAGATGCCGCGCGATGACGAAGCCATCGCCCGCGTTGTTTCCCTTGCCAGCACAAATGAGGACCGTGCCGGCGATTCCCAGTGAGACGAGTACGTCGGTCGCACCGCGCCCGGCGTTTTCCATCAGGACGATTCCCGGCAGCCCGAGTTCCTCAATGGCTCGGCGATCAATCGCCCGCACCTCATCTCGGCTCATGCTGCGCGTGGACATTGGGGTGGTTCCTGGAAGTTGCTCCCTCAGCAAATACGACATCGCTCGCCGCCATGCAAGCCCTACGACGGCCAATGATGTGACCGGTGTCGTCATCGAATACGATCAACCTCGGTGTTCGATGAATCAAACCACAAGACTCGAAGAGACAAAGAATTGCCCGCAGGCCTGTCGGCACGCTGACTTCGTACGCGGATCATCGCAGATAAAGCCTGTATTGCATCCGCGAAAATCTGCGTTCATCCGTGTCATCTGCGGCCCATTCTTCGTTTATCGAGTTGCACCGGCCCTCTGCCGTATGTTCGCTGAGGCTCTTCGTGTCTTGGAGGCTTTGTGGTTTTCCCTGACCGTGCCAGATTCACAATCGTTCCTGACGACACCCAATGCGACGTTTGCCCCTACCCTTTAGGCAAACGCGGACCGGTTTCTCTTCGATTTCGTTTCTGGTAGGATTCCCGCGATGGGAACGGCTTAAGTCGCCGCGACCAAGGAGATGTAAGTGTGATCGAAATTTATGCCGACCGCTGGGCTCTTGTGACGGGTGCCTCGTCGGGGATCGGTGCGGAGTTCGCCTCGCAACTGGCGGCCCGCGGCATGCATCTTGTGTTGGTGGCGCGACGCGAAGAGCCGATGCGCGAACTGGCCGAGGATTTGCACACGCGTCATGGCACGCGCACCGAAATCATGGTGTGCGACTTGTCCGAGCCGGATGGCATTCGTCGTCTCGTGGAAGATGTCGAGGCGCGGGGAATCACCGTCGAACTGCTGGTCAACAACGCGGGGTTCGCGGTTGTGGGGGATGTGGATCACACCGAGATCGATCGCATTCTCGAAATGGTGCAACTGAACGTCTCTGCTTTAACCGAACTGACGTACCGCGTGTTGCCGGGCATGCTTGAACGCGGACACGGGGCGATTGTCAACATGGCGTCGCTGGCCGCGTTTCAACCGGTGGCCTACATGGGCGCCTACGCCGCGAGCAAGTCGTTCGTGTTGCACTTCAGCGAAGCGCTGTGGGCCGAGACGCACGATCGGGGCGTGACGGTGATGGCCCTTTGCCCCGGCGTGACGGAAACCGGCTTCTTCGACGTCGCCGGCGTTCCGGGGTGGTTGGCGAAACAGAAGTCACAAACCCCCGAGCAGGTTGTTCGCTCGGCCTTGCGAGGCTTGGAGAAACGACGCCAAAGCTGGGTCACCGGCTGGAAGAACTATCTGCTGTCCCTGCTCGTCCGCATCGCCACACGGCGAACGGTCGTCAAAGAGTCGATGAAATACTTCCGCCCGCAGAAGAAGAAGGACAAAACCGGCGACGCGTCCTGATCTGTGCCAACCTAGTTTTTCTTGATCCTCGGCAACCTGCTTCGTTTGCGCATTCGAATCAGCTCTTGCAGCAGCCGCTGTCCCGAGACACTGTTTCCGGACTGCTGATTAAACTCAACCGCAAGATCGTGCAACGACGACGGGTCAAGCATGAGCATGTCGGTCGGAACTCCGTGATGGACGTAGACATCTCTCAGGACGTCAACTGAATTGTCTGTGAGCGGCTCTCGCGACTTCTGAATCGTTTCGATAACAGTCGGCAAGTCAGCGACACTGCTCACATGCAGTTCCTGCATGAACTTGGGAATCTCCTCCGTCGAAACGCCGTCATACAGCACAAAGACGGGCTTGCTCAGCGCCATCGCAGCACCAACCTCAAACGGCATACTGGGTGAATGCAGAGTCGAGCGAGTCAAGACAATGACGACCGCACTGCATTCAGCGAGTGCCTTTCGCATCTCCTGGATAACCGCTTCTCCGACAATGACATCGTCCAAGGAAAACACGCTCAGACCGGCGTCGGAAAGCTGTGTCGTGATGAGTGTGGAAAGCCCACGATCGGAAGCAGCGTGCGATAAAAAGATGTCGTGGATTTGCGATGCAATCATGCTCATTTTTCTCTCCGGCCCTTCAGACCTGCAAGATACCGATCCAACTCGTTGAGATGATAGCCTTTCTGGTCCCGAATGATCTCGGGAATTTCACCGCCACCAACATGATACATCAGCGGAACGACCAAACGGTCAATAATCACCGCCATTCCAATCTCGACGATGACCCATTGGCGCTGTAGCGACTCCGGTGTCAATAGGACGACGAATTCGTCGCAACCCCGAATCTCTTCTTTGATCCGTTCGGGAATTGACTCTCCACCGTCGATATCTCGATCATCGCGAAATGTGGTGATGCCGTGAGAGGTAGCTTCGATCTTCTCACACAGAATCTCTGCAATCCATTTATCGTGTGTGGCGTGGCTGATGAAGACACGGTATTGTTCGGTCGCTCCAGATAATTTTCTAGCTGCTCGCGGTTTCCGTTTACCCATATTTCACCAGAACTGGTACGCGCCCTACAATGCCGTCGCCATCGCCTGCTCCGGCCGAAAGTTGAGGATAGGATTCCACTGACTGATCAGAAAGCTATGTTTCGCGACTCGTGTGTTGTTTGAGTGGATTTTGGCTGCGATTCGGACGTATCGCGCATCACGTAGGCTGTCCCAATGTTGAATAGTTTCCTCATTAAACTGCGAGGCAATTCGTTTTTGAAGGTTTCTGGATTCTCCCACAAACAAGTTGGATCCATCGTTTGATGTCACAACATACAGCCCTGGCTCAGCAGAAATCTTCTCATGTAATCGATCAGCGATCGGTCGCGGCTTGCCAAATCGTGGTACCCTGCCGACAGCCCCATGATTGCCCGCAAGAGTCATCCGTTTACTATATGCTTTTCGCACATGTAATGCACTCCAGCGATACTCAAAAGCACTGAACCCTGGAGACAACGATTCAGCAGTAGCGTCGAACTTCTTGGCAAGTTCAGGGGAACAGAGTACGTCATCCAAGCTCCAGTGATCTGCAGCAAGAAGCGCCGCTGTGATTTCGCCTGCGTAAATGAAACCTTCCACGTCCAATCGAACGGTTCGAGACGCACGAATTGGGAAATTACCTCTCTTGCGAAGTCGCATCAGTCTACGATTCAGAAATTCGGGCGATTCCAACGTCCCAAGCCGAATGCACTGATCGATAAACTGCTCGTTAAGTTCTGGATTTGCAATCACAGCGTCAGTCGAATATCCATCGTGGGCTTTGCCAAATGCTTTAATGATGAGTGCTTCGAGTTCCTTATCTGCGGACGGGCGTCCCTTTGAATGAGTTGTTGCCCTGTGCGCAACGGTAATCACATGAGGTTTGGCTGCCTTCTCAGCTTTTCGGATTTTCTTAGATGAAGTCGTGAGTCGCCGCTTCCCGTCTGCACCGAGGATTACACCATCCTTCGTCGACGGTGCACTTGTCAGTGGATTCTCTGCGCCGGTGAGTGGATCGCCGTTGCTGATGCCTTCGAGTCGTTCACTCGCCTGGGCGGCGTATTCTTCGGAGAGTTCAAACCCCAGGTGTTGCCGGCCGAGTTTCTTGGCGACGGCTAATGTGGTGCCGCTGCCGGTGAAGGGGTCCATGACGAGTTCATCGGGGTTCGAGCACGCGCGGATGATGCGGCCCAGAAGTTGTTCGGGCATTTGGCAACCATGCCAGCCTTGTCGTTCCTTGAACGTGCCGTTGACGCGGGGGAAGTACCACGTGTCTTCGTCTCCGGCGAAGCTTTCGGGGATGTCTTGCGGGCGGAGAATCCAAGTGTCGTCGGGTAGCCGGCCTTTCGGGTTGGCCCGTTTGTCTCCGTAGACGAGTTGCCTCGCGGAGGGAATCCGAATGCCCGGATCGTCGGCGTTGAACGTGAACTGATCGGCGTCTTTGACCATGTGAAACAAGTGGGTGTGCGAGCGGCTGAACTTGTTCTTGCAGTTCACGCCGAACGTGTAATACCAGATCACCCAACTGCGACAGGTCAGCCCGAGTTCACGCGTCAGCATGACCTTCAACTCGGCCGCGTAGTCGTCACCGATCGCCAGCCAGAACGTGCCATCCGGTTTGAGCGCCCGCACGGCAGCCGACATCCAATCGCGCGACCAGCCGAGGTACTCGTCGGAATCGAGGCTGTCATCGTAGGCGTCGTACTCGTAACCGATATTGAACGGCGGGTCGGCAAAGACCAGATCAACCGAACATTCGGGGAGGGACTGCATACCGGCGATGCAGTCTTGGAGTTGGATGCCATCGACGGGTGATGTCATGTCGGGGGTTCTTCCGTGATGAATGGGCCGCGGGCTGCGCTCGCTGACTTCGTACGCGGATTTGCGCGGATTTAAAAAGGATTTGATGAACGTCGCGCTGTTTCGTAGATTTTTCTTTTTACTTCTGGTTTGGGGCCGAAGTTGAGTAGGAGTCCGACTTCAAAGCGGGTGCCTTTGAGGTAGTTGATCAGCTGAGCGTAGTGGGCCTCGATCAGTCGTTCCACCGATTTTAATTCGACGACGATGCAATTCTCGACGAGTAGGTCGGCGAAGTATTCTCCGACAACTTGATCACGATAATAGACCTTGATGGGTGCTTGTGCATGGACGGCCAACCCCAGTTCCTGCAATTCGAAAAGCAATGAGTTTTATAGACTTTTTCGAGGAACCCATGACCCAACTCGTTGTAGACACGATAGAAAGACGCGATGACTTTTTCGGTGATGTCACCATGTTTTAGCATCGTTGCCTCCGACAAATGGGCCGCGGGCTTAGCTCGCTGACTTTGTACGCGGATTGACGCGGATTTCAAGAAAGGAATTGATTTCCATTTGTAGGAATCACTTTCTTTTTATCTGCGGAAATCCGCGTAGCGACAGCTCAGCGGCCAATTCTGCAAGTTCTCAATCTTTCACCACCGGGTTGGTCAGCGTGCCGATGCCGGTAATTTCGATGTGGACCATGTCGCCGTTTTCGAGGGTGAATTCGTCGGGGGGGACGATGCCGGTGCCTGTCATTAGGAAGGCACCGTTGGGGAATTCATTTTCCCGACAAAGCCAGCTGATGAGGTCGTCGAATTGTCGAGCCATCTGGTCGAGATCGGTTTCGCCTTTGAAGACTTCACTGCCATCACGTTCGATGGTGAGGGTGATTTTCGTGGCGGCTCGGTCGAGTGGGTCATCGGCCAGAAGCACACATGGGCCGAGGCCCGCGCATTGTTTGTAGAACTTGGCTTGAGGCAAGTAGAGCGGGTTTTCGCCTTCGATGTCGCGGGCCGACATGTCGTTGCCGATGGTGTAGCCGACCAGTTTGCCTTCGGGAGAAATGACGAGTGTTAACTCCGGCTCGGGGACCGACCAATTGCTGTCAAACCTTACGCGAACGGGTTCGCCCGGGCCGGAGACGCGATTGGCATCGGCCTTGAGGAACAACTCGGGGCGATCGGCCGTGTAAACCTTGTCGTAATGTGAGGCGGCCGCGTCGGATTCTTCCATGCGGGCGACTTGGCTGCGTTTGTAGGTCACGCCGGCCGCCCAGACTTCTTGCTGGTCGATGGGAGCGAGCAGCTGGATGTCATCCAGACTGAGGGGTGATGCGTTCTGGTCCACGAGAAACTTTGCCAACCCGTGAGGATCGGGCGCGTGGAGGATGTCGGTCAGGTTGTGAATATTGTCGACCTGTGTGAGGTCGAGCAATTTCGCGTCGCTGCCTTCGATGGAAGCCAGGTGCAGTGCTCCGTCGGCGAGTTTAACTTTGGCGATTCTCATGGAGGGGATCCGTGGTGGGAGAGTTTATTGGGGCCGGAGTGTTCGCAACGCATCGAGCGTGCGGACGAAATCTTCAGGTAATGGTGCCTCGAACGACATGGGTTGTCCACTCTGCGGGTGACGAAATTCGAGACGGAATGCGTGCAGAGCTTGTCGAGAGCTGAGGATGTCGTCTTCCGAGGCCGATTCTTCGGTGGCCGATTCACCAGATTTGGCCGTTTCGACGAGTTCGGATCGTTTCAGGCAACTGTGGCCTCCGTACAGGCGGTCGGCGACAATCGGATGGCCCAGGTGCTGCATGTGGACGCGCAACTGGTGCGTGCGGCCTGTTCGCGGGCGCAGGCGGACGTAAGTGAAGCCCTGAAACCGTTCGAGCACTTCGTAGAACGTGGTGGCTTGGCGGGCTTTGCCGCCTTCTTCGCAGACGCACATTTTTTCGCGGTGCTTACGATGCATGCGGATGTACGTTTCGATGTAATCGCTTTCGTATTCGAGACTGCCCAGCACGATGGCCCGGTATTCTTTTTTTACCTCGCGCTGCTCGAATTGTCGGCTGAGGTGGTGATGTACCTGGTTGTCTTTGGCGACCACAAGCACGCCGCTGGTATCGCGATCGAGCCGGTGCACGATGCCGGGGCGAAACCGGCCGGCCATGTCGCTGAGACTGTCGAAGTGAAACTGCAACGCGCCAGCGAGTGTGCCGTTATAATGGCCGCGACCGGGATGGACGATCATCCGAGGCGGCTTGCTGATGACGACGAGCGATTCGTCTTCGTAGAGTACATCGAGCGGAATGTCTTCCGGCGTGATGGTTTCATCGGGCCGGTCGGGCAGGCGGACGGAAACGCGGTCGTTCACGCGCAGGCGTCTTGCGGTTTTCACCGGCAGTCCGTTGACGAGCACGGCCTCGGTGTCGATCGCCTTCTTGAACAGTGAGCGGCTGTAGTTGGGGAACAGACGCACGAGATAGTGGTCGACGCGCCAGCCGTGCGCACGGGACTCGACGGTGAGTTCGACCGGTTCGGACGAGAGGGTCTCGTCGCTCATGGCGACTTGGAAGCGGGCTTTTTCTCGGAGTCCTTTCCGGGATCGCTCTTCTTCGCGTCGGCCTTCTTTTTCGGCGGCGTTTTGTCCGTCGGATCTTTTTTCGGCGCAGTCTTTTCTGGCGTGGTCTTTTCTGGATCGAAGGTGGGCGGGTTGTCGACGGGGTCTTGCGGTAATGCCGGCGGAGGCGGATCGGTGAGCGAGGGAATCAGGCCACCGGGAATCCGGTCGCCGAAGCCGGGATGACCGCCGGGCATGCCGTCGTTTGGCTTGGCACGGTCTTCGGGTTTGGGGTTCTGCTTGTCGAACCACGCGTAGAAAGCTTTCGTGTCGTTTGATTCCAACGCGGCTGTTCGCTGTTCGGCCTCGGTGCGATAAACGGATTCCGGAAAGCTGGTGAGCAGTAATTTGTAGGCTTTGATAGCGTCGGTCGCGTCGCCGTCGGACATCGTCTCGAGACAGACCGCTTGGCCGTACAGGGCTTTTTCGCGAACTTCGTCGGGAACGCCACCGGCATCGAGGACTTTCTTGAACGCGTCGCGGGCGGCCTTCACATCGGAACGGCCCGCCTTGCGGTCGGTGAAATAGCCCCGCATCCCGTTGGGCATGTGGGCGTTGGCTTCGTTCAATCGTGCCCAAGCGGCCACGGCGGTTCCCTTGAACTGACGATCGTCGGCCAAGTCGGCGAAGTCTTTGGCTGTCGCACAGGCGGATAACCGTGTCCAGCCCGCTTCCTTTTCTGCTGTCGCGCTCCGTGTCCACCAGATGACAGCCGCAGCGATCGCAACGACCGCGCCGACACCGATCAGCACGTTGCGACCGTGTGTCTCGAAGAACTTGCCGATCCGCTGTGTGATCTGCCCGAGTTCGTTGCTGGAAAGCTGTTTGTGTTCTTCGGTACTCATACGTTCTAACCACTCGGTGCGCGTAAAG
>Ga0302139_10000909_pt1 | contig 14309 bp, 10 predicted proteins | sample CBN3_331_MG_FD_203104 | JGI IMG/M metagenome (GOLD analysis project Ga0302139, IMG submission 203104) | Marine microbial communities from Western Arctic Ocean, Canada - CBN3_33.1 | ecosystem: Environmental > Aquatic > Marine > Oceanic | place: Canada: Western Arctic Ocean | collected 2017-09-15 | reverse complement strand
CTCTGTAATCCGTTGGTAATGCTGGTGCACCCGATAGGAGTCGAACCTATGACCCTCAGTACCGCAAACTGATGCTCTATCCAGCTGAGCTACGGGTGCATTCTTTTGGAGATGCTTGTCTGCAGGAAAAAAAGACAAACAATGCTTTATATGATGCCTCTAACAGGCATGGAAGTCAATTTTAATTTAAAGCGTGGCCTGGTCAAAATAGTTATCTTTACCACGCAAGAGGAACGAAAGAACAGCTAAATAAAGTTAGTCAATTATTCTGCAAGCAGGAGCATTTCCTGGGTTAACCGGTCAAAGCAAGCGGTGGTTCAAGTTGCTGGATTTCCCGCATACATTCCACAAATGATTTCTCATTTTGGCATTGCATCAAGCTGTTACGCCATTCTTTCGCGTTACGGAAACCACTTACATAATTTCCGATATACTTTCTGAATTCTCGTACAGCCACTAGCTCCTGCTTGAATCGTCGATACAAGTGGAAGTGCTTTAGCGCCAGTTCAATGCGTTGATCGAGAGTCGGATCAGAGTATTTTCGGCGATCCTGAAAACACCAGGGATTTCCAATTGCGGCACGTCCAATCATGAATCCGTCAAGATTAGCCATTTGCTCCAGTCCATGGTTGAAATCCCGGATATCTCCGTTGCCGATGACAGGAATTGACAACTGACGTTTCAGTTCGTAAATAGGCTCCCAGTTTGATTCACCTTTGAAAGCCTGATTATAGGTCCGTCCGTGTATGGTCAGCATAGAGGCTCCGGCAGATTCCAGAGCTTTTGCGAAATCAATTAAATTTTTATCGTCTTTCCAACCTAATCTTGTTTTGACGGAAACTTCCAAGGAGCATGCTTTACGGATTTCTTCCACAATCCTGCAGGCCCTATCAGGATCCTGCATCAAGGCACTTCCGTGCTGAGAATGCACAATTTTTTTTGCGGGACAACCCATGTTGATGTCCACTCCCAAAATTCCGCGATCCTCAACCATACGTGAAGCTTCCGCGAAAGTTTCCGGAGAATTACCGAAAAGCTGCATGAAAAACGGCTGTTCGCACGGTTCAAAATCCAAACGTAAACGTACATGTTCACTCCGTACCAGTCCATCAACGCTGGTAAACTCACTGAAAAGAATGACATCTTTGCTTAAACTTCGTACAATTTGACGGTAAGCAGAATTTGTCACTCCATCCATCGGCGCAAGACAAACAATTGGACGCTTGACTTCGGACCAGCTCATGACATGATTGGGTGAGTGCCTTTTCATTGCTCAAGCATTGACAAGTTTTGGTTAAAAGTGCAACATTACCATTAAAAGCGGCATTTGAATGACTCTCTGCAGAAAAAAATCCTGCTCTTCAGACGCCTAAAATCTCTTCAGAGTTTAACTTGTAAATGCTTAAATGTCCAGTTCGATAGATACCAACGAAGCACCTTTCCTCACTGTGATTCCCGGCGGCTGGACAAGCTCAGGAACCGCACGTTCACGCTTTGCAGAAGGATTAACTGATGATTCACTTAAAAATCAAATTGCGGCACCAGCCCTGACAGAGTCTCTCCTGAGACTGAGAAAGCAATTTGCCGAAATTCAGCTGGGCAGTGAATATTTTTTTCAGGCTCTGGATTTCCTGAACTGGACGGAACCGGATATCAGCAGAGAAAGCCCGGAGGAAAACCAGCGTTTTCACGTTTTATTATCCGGTTTGCTGCTGATGCGCAAAGCAAACATTTCCGGCAGCACCTGTCTCCCACGCGAAATTTTACAGACTCAAATATTAGCATCGCTGCTAAATTCCGGATTTTCCGCAAATGAACTTTCTCAGGAGAAGTGGCAAAAATGGTTGTTGACAAGTTACGGTACTGAAACGGATTCCGTGTCTGCTCACACGCAAAATGCTATTTTCACCGCAAATCATTCTCTGCTTTATTTTAGCAAATATTGGCAAGCTGAATCCCGTTTGCTTTCACTGCTACGGAAACGGATAAAGATGAATCCGCATGTTCCGGAAAGTTCCATCGTTGAAAAAGTGCTCGAAACTGTGCTTGTCGAACAGCCGGTACTTTTCGGTAAGGAAACTCTAAGCTTGGCTGATGAACAGAAAGCAGCGGTTTTGCTCTCAATATCTTCTCCTTTATTGATTATAACAGGTGGTCCAGGAACAGGAAAAACTTCTGTAGCGGTAACTCTGCTCAGAGTGCTTAAAAGGCTCGGTCTCGCAGAGCGTCCCGCATTGGCCGCTCCTACAGGAAGGGCGGCAAAACGGTTGTCTGAAGCCGTTGTTAATAGTTTAAACTCCCTTGAGAATTTAAAGCAGTTGCCGCTTGAGCAAAAATTGCTGGAGGACGCTTTGGAAGCAAAAACTCTGCACAGACTTTTAGCTTATCGTCCTGGTACACATAGTTTTAAACATCACGAATATGACCCTTTGGAACACGACTTGCTGATAATAGATGAAGGCTCGATGATTGATCAAGAAATGATGAGCTCATTACTACGTGCAGCAAATTCCGAATTACCGCACCAGCCTTCAGTTCCACGGATTATTCTGCTGGGAGATGCTCAGCAGTTACCGTCTGTTGGTAATGGCGCAGTGCTGCTGGAATTGACAAAGAATTCCAGCATTCCGGAAACAGCAGGTATTGCTGAAAATCCGCTGCATATAGTAAGACTGCTTAGAAGTTACAGGCAGGAGATCGGAGATGCCGCGGGCCGTAATATCCTTGGTGTGGCTGAAACAGTCAAAGAAATGGAACATGATCCAAGGCCGGAATTACTGTTTAATGCTAAAGCGCCAAATCATGAAATTATCCGTAGACTGAAAAGTCTTGAGGAAGTTGAGAAGGAAAAAGTGTTTTTGCTGAATCAGACAAATACTCCTGCTCAACTGGAAAAATTTGCAAGCTGGTGGGTTGTAAATTATTTAAGTGATGAAAAATTTCTATCCGAAACACAACAGAATTTTTCCCACGATGCCTCGGAGTCTCGTACTGCTAAACTGGATTATCTGTTTGAGCATTTAAAACATTTCCGTGTTTTAACCGCAACTCAGGTTTTGCCAAGTGGAGCAATGGCGGTCAATCAGAAAATAAGCGAATGCTGGCTGGCAGAAAACGGAACAAAAGATTCATTTTCGGAGCACTATCCCGGAGAGCCTGTGATGGTGACAGAAAATAATTACAGGCTTCAACTGTTCAACGGTGATCAGGGAATATTTTTAAAATTTATCAATCCTGAAAGCAGAGAAGTTGAGCTGAAAGCAGTTTTTGCGGTTGACGGTGAATTCAAGACTTTTTATCAATACGAGCTGCATCATTTGCAAACTGCTTACGCGATTACCGTTCACAAAAGTCAGGGTTCCGAATATGATCATCTGGCGTTGATTTTACCTGCTTTAAGTAGAGAGCGCTGGGCAAGTGAGAATGAATCAAGGAGCATTGGGGAATTAATGAGCCGTGAAATGCTTTATACCGCACTGACAAGAGCAAAGAAATCTGTGCTAATACTTGGCGAGCAAAGTGTTCTGGAAGAAGCGGCATTGCACAAAGTATCACGTTACTCAGGAATTGGTGCTGCTTTAGTGAGTAAATAAAATGATTAAAGATTTGACTTGGTAAACAGTTACTAATCGCAAATAATAACACGAGAGAGTAACAGGCTCCCCAAAGTTAAATATAATAAAAACAGTTAATTCAAAACAAGACACAAAAAGAACTAAGTAGCTGAAATGCGATTTCTCTGCAACCTTTATCTAATATTATTTTTGACAGGCACATTTGTGTTTGCCGGAGACGAAGTAGACTTGTTTCAAGTAGCCAGAGATGGCAATGCTGCGCAAATGAGGGAAATGATTGCTTCCGGCGCGGACTTGAAAGGAAACGATAGCTCCGGAAGGAATGCCTTGATGCAAGCTATTGTTTTCGGTAATCAGGCAACCGCACTGGTTCTGCTGGCAAACTCGCCGGATCTGGAAAGTAAAGACGCATTAGGTTTAAATCCGCTTAGCCTGTCTGTGCGTTACGGCGATACGGAAATGACAAAGATCCTTTTGGAACACGGCGCAAGTGTGAAGAGCACGATGGAAGATGGTTCGACTCCGCTTATTTTTGCCGCGCTGGAAGGACAAATTTCGGCTGTGCGATTGTTGCTTGAGTATAATTCAGCTGTAAATTTTCGAACAAATTATGGAGAGTCGGCCCTGATAGTAGCATCCTTTGAAGGTTACTTAGGAATCGTGCGTTTGCTGCTTGACGCAGGCGCAGACATAAATGCCGTAAATGAAGAAGGCTTCACAGCGCTTTTAGCCGCAGCCAGTAACGGTTATTTGGAAGTTGTAAATTATCTGACTTCCAGAGGTGCAAAGTCAGAAACGGTTCAAGTTCAAAATAATCTGCTGACACCGGAAAATTTGTTTGGCAGTAGCCGTGAGGAAGTTGATTTTCAAGATGATTCCTCAGAAATGAACGTTACTGAGCCGTTTTATGAGTTGATAAGCGCAGCTATTGAAGGCCGCTTGAGTGTCGTCAATCAGATGCTTGCAAATGGAGCTAAAGTCAATAAAATTGACGATGTGGGACGTACCGCTTTGATGGAAGCGAGCTCTTTTGGACGTTACGGAGTGGTAAAACGTTTGCTGGAATCAGGAGCAAAAGTCAATCTCGAGGACAATCAAAAGATGACTGCTCTGATGCTCGCAACTCTTGAGGGACGGGAACGTGTGGTCAGCTTGTTAGTGGACTGGAAGGCAGATGTTAACGCTGCCGATGCGGAAGGTGTAAGTTCGTTGATGATTGCCGGAAATGAAGGCCGGACCGAAATTGCCCGTTTGTTGATTAAGCACCAAGCTGATATTAACTGGCAAAGTAAGAGCGGCAGTACCGCGCTGATGGAATCTGCTGCGGAAGGTCGTACCGATACAGTAAAATTACTGATGGACGCAAAGGCTGACCCTTTGTTGTTAGATTTACTAAAAAGAAGTGCTCTTATTATCGCGGAGCAACAAGGCCATCTCGATATTGTGGAAATGTTAAAATAGAAATTTTAAACTCCCTTTATCAGCTTGGATCGAAAACTTCTCAAATTGTTAAAATCCAACCTTCCATAGTTGCTATCTCACCAAAGTGAAACAATCAGAGTGGAAAGAACAGCTAGAGTCCATCGAAGCAGAAATGCTCAAGCTTGGACATGCAGCGGATGCTCCGACAGTTCTACGGCAATTCGGCACAAGACTCTCCACCACAATTCATCATTTTTTTGCTGAAACCGCTTCGTTTGATCCGGATGCTGCTCTCACTGTTGAGCAACAGGCATTTATGCATTCCCTACAACTTTATGACTTACGTTCAGTAATGCGTCTGGTCGTCAACTATGATGCCAGCAAAGGTTTGAAAGTTGTTCTGCCTGGAATAGAAAAAAGTTATCGTTCATTAATGGTCATTCAGCAGTTGGAACGGTTTACTAAAAACTCCGGGGAATCTACTGCTCTGGATGCGTATAAATTTAGGCTGGAAGAAGCCTTGAGCCGTGTTCTAAAATGCAAACGGGAAGATCTTTATAAGGAAGAAATACTAGCTGAAAAAATGGTCTTGGTTTCAGGGGCACCGGAGGTTCTACTGAATAAATTCTTTACAGAACGCTTACGTACGTTATTTTCTTCAAATTACCGGGCCTATCTGCTGCTCAAGAACCGCTACTTTTTGAATCGGCTTAAACAGTTTCGGAAGAATCATGATAATTACAAAACTCAACAAAATCAGTTGACTGAAATGGCTGGTCAGTTTGAAAATCATGAAGAGTTAACTATTGAACAGGTAGTGGAAAAGCTCGATTTTCGTGAGATAGAACAATTGGTAAAAGTCCATATTTCAAAAACTGCAGAACGTGAAACTGTGCCGGAAGAAACTGAAGTATTGACTGCAGCGGAAGATAACGTCGAAAATGAGAGCTCAGACTTCGAAGCTACAGAAAAAAATTTAGTAAGCAGGCATCATTCTGGTGAAAAAAATCAAACTGACCCGCAAATTTCTCTTGAGACTCTCACTCAGGAAAATTCAGAAGACAGCAGTTCTGCATATGAACAACTTTGTGCCGCTTATGCTGAACCTTTGGAAAAGCTGTCTGCGAGTTTTAGTCCTGTTCCGGAATGCTCCTCCCCTTATTTTCGTTCTAGAGTTGAGGATTATTGTGATGAATTTGCAAATTTTTTCCGACAACTGCACGGCGGGAATTTACAGGTAATTGCCGCAAGTCACAATTTTACACAGGAATTACTGATCCAACGTGGACAGGAATACAAAGCTGCTGAGCGTTGGGCGGTGGTTGCAAAAAATAATCAGGACGAAAAATCAGTCTATTTTCGTTCAACTGATGAGAAGATGCCTTTTGTGGATCGTAAAGCAGAGTGGAGTATGCTGATCCAAGCCCGTTTGCCTTTTATGATTCAACTGCCTGTTGAAAAAGCAAAGACGATCGAAATTGAGAAAGATAAACTCTGTGTTTTTCAAATAGGAACTGCGTTTTTTGACCAGGAACATAAAAATAAGCGTGATGAGTATCCGGACGTTTTTTTTAAATTGATGTTTGGAGGTCACCTTTTATCTGGTAAAAATGCTGTAATTTATGTTGAGGAAGATCCTTATTTCACCACTACACTTGAACAGATGTGGCATTGCCGTGGATTAGTGCACCTTTTTATTATGGCTATTTCCCATCGCTTTGCACTTGAACTGTCCTCTGCCATGCAAGATTTTTTAGTAGATATTTTACCGAACACCCTCCTTGTCAGCGGTGAAGTACCTTTCATTGACCCGTTAGCGGCATCCTTGAATTATGCGGAAGTTTCATAAAACAGTACATAACGGTAATCCCTTTAATTCCTGTTTTCTATTATATTTTGAGTGCTGACTCTTGAGTCCTTTTAGGTGATGCGATAAAACAGCTGATATGCTAAACTTATCAAATTCTACAGAATTAAACAGTTTGCTTAAATACAGAGTTGATACACTGTTATAGTTTAATAAACACAGGTTATCATTTTTATTCAAGAAAATACAATATGATAAGAGTATTTTAAACCGGACTGCTTTCTGGGCAAAAACCCTTTATTTACTATTTGGCTGATGCACAGCCGCATTAATCCCTAAATATCCTAGCAATGGAACCACATGTCTGAAAAAAATCAATCAGGAAAAAGCGGACACCGCCGCTACTCAAAACTTGTCACTGAAACTAATGCCCGTGCTGCCAGCAGAGGCATGCTCTACGGTGTAGGTTTCAAAAAAGGTGATTTCCAGAAGTCGCAGGTCGGCATTGCTTCAACGTGGGGCACAGTCACACCATGCAACATGCACATCAACGATTTAGCATTACATGCCGCCAGAGGTGTCAGGAAGGCAAAAGGAATGCCTTTGATTTTCGGCACAATTACTGTTTCAGATGGTATTTCCATGGGCACCGAAGGAATGAAATATTCGCTTGTTTCACGTGAAGTTATCGCGGATTCTATCGAAACAGTTGTTGGTTGTCAAAGTTACGACGGTTTGGTCACAATTGGCGGTTGTGACAAAAATATGCCAGGATGTTTAATTGCAATTGCCCGTTTGAATCGACCTGCGATTTTTGTTTACGGAGGTACAATTCTTCCCGGAAAACACAAAGGTCAGGATGTGGATATTGTGTCGATTTTTGAAGCAGTCGGCAAAGAAGCGGCTGGGAAGATAACACAGACTGAACTTGAGGAAATCGAATCCTGTGCGATTCCTGGAGCAGGTTCCTGCGGTGGGATGTATACCGCAAATACCATGGCTTCTGCTATTGAAGCTCTTGGAATGAGCCTGCCGAACAGTTCCGCTCAAGAAGCCGTTTCTGAAGAGAAAGTAAGGGATTGCGTGGAAGCCGGAGAAGCGGTTTTGCGTTTGATTGAAGACAATATTTGTCCGCATGATATCCTTACTTTGGAAGCCTTTGAAAACGCGATTACGGTAGTGATGGCTCTTGGCGGTTCAACAAACGCTGTTTTACATTTGCTGGCCATGGCTCATGCTGCAAACGTAAAATTGGAACTTGACGATTTTTTGAGAGTTGGCGAAAAATCACCAGTGCTGGCGGATTTAAAACCCAGTGGGAAATATTTGATGAGTAATTTTGTCAAAATAGGAGGATTACCACCTTTAATGAAAATGTTGCTGGATGCAGGTTTGCTGCATGGCGACTGTCTGACTGTTACCGGAAAAACTGTCGCAGAAAATTTATCCGGAGTTAAGCCTTACATGGAAGGCCAAGACATTGTGCGCTCACTTGCGGATCCCATCAAAAAAAGCGGACACCTTGTTATACTCAGAGGTAACCTCGCATCCGAAGGAGCCGTTGCAAAAATTTCTGGTAAAGAAGGAGAATACTTCAAAGGAACAGCACGCGTGTTTAATTCCGAAGAAGAAGCGCTGGCTCGTATTTTGGACGGAACAGTAGTTAAAGGCGATGTGATTGTTATTCGCTATGAAGGTCCAAAGGGCGGTCCGGGAATGCGTGAAATGCTTTCGCCGACTTCAGCCATTATGGGACGTGGACTGGGGCAGGACGTTGCCTTAATCACGGATGGACGTTTTTCAGGTGGTTCCCACGGTTTCGTGATAGGCCACATCACTCCTGAAGCACAGGAAGGCGGGTTGCTGGCAATTGTTGAAAATGGTGATTCAATTACCATCGACATTTTGAATCGTAAAATTGATCTGGAAGTTCCAGCAGAAGAAGTAAAAAAACGTCAGGCAAACTGGAAACGTCCGGAAGCGCGTTATACACGTGGTGTGCTGGCAAAATATGCAAATACCGTCAGCTCCGCTTCATTGGGTGCAGTGACGGATTTACAGTTGAATTAAGCAGCATAATTTATGTAACTGACAACCATTACCGTAAATGATGCGTCTATGTCCAGAACCACTTTGAGTATAACTGAAAATGTCTATGATTATTTGCTTTCAGTATCTTTGAGGGAAGTCGAGGTTTTGCGTGAATTACGAGATGAAACCGCATCTCATCCGAACGCTAACATGCAAATTTCTCCGGAACAAGGGCAGTTTATGCAGATGCTCGTTCGCTTGATTGGCGCTAAAAAGGTAGTCGAGGTAGGTGTGTTTACGGGTTATAGTTCGTTAGCTGTGGCTTTGGCTTTACCCGAAACAGGACGGATTGTAGCTTGTGACGTCAGTGAGGAATACACTTCGATTGCTCGGCGTTATTGGGAAAAAGCCGGGATAGCTGATAAGGTCGATTTGCGTTTAGCCCCTGCGGTGGAAACGCTGGATCATTTATTGAAACATGATCAGGCCGCCGAGACATTTGACATGGCGTTTATTGACGCGGATAAAGAGAGTTATCTGCTCTACTACGAACGTATACTAAAATTGCTACGACCCGGAGGTTTGATGCTTGTGGATAATGTCCTTTGGAGCGGCTTGCCTGCCGATCCTGAACATCACGATTCCAACACAGACGCGATCCGGGAGTTCAATGCATTTTTATTCCAGGACGAACGTATTGACCTCAGTTTGCTGCCTCTCGCCGATGGTTTGACTTTGGCAAGAAAACGTTGAATATTCGAGAAAGTGTTTCTACTTGCTTCCTGACTGGTAGCAAAAAGCAAATGATTGTAAGTGGAGACAACTCGAGAGACAGCTTTGATATTTAGCTGATTTCCAAATTTTACGAAATAAGTTTTAATGATATTCTAAATATATCAATTAAAAAGACAAAGTTTGACGATACAGATTTAATTATCAGCTAAAATCCTTTCCAGTCAGATTATTGGAGGAAATTAATTTGATAGCTGAAAATTTTCTAAATATTTTAACGAAGAGTTTCCCTGGATCACTGAAATAATAATTGCAGGAATATCAAATGAATAATGAAGTGCTTTCAGCAGAAAAATTTCAGCGAGACACTTTTTCCGCACTGAACAATCCACAACTACGCCGTAATTTTAAGCGGGCCATGGGCGGATTGATGGAAAAGCGTCAGGCGGTTTTTGCGGATGGTGAGGAGTGGCAACAACTCAGGGAATTGGGACGTTCGATACGTGCGAATGCTTTAAGAAAACTTCCGGATTTGCTGGAGAAGTTAGAAAGTAACTGCAGAAAAAACGGAATACAGGTTCACTGGGCAGAAAGCATAGCTGAGGCAAATGCTCTGGTGCTGGAAATCGCGCAGCGTCACGAAGTGAAAAGCGTGGTTAAGGGTAAATCAATGGTTTCCGAGGAAATGGAGTTGAACCATTTTCTGGAACAACACGGGATTGAGGCACTTGAAGCAGACCTGGGTGAATACATAATTCAGGTAGATCATGAATTGCCGTCACACATCATTATGCCTGCGATTCATAAAAATAAAGATCAAATCGCTCAGATGTTCCATGAGAAAGTTGATGCTGAGGCGCATGCTGAGACTGCGGAAGAAATGACGGCGCTCGCACGAAAAATTTTACGGCAGAAATTTTATGAAGCGGATATGGGCGTTTCCGGAGTTAATTTCGCTGTGGCTGAAACCGGAACACTCTGTCTCGTGGAAAACGAAGGAAACGGAAGATTCTGCACTACTCTGCCACCGGTGCATGTTGCCGTAATGGGTATCGAGAAAGTAGTTGAGCGGTTTGAAGATGTGCCGCCGTTGTTAAGTTTGTTGACACGCTCGGCCACAGGTCAGGTGATCACAACCTACTTCAACATGATTAGTGGAGCACGTAAATCAGAGGAAAAAGACGGTCCGCATGAAGTGCATTTGATTTTGCTCGATAACGGACGTTCCAGGATGCACGCCGATGCTTTGTTACAGGAAACCTTGCTCTGCATACGCTGCGGTGCTTGCATGAATCATTGTCCTGTTTATTCCCGCATTGGCGGTCACGCCTATGACACAACCTATCCTGGTCCCATTGGTAAAATTCTCACACCGCAAATGAAAGGCCTGCACAAAGCTGGTCATTTGGCGGATGCGTCAAGTTTGTGCGGTGCCTGTGTTGAAGTCTGCCCTGTGAAAATTCCAATCACAGATATTCTGCTGCGTTTACGTCACGATAAAGTGGGGGATCAACAAGCAATTAGCCTTGCTAAATCCGGCGGCTGGAAAGCAAAAATGGAGCGTCTGCTTTGGAAAAGCTGGGCCATGGTTTTTTCCAATCCGAAACTCTATCGTTTAAAAAGTTTAGGCATTGCAAAAGTCGGGAATTTCGCTCCAGGCTGGCTGCCGGTTCTCCAGAATTGGACCTCTGTCAGATCAACTCCGCGTTTTGCTAAGAAAAGTTTACACCAAATGATACGTGAAGAGGGAATCAGCGATGAATAATTCCACAAGCGCTCGTCATAAGATTCTTTCAAATCTACGTGATTCTCCTGTATCCTCAGAGAAATATCCACAGAATGTTACTGTAATGAAACGTAAATGCTGGACAGATGCGGAAAAAGTTTTGCAACTCAAAAGCATGATGGAAGAGGTTCACACGGAAGTCAGACTTTGCACAGCAAGTGACTGGGAAAGTACGCTCCGTACTGTTGTAAAAGAAAAAAGAATCGGCCAACTCCTGTACGGCAGCAAAACCGTTTTAGCAGAACAACTCCTAAATATGCGACAGCAGACTCCAGACATTATGCCAGAATTGGTTGAATACGAACAGCCGATTGAGGAAAGCAAGGATTTGCTGTTTGGGATTGACGCTGCGATCACTACAACCCGCGGCGGAATTGCGGAAACCGGTTCGCTGATCCTTTGGACGACTCCTGATGAACCGCGGCTGATGTCGCTGATTCCTCCAATTCACATCGCCGTGCTTCATGCAGATACTATCTACAACACTTTTTGGGAAGTCGTGAATACAGAGCAGTGGAATTCCGGAATGCCGACAAACGCGTTGCTTATTTCGGGACCTTCCAAAACGGCGGATATTGAACAAACCCTAGTTTACGGAGTTCACGGCTGCAAAGAGCTGGTTGTGCTTTTGATACAATGAAGCAAAGAATTTAAGTAAATGCAGCAAACAGACATCATCATCATCGGAGGTGGAATTGTAGGTCTTGCGACTGCATACCAATTCAGCCTTGATTATCCCCGCCTGAAAATCACTCTGCTGGAAAAAGAGCCCCAGCTAGCAATTCACCAAACCGGACACAATTCGGGAGTTTTGCACACCGGAATTTACTATAAACCAGGTTCTCTAAAGGCACTCAACTGCCGTGAAGGGAAAGCCCGTATGGAAGAATTTTGCCGTAAAGAAGGAATCGATTTCGAGATTTGCGGAAAAGTAATAGTTGCAGTTTCGGAAAATGAATTATCTGCACTCGAGACTATTTATCAAAGAGGAAGAACAAACGGTGTACGCTGCGAAATGATTGGTGCAGAAAAGCTACACGAGTTGGAACCTCACGTTGCTGGAATTAAAGCTGTGCATGTTCCGGAAGCAGGAATTGTGAATTACGGAAAAGTTTGTGGAAAATTTGCGGAGAAGATAAGTCAACAGGAAGGTAACGAAATTATTTGTTCAGCAAAGGTGACAGCCATTCGCCAGAAGACTCAACGGATGCTTGTAGAGACTAATAATGGTGAATATGAGGGACAGTATGTAGTTAACTGCGCCGGTTTGTATTCTGATAAAATCACCGCCATGACTCAAAAACCAGATTCCAAAATTATTCCGTTCCGTGGAGAATACTATGAGGTCCGTCCGGAAAAACATCATCTGTGCCGGAATTTGATTTATCCGGTTCCAGATCCTGATTTTCCTTTTTTAGGAGTACATTTTACACGCATGATTGACGGTTCGCTGGAGTGCGGTCCAAACGCAGTTTTGGCTTTTGCAAGGGAAGGTTACACACGCAGCACAGTTAATTTTCTGGAACTCGCGGAAGTTTTGAGTTATTCCGGATTTATGAAATTAGCGTTAAAATACTGGAAGGCAGGTGCAGGCGAGATGTGGCGTTCGTTCAGTAAAGCTGCTTTTGTCCATGCGTTGCAGCGACTGATTCCGGAGATAACCGCGGAAGATCTGGAAGAAGCTCCAGCCGGAATTCGAGCTCAGGCTGTGCTGCCGAATGGTAAGCTTGTAGATGATTTTCTGATTCAGGAAAACAAAAACATAATCAATGTTGGAAATGCACCCTCACCTGCGGCGACCTCGTCACTAAATATCGGCAAGCACATTGTGGGAATTGTCGCAAAGAGATTTTGAACTGAAGAAGTAAAAAGAGTTTTTGCAGATTTCAAACTTTTTTACTTTCTCATCATTTTTTTTAACTGACACAACCCTCATTCTGCCAGCGCAATAAAACTCCTTCCAGTGCATCCAAAGGCAGAAAAAAAATTCCACTTTTAGGCGGAACAAAAAACTCATTGTTTGACCAGCCCAGAGAAAATAAGTTTTCAAAACAAAATTGTCCGCTTGTACGTAGTGGACGTATTTCTAATATTTTAACATCGGCAGGTGCAAACAAAACATTTGTTAAGCCTGCTCCATGTGCCGCGATTACGTGAGAAGCTGAGCGGAAAAGTTCGACTTGTTCGCGGATGCTCATCTGCTCCAGATAAACTTTGCTGAATTTGTGTTCCTTCAGTAAACCTAAAAAATCCTCCTCATTTGCTAAATGACGTTTAACCGTTAATTTTCTTGAAACATAAATTTTTTTTGGAACATTTGATTTATCAGAGGAAAGTTGAGGATACAAATTATCCACAAATGTGCGGATTTTTTCGATTTTAGCCACATTCCAGTCAGGTGTCTTCATGTCCGGAATAATAAGTTTTTCAACCTGAAAAATATCTGCTCCTAAAACCTGTACCTCAAAACCTGCTTCCCTGAGGAAATCACGAAACCCAACCGGCATAAATTCCGGAAGCAAGACCGGAAATCTAGGAGCGTCGAGCAAATGTGGCAGCAAATCAGTAAGCAGGTGGTAATAACTGTAAATATGAGGAGAAATACCTAAATGGTAGGTTCCGTTAAGGACACGGGCATTTGCGGGATCTGCTAAACCTAAACTCAGCCGTGCTTCAATGTGACGGCGGTGTTCTCCTGCAGGCGGATTTTTTTCTGGATTTGAAAGATGCCAAGGGTATTTCTGAAAGTGAAACCAGATTTGATTTCCGGACTGCACTAAACCATCGACGGCGGAAAGCAGAGCATTTTCAAGAATCAATTGCATCTTTAACTTTTGGTCAGCTCAGACAATCAACAGTTGTGCGCCAATCAAAAAGTACTCAAACGTCAGTTGTCCGTGTTCAACCGTATTGACGTTCGTAGTAGTCTTGATATGCACCGGAAGTAATATTTCTG
>Ga0302139_10000894_pt1 | contig 14437 bp, 10 predicted proteins | sample CBN3_331_MG_FD_203104 | JGI IMG/M metagenome (GOLD analysis project Ga0302139, IMG submission 203104) | Marine microbial communities from Western Arctic Ocean, Canada - CBN3_33.1 | ecosystem: Environmental > Aquatic > Marine > Oceanic | place: Canada: Western Arctic Ocean | collected 2017-09-15 | reverse complement strand
GGATTTCCCGGTGACCCGGTTGCACCTTTTAGTCTCAAGGGAGAGAAAACAAATGCGAACTCGTAAACCTTGTCCTCACCAAGACCGTCCAGATCCAGATTCTCCAGAAGATGGATCCCTTTTTGATTGATCAACAACTGGTGGACCTGGAACGCTACGTTCGGATTTTCTCCGGGAACAGCCTCTACTCCCCAGGTGTCCGCTCCGATCATCACCACCTTTTTGGAAGCCAGCCACTTTGCAGCCAGAAGCCCGATACCCGGCATACCTGAATTAAACGTTTCGTTATCTACCATCCACAAGCTTCCGTGTCCGGTTCGAATCAGAACCACGTCGCCTTCACTGATCTCAACATCCTGTTTTTTGAGCGCCCCTCGCAGGTCATCCGGAGTGATCACGTATCCGACCTCCAGTCGCTCTTTTTTCTTGTACGCGACCAGGTCGATCAGAACGCCCCTTGTGAAGAACACGCCGACATTTTCTACGCCGAGTTTCTCCAGACCGTAAGGTTTGCTGAACTCGGATCCTTTGAAACCATTGTAAAAAATATCGTCGTCGCCTACCCGGGTTCCAATGTGCCCCAGCCCATCGAACTGCGTCCCGATCTGGCCGATCTCTCCACTGAACATCTCATCGTGCCACACCACGCGATTGTCTCCAACCGGACCGCCGCTGGGTGAGCCCACAATCGACAGACTGTAATGTCGATTTCCGAACAGAGGCATGCCTGGCTCATAGACCCGTCCAAGTTGGTAAGTCTTGCCCTCCTTGATCAACTGAGCCGCCTCGAGCACCTTTTTAGGTGTCAATCGGTTCATTGCGCCACGCTGATCATCAGCTCCCCACTCCGATGGCCACCAATTGGGCTCTTGTGCCAGCACGCCGATACTTAGTCCAGCAATAACAAAGGCGACCACTAAAAGTGAAATTCTGGGGGCGGCCAAAAAACGCATATTCTTCCTCCTGTAGAGTAAAAGATCTTACCCGGTTGGCTGCCAGGATAAGTCTGAATATGCACAAATGCAAGAAGGGAATCGCGGCTCCATCTCCCTGTGATCTATGAACATAAGAAGGTCGTTGCGCCCCGGCTTGCACTGTGCTATCTTAATTCATGCTTCTGTTTTTTACTCCAGATTCCAACGATAATAACCTGAGGATACTCGTGAAAACCAAACGGCTTGGACGTACCGAATTGCAGGTTCCCATTGTCGGTCTGGGCGCGGCGTTTGTGGGCATTCCCAACGCGAATCGAGCCGCGGTCGAATACGACGGTCGCCCTGGAGGTATGGACGAGGATCTGGCCATTCAGACGATCCACACGGCCATCGAGCACGGCTCTACCCTCATCGACACCGCTCCCCTTTACGGACAGACACGCAGCGAGGAACTCATCGGAATGGCCCTCAAGGCACGACCGGATCTCGCGAAACTTTGCACCGTAACCACCAAGGTGGGCCAGCTTCCAGGTCTCGAAGGCAAAGACTACGATTACTACAGCATTCTCCGCCACGTGGAGGGCAGCCAGGAAAGGCTTGGAATTGAAAGATTCGAGATCCTTTATATTCACGACGCAATGGAGGTCCCTTTCGAGCAGGTTATGGGAAAACGGGGCGCTCTTGGTGCACTCCGAAAACTCCAGGACGAGGGCATCACACGATTTGTGGGAACCGCGGCCAACGACCCTGCGGCAAACACCCCATTTATTGAAACAGGAGAATTCGACGCGGCAGTCGTACCCGAAGCCTTCAGCCTAATCAACCAGCTCGCCATGGAAAGGATCTTTCCCGCTGCCGAGAAACACGATGTGGGTCTGGTCATTGCCACGCCCGTTGAGCGGGGTCTGCTCGCAACAGGGCCGGTAGAAGGCATCAACTACATGGCCAGAAATTTTAGCCAGACATGTCTTGACCACGTCGCAAAGATTCAACAGGTGTGCAGCGATCACAACGTCCCAATGGTCGCCGCAGCCCTCCAGTGGTGCACGCGTCATCCGCAAGTGGCAACCACCATTCCTGGCGCTCGCACACCGGAAGAGGCCGAAGCCAACGCAAAGGCGGGCGACCTGGAGATTCCCGAATCCTTCTGGGAGGACCTCGAACCCCTCGCCGTGCATTTCGAGGCGGGCATCGACCGCTAACACTTTCAGACAACAACCAAGGAGCAGAAATGGCCCTCAGCCTGACCCTTCTGGGAACGGGAACCCCCACGCCGCTCACCCACCGAGCCGGATCCTGTTATCTGGTAACCCTCGACGATGAAACCCTCCTGTTCGATTGCGGTCCGGGTGCGGCCAGGCGCCTCCTCGAGGACGGAACACCCCCCAGAGACCTCACAAGCGTGTTCCTCGCACACCTGCACTATGATCATTGCGTGGACTATCCCTACATCGTCTTGAACCACTGGGACCAGGGTGTCGGTAAGATTCCGGACCTGAACGTCTATGGTCCCGCCCCACTGGCTCAGATGACCCACAGACTATTCGGCGAGGGCGGTGTCTACGATCCCGATCTCACTGCCCGAACGAAACACCCCGGGAGCGAATTCGTTTACGAAAAGCGGGGCGGCGTGCTGCCAAGGCAGTGCCCCAATCCTGTGATCACCGAGGTCGAACACGGCTCCCTCATCAAAACGGGCACCTGGACGCTCACCGCGGCCGAAGTCATTCACGTGCAGCCCCAGCTCCGATGTCTGGCCTATCGCCTGGATACGCCCGGGGGATCCATCGTATTCGGCGGCGACACCGCGCCCATCCAGACCCTCACCGATCTTGCCAAAGATGCCGATGTACTGATCCACATGTGTCACTTCCTGAATGACTTCGAAATGGACGAGCGGATCACAGGTTGCTGTTCAGGGCACAAAGACTCTGCGCGCACTGCAAAGGACGCGAACGTAGGCACCCTGGTACTCACCCACATTACCGAACAGCTCGAACAGCCCGGGATTCAGGAGCGGCTGATCCACGAAGCCGGGGAAATATTCAACGGCACGATCATCTTCGCGGAAGACCATTTGGAAGTACCGATCGGGAAAGTCGAGCCGGAGCAGATAACGTAAAAAAGACAGTGCAGAGTGCAGAGCGGGTGGCTTGTGAAACTGTGGTGCCAAAGGCGGGGCAGCCAGGGTTAAAGAGCCTCTCAACCTTCAAACGTTTCAACCTTCTAACCTTCTAACCTTTAGAAGTCCATCCTTCAAACTGGATTTTAGCTTGAAAGCGATCTTATTAGCAGCCGGGAAGGGGGAGCGATTTTATCCTTTCAGCCACTTCCGGCCGAAATCGATGTTTCCGATCTGCAATCGCCCGCTCCTGGAGTGGACCGTGGAACGGCTGGTAGCTGCAGGCGTCACAGATATCGGTGTCGTGATCGGACACCGAGGCGGGCGCGTGAGGAATCACTTTGGGGACGGCAATCGGTTCGGCTGCGCGATCACATATATTGAACAGCCGCACCAGCTGGGAACCGCACACGCCGTGTGTTCTTCCCGAGAGTATCTTGGAGAGGATGACTTCATTGTCATCCACGGAGACCTGTTCTTCGGCCCGGAGACGATTCCTCAGCTGCTCGATGAATTCAGTGGAAAACAAAGTGTGGCAGGGATTCATCAGAGTGACGAGCTGAACAAGCACATCAGAGCAGAAGTCGACCGCGACAACAACATAGCTTCGTACACCTGGAAGCCGAGATCTGACAACGGCCTAGCGCTTTCCGGCATCTACATCTTCCAGAATGCCGCACTGGACGATCTGGCCAACACCTCGGGGCTACTCCCACGGGTACAAAACGGAGTAGCGCCCGCCGAAGGCTACGAAATCGCCGACGCGCTCCCCCTGATGCACCGGGAAGGGCGTTCCGTAGGGGCCGTCCAGCTCGACAGCCCGGTCATCGATATGGATATGCCCTGGCAGCCCTTGAGTATCTGCCGAGTCGCCGCCCGTGAAATGGCCAATGAGTTGCCCGATTCCAGGATCGCCGAGAGCGCTGAGGTCCACGAGGACGCAGAAATCACCGGATCGGTCTTCGTCGACGAAGGCGCAAAGATTTCACGTCACGCGGTCATCAATGGTCCCGTGTGGATCGGGAAAGACACCCACATTCAAGAAGGCTCGCAGGTCTCTTCCCACACCGTCATCGGCGATCAGTGCCGAATCGGCCCCTTCGCCAAGGTGAGCGGATTTGTTGGGGACAACAATCACATCACCTTCACCGGCGAGTTCAGCGGCGTCATCCTCCAGGGCGGCCGAATCACCCACCATATGCAGATCGCAGGAATATATGGCGAAGGCGCCGAATTCGGGGCAGGCACCCAGGTGGGCACCCTGCGTTTCGACGACGGACCCACCGAGGTGATCGTCAAAGGCATTCGTCATCCGGCTCCCGGGTTCTCAGGCGCCCTCTTCGGCGACTACGCACGCACCGGGGTGAGCACCATCCTGATGCCCGGTCGCATCGTCGGTGCCTGCTCGATGGTCGGCCCAGGCGTTGTGCTGATGAAAAACGTTCCCCCCCACAAAGCGGTTATCCTCAAACAAGAGCTCCAGGAAATAAATTGGGGACCGGAAATTTACGATCACTAGGTAGGGCCAGGAAGATTATCTGACATTCTCTCTCCCCGGTATTCTCCTCCGCTGTTGTGACCGAAGTTCCCCCTTTGAAAAAGGGGGACAGGGGGATTTAATTAGTAGCTCGAGAAATCGCAACCCACAGATCCCACAACCTTAGAACCGTACACATTCCAAAACCTGCAGGAGAACATATCCAATGGCGAAACGTATCGCGCTGATCACAGGAATCACCGGCCAGGATGGCTCTTATCTTTCAGAACTGCTGCTCGAAAAGGACTACGAGGTCCACGGCATCGTTCGCCGAGTCGCCCTCGAAGATCCGGAGCACCGACTGGGCCGCATCTACCACCTCGGCGAAACGATCCATCTCCATCCCGCATCGATGGAAAGCTATCCGAGTATTTACAACGTCATCAAGAAAGTGCAGCCTCACGAATGCTATCACCTGGCTGCACAGAGCTTTGTCAGTAGCTCTTTTGAAGACGAATTCTCGACATTGAACATCAACATCAACGGCACGCACTATATGCTCGCCGCCCTTAACGACATTCAGCCCGACTGCCGTTTCTACTTTGCCGCTTCGAGTGAAATGTTCGGAAAAGTCGCTGAAGTGCCGCAGAAGGAAACCACCCGGTTCCATCCGCGATCGGCTTACGGGATCTCGAAAGTCGCTGGCTACGATCTCACGAGAAACTACCGCGAAGCCTACGACCTGCATGCCTCAAGCGGCATCCTGTTCAACCATGAATCACCTCGCCGAGGATTCGAATTTGTCACCCGGAAAATCACCTCCCACGTGGCCAAAATCAAACTGGGACTGATTGACGAAGTCCCCCTTGGCAATCTGGATTCCAAACGAGACTGGGGTCATTCCAAGGAATATGTCAACGCCATGTGGATGATGCTCCAGCAGGACGTGCCGGACGACTATGTCATCTCCACGGGTGAGACCCACTCTATCCGAGAGTTCGCAGAAATTGCCTTCTCCCACGTGGGGCTCAACTACCAGGATCACGTCAAGGTGGATCCGCGATTCTTCAGACCTGCGGAAGTGGATCTGCTCGTAGGAGACGCGACAAAAGCAAGAGAACAACTGGGGTGGTCGTATTCGACCGACTTCGAGGAATTGGTCAAAGAAATGGTCGACGCGGACCTGGAACTCTTCACAAGAGGGTAAAACATCGATGACGGGTAGTCTGTGACTACCGTCTCTCTCTTGAACGAACCGATAAAAATACAAACTAATCCTCTGATCTGGTCTCTAAAAACCGGCCACCGGCTCCTCACGCCTGGCCACTCTTACCGGAGTTCCCAATGCCCAAAACCTCACGCGCAGTTGTCATGGTAGGCGAACGCTTCGAAATCCGTGAATACGCGATTCCTGATCCGGAACCCGGAACCATTCTCCTCAAACTGGAACTGGCAGGAATCTGCGGCACAGATCTCCACAACTGGGAATACCAGCAGATGACCGGCGAGATCATTCTGGGTCACGAAAACGTCGGCATCATCGACAAACTCGGCAAAGGTGTCGAAACCGATTTTCTGGGCAGGCCGATCAAAGAAGGTGATCGGATCGCAGTGGTGCCCGGTACCAACAAGGGTGCCTACGGCTTCCTTCAGGCGGAAGAAGAACCCTATCTCCGGGGCGGATTCGCAGAATACATGTATCTCTGGAATCCCGACACTGTGGTCCTTAAAACCGAGATCGAACCGGAAGTCGCCGTCCTCCTCGAACCCTTCACCATTGGCGTTCATGGCGTGATGCGGGCGCAAATTCAGTTCGGCGACACCGTGGTCGTTCAGGGGTCGGGCGCCATTGGGCTGGTCACCCTTGTCTGTGCAAAGGTCAGCGGAGCCGGCAAACTCATTATGGTGGGCGGGCCCAAAGGGCGTCTCGATCTGGCGAAGAAACTGGGCGCAGACCTGACCATCGACATCGCCGAAGTCAGCAATGTGGAAGAGCGCAAGCAGCTTGTCCGTGAAAACACGCCACGCGGTGAAGGCGCAGATGTCGTATTCGAATGCGCCGGATTTCTCCCGGCAATTCCGGAAGGCCTGGATTATCTCCGGAACAGCGGAACATACGTCGAAATGGGCCACTTCGTAGACGTCGGAAACTTCCAGTGCAACCCGAATCATATGTTGATGCGCAAAAATCTGCGCCTGGAAGCCGTATGGGCGAGCAAACCGGAGCATTTCATCCGCGGGCTTCCCATCCTGGAAAAGAACGAGTTCCCATATGCCGAAATGGTCAGCCACACGATCCCCCTGGACCGGGTAGCAGAAGGCTTCAACGCATTGGCAGGCAGCTATCGCCTCGACGACATGGACGCGATCAAAATCGCGGTGAAGGCGTAGTCGCGTGAGTCCCGCGGTGCATATCCAGGGGCGATCCCGTATCGTGCGGCACGCCTCTGGCCATTCCGATCAGTACGGCTTTTCATTTCTAGAGAATGACAACATCCTACTCGCGAAGCTTTTCGAATGACCTCCCGTGCGCTCTTCATCGGCTTGGCGATGGCCGTCTGGGTCAACATCTGGCCGGCCTACTCCAGTCTCATCGCACATTCCTCACGCGCTGACTACTCCCACCTATCCGTTGCCTTGCTCCTCCCGCTGATCTGCATTATGGTCCTCAATATTCCCCTGAACCGAAAGGGGAAAGGACTTTCCTCCTCAGAACTCCTCACCATCTGCTGCATCGGAATGGTTGCAGCCACAATGCAGGGAGAGTGGCTGTCCGGCTACCTCCTCGGGGTGGTCACTGCACCCACGTACTTCGCCACACCGGAAAACCGGTGGGCGGAGCTCCTCCTAGAGCGCATTCCATCCTGGTCAATTGTAAACGACAAATCGGCCGCAACCGGCTTCTACGAAAGCCTTTTTAAAGGACAATCCATCCCCTGGTCCGCCTGGATCTCTCCCTTCTTCTGGTGGAGCGGGTTCCTGGGATCCGTCCTGCTTGTCAGCTTCTGCATGGTCGTCATTCTGCGAAAGCAATGGATGGAGAACGAGCGGCTTGCCTTCCCGGTCGCCAGTGCCATACTCGAACTCACGGGCATATCCGGATCTTCGGGCACATTGTCCACACTTGTCCGGTCGCGGCTCTTTCGAATCGGCTTCTGGATCGTCCTGAGCATTTTCATCTGGAACATCGCCACCTGGTTCTCCAAAGCCATTCCCCCTCTGAACATTCCGATGACCGTCCTGAGTCGCAAAGTCATCCGCCTGGGCAAAGGGTTTCCCTACTTTGCCTTCTCGATTCACCCCATGACCATTGCCTTCGCCTATTTCACCAAGTCCGACGTGCTGTTGAGCATCTGGGTCTTCCACATACTGGCCATCCTCCAGGTCGGCGTATTCAATCGGATTGGCTTCAGCATCGGAAGTTCCGATATGTGGTGTTCGTTCGATCCCGCCATCGGTTGGCAGAGTTTTGGCGGTCTAACCGTCTTTGTCCTTTGGGGGCTGTGGATCGCGCGCCACCACCTCTACGCCGTGTTCAGAAAGGCGTTCACTGACAAAGGCGAACTGGACGACTCGAACGAACTGCTGAGTTATCGCCACGCGGTCTTTCTCATGCTGGGTGGGTGCGCCTACCTCGTACTCTGGCTCCATCACGCCGGGATGAGTTGGGGACCGCTCCTGGCATTCTGGTTCGGCACGCTAATCCTCTATTTAGGTCTTGCCCGGATTATCGTCGAAAGCGGCTTGGTCTATCTGCGTGGACCGATCACCGCCCAGGCCTTCGCCTGGCATCTGTTCGGCATCTCCGGAATGGGTCCCTCCAGTGCGGTCGCAATGGGACTCACTTATACCTTCTTCTGCGACGCCAAGACCTGGGGCATCACCGCACTGGCACATATCCCCCGACTGGGCATCGCCATGAATCCTGAGCGCAGAAGGCGCCTGGTACCCGCTGTTCTCTTTGGTGCATTTCTCGGCGCAACTGCGATCGTTGGATTCATTCTACTCCAGGGCTATCACGGAGTGGGCAGCTATAACTTTGGCGTGGTCAGCTTCAACGGATCGAACGACGGCGCCGTTGGCATCTGGCGTTACACGGCGAACAGAATTCAGCACGGCGATTTCGGTACCGACTGGAACCGGGTACAGTTTTTTGCTGTTGGTGCTGTGTTTACAGGACTGATGTTCTTCCTTCGGTACCGATATCCCGGATTCCCGATCAACCCGATCGGGTTCACGATCTCTGCATCGAATGTCCTTCGCAGCACGGTCACCTCGATCTTCATCGCCTGGCTCACCAAGACCCTCATTCTTAAATTCGGAGGACTCAACAGTTACAGGCGAATGGCCCCCTTGTTTTTGGGACTGTTCATGGGTTATCTTGCGGGAGTCGGGCTTGGCATCATTGTCGACGTCATCTGGTTCAATGGAAATGGGCACAAACTCAACGACTGGTAATCCACAACTATCGAGGAATGAGAATGGCATTTGATCTGATCATCAGGAACGGGAAAGTTGTAGACGGCACGGGGACACGCGAACCATTTGCAGCGGATGTTGGCATTACAGATGGACGCATCACGGCGGTGGAAGATCTATCCGAAACCACGGCTCCCGAAGAGATCGATGCCGCCGGACATATCGTCAGTCCTGGATTCATAGATGTGCACGTCCACTCCGAGACTGCCCTCGTCAGTGAAGGCCAGCGATTCGCCGGTGTTGTCCAGGGCGTAACCACCCAGCTGCTGGCGCCAGACGGCTTCGGATGGGCCGGCCTTTCGCCTCAGCAGACCGAGGAGATGTGGGAGTACACGCGCTTCGCCACCGGCAATATTGAAATGGATCTCGGGTGGCCGACCATCGAGGACTACCTCTCCATTTTCCCGGGGAACAGCCCCTGCAACGTTTACCCTCAGGTTCCTCACTGTGCCGTTCGGTTGAAAGTCTGTGGATGGGAACCGGGACCCGCATCCGACGCGCAAATTGAGGAAATGGCCGACCTGACAAGGCAGTGGATGGAGGCGGGCGCCGGCTGCCTGAATCTGGGCCTCGATTACCAACCCAGTGTCAATTCGGACCTGCGCGAACTTGTCGCGCTTTGCAAGGTCGCCGAATCTTACGGCGGTATCTACGCCGCACATATCCGGTATCACACCCTGGGCCGGGCAGACGCCTGGGAGGAAACTTTCGAACTCCACAGACAAAGCGGAATCCCGGTCCATATCTCGCACGAGAGAGTGGATGAAGAATGTGTCGAACTGCTCGCCCGGGCGGAGAAGGAAGACATCGATATCAGCTTCGAGGCCTATCTCTACGCAGCGGGAATGTCTCATATGACCATTATGCTTCCGGTCAAGGACCAGGAGGGAACGCCTGCCCAGGTTATAGAGCATCTCAGAAATCCCGACGTTCGCGAACGGATTATCCCCTACCTCACCAACTGGCTCGGCGCATACAATCAAATCGTAGGATACACGAGATCGGGTAGATTTATCGGGCAAACGCTTTCTGAAGTCGCAAAGGACCTTGGCAAATCAGCTGAAGCATGCGCCTACGATCTCATTGTAGAGGAAGAGGGACTCTCCGCCTACATCTTCCCCTGGCAGGTCTCTGCCGAAGAAGCCGAGGAAACCATCGCCAGGACCATCAGGCACCCGCTGATGATGGCCGCAAGTGATGGCATCTACAACGTACCGCACCCGCATCCCAGGGGCTTTGGTTGCTTCGCACAGATCCCCGGAAAATATGTCAGAGAGCAAAAACTGGTGACACTGGAGCAGGCCGTCCATAAAATGAGCGGATTCCCTGCAAAGCGATTCGGTATCACCGACCGGGGTGAAATCGGAAAAGGGAAAGTAGCCGACCTTGTGATCTTCGATCCTGAAACAGTGAACGCCAGAGCCACGTATGAAGAGCCGACACTCAGTCCCGTTGGTATCGAACGGGTTTTTGTAAACGGTGTCTCCACAGTTGAAAACGGCGAGCCCACCGGAGCGCTCCCGGGGCAGGTCGTGCGTCACTAGGCACCACTCAGCCCTCTCGCTCCGAGCCCTCACCAATATTGTTGGGAAGCAGTGGCCGGGCTTCGTGTCATTTGCGCAGCTCCCTTTCGTTCGCCGGAGGGGGGATGGAGCCAGGTTTTGCGCCCCGGCCACTCCAGATTGACGGGCAAGGGGTTTCCCGTTCCTGCTTTTCAGCCTCGATGCGTGGTTTCATCCCTGCTACACCCCTCGTCCCCCTCTGCTTGACCGATTCACTGCGCTGCGGTATGCTAATTGAGACACCGATCCCCTGACTGCTGCGATCACTTTGGAGACCAGATGCCCCATATTTTCTACCTCCTTTTATCTGCTGTCCTTCTCTCGATCAACCTCTCGGCGCAGGAGAAATTCGATCCTCCCGCCGTCTACCTGACCTGGCGTGGCGATCCCGCTACCACCATGCTCATCCGGTGGCAAAGCAACCGCGAGGACAATCGACCGACCGAACTCCTGTACCAGCGGCTGGATGATCCCTCCTGGCAGAGCGCTCAGGGCACGAGCTACCCAATGGCGCATTCGGATCGCACGATTCACCTGGTCGAACTCACAGGACTCGCGCCGAACACCAGGTACCGCTTCCGGCCAGGAGACGATGCCGTAGCGTTCAAGTTCCGGACAATGCCTGCCACCGCGGACGAACCCATCCGGTTTGTCGTCGGCGGAGATATGTACGGGGCGAATAAATGGTACAATCGTACCGACCCGAGAAATCTCTTTGGTGTGTTCCGTAAGGGACGTTACAGCATCTTGCGTGAAACCAATCGTCAGGCCGCCAGCCAGGACCCCAGGTTCGTCGTCATCGGGGGCGACATCACCTACTCGGATGGCGACCCGGATAAATACGAGCGCTGGTACCGATGGCTGACGGCCTGGAAGGAAGACATGGTCACCTCGGATGGCCTGCTGATCCCCCTCCTGCCCGCCATTGGGAATCACGAGGTCCGGGACAACACCTACCGGGAGGAATGGCATTCGAAGATGCCCTACGAGGCCGAGGTAGAAGCACCTTTTTTCTACAGCCTCTTCGTCCATCCCGACACCTCCTCCTACAGGGCGGTGGACTTTCGAGATTACTTGAGCATCATTCTTCTGGATTCTGGCCACACGAATTTCGTACACGCCCAGAATCAGTGGTTGTCTCGTACCCTCCAATTGAGATCAGAATTCCCTCACCTGTTTGCGGTGTATCACGTGCCGGCTTATCCTTCATATCGATCTCCACTTGGGCGAGTCACCACTTCCTTACTAAAGAACTGGATCCCGCTCTTCGAGCGCTTCGGTCTCGATGCCGCTTTCGAACACCACGACCACACCTACAAACGCACCCATCCCATCCGAAATGGCAAGGTTCATCCGGAGGGTGTCATATACCTCGGCGATGGCGCCTGGGGGCGTCTTAGATCACCAAAAAAGGCCCATCACCGATGGTACCTCGCCCACACCGCGAAGGAATTCAACTTCATCATGGTGGAAATACAGAGCAAACAGAGATCATTCTTTGCGATAAATGAAAATGGTGAATTGATCGATAGGTATCCCACAGTCCCAACGTTAGATCAGGCGCCCTGAAATTATCGCCGAACAAGAGAGCGGCAGACTATCCTCTCTCCCCCGGAAACGCCGGACAAATCTCGTCTCAGACTCAAAGGGAGTTGAAATGCTTACATCGATGCAGAACTGCATGACGGAGTGGTCCTTTACATCCAGTCGAGTCTACGCCGATCCCTTCAACGACATCACGCTTGATGTCCAGATCACCGACCCCGATGGAAACGAACACATTGTTCCGACCTTTTGGGGAGGCGACCAGACGTGGCGTGTGCGTTATGCACCAGCCAGCCCGGGCACGCACACCTGGCGCTCGATCTGCTCCGATGACTCCAACAGCGCCCTCCACGGTCAGGAGGGCCAATTGGAAGCGGTCCCGTACCAGGGCGCCAATCCGTTGTTACAACACGGACCACTGCAAGTGAGCGGTAACAAGCGCTTTCTTGAACATCAGGATGGGAAACCATTTTTCTGGCTGGGTGACACCTGGTGGATGGGCCTGTGCAAAAGGCTGAGCTGGCCCGGCGATTTCCAAACGCTGACCGAGGACAGGGAGCGTAAAGGTTTCTCCGTGATACAGATCGTTGCGGGTCCCTACCCGGACATGCCTGCTTTCGACGAGCGTGCAGTTAACGAAGCGGGACATTCCTGGGAGGAGGAGTTTGCGAGGATAAACCCGGCATACTACGATATGGCTGACTTGCGTATCCACCATCTCGTGCAAAAAGGCATTGTTCCCTGCATTCTTGGCTGCTGGGGATATTATCTGCCCTGGATGGGTGTCGAGAAAATGAAACAGCATTGGCGTAATCTCATAGCCCGGTATGGCGCCTATCCCGTAGTGTGGTGTCTCGCGGGTGAAGGATCGATGCCTTACTATCTTCGTAAACGGACACCTCAAGGACCCGAAGACGAGGCGTTCCAGATGAAGGGATGGGCGGAGGTTGCAGCCTACGTTCGTGAAATAGATCCCTGTCATCATCCCCTGACCATCCATCCCAGCAATACCGCCAGAAATGCGATCACAGATGATTCGCTGCTGGACATCGATATGCTTCAGACGGGACACGGAGATCGGAAAAGCATCCCCAATACCATTCGACGCGTTGCGGACGCCTATTCGCATTCTGATACGCTCCCGGTTATCAACAGTGAGGTCTGCTACGAAGGAATCGGTGAGGCCTGCCGACAGGAGGTACAGAGATTCATGTTCTGGCTCTGCATGCTCTCCGGAGCGTGCGGACATACATATGGGGCGAACGGCATCTGGCAGGTGAACACCAGGGGCACACCATATGGCCCATCTCCCGGCGGCAGGGCCTGGGGAAACATACCCTGGATGACGCCTACCAGCTGCCGGGTTCAAACCAGTTGGGTCTTGGCAAACAGTTGTTGGAACGATATGCCTGGTGGAAATTTGAGCCGCATACTGAATGGGTGGATTCTCACGCCGATCGGGAGAATGTGTTTCGACCTTACGCAGCCGGGATACCAGGAGAGGTGCGTGTGATTTTTCTCCCAAGCGGCATGGGAGCATTGAGCGTCAAGGGGCTTGAAAGTGATGTTCGCTACCGCGCATTTCTATACAACCCGGTGGACGGAACAGAAATTGACCTCGGACCAGCTAAAAAGGACGACTCGGGTGATTGGCCCCTCCCCCAACCGACCCCCATCTTTCAGGACTGGGTCCTGGTGCTGGAGAACATGCTGAGTGGAAAGAGACAGGTAGACAACGAATGAACGAAAAGTTTCAGGAGTACCGGGACATCGCGCTGAAGATCCTGCAACCCAGCCCCGCCGATTTGGAACACGGCCTGGCACTGCACGAGGATGCCCTCGTCGTTGAACCCTATGGATCTGCGCCTCAAACGTCGGTCGATGTGGATGTGCTGCACGCGGCACAAGAAGCCGGAGCGGCGAACGAGGAAGTATTCGATCTCCACAGGGACATGATCCGGACCGGTGCGGCGGTTGATCCTGTTGAAAAAGAAGAATTTATGGATGCTTGGAATACGGCGGGCGTAACGTGCATCGTGCAGGGCGCCGGGTCACTGGACCAGGATCCGGAACGCCACTTCAAGAGCGTGGCTCGATTCACGTATCTCACTGACAGCATCGGTGACCTTATAGTCCGAGGTGTGAAGCCGAATGACATCATCCAGGCAAAGGTCCAGGGTAAAAAATGCCTGTACATGGCCTTGTGCAACGTCCCGCTTCCCCTCAAGTGGAACTCCGTGGAAGGCGAGCTGCGCTACATACAGACCTTCTTTCACCTTGGCGTCCGAATGATGCATCTGACCTACAATCGCCGTAC
>Ga0302139_10000881_pt1 | contig 14512 bp, 14 predicted proteins | sample CBN3_331_MG_FD_203104 | JGI IMG/M metagenome (GOLD analysis project Ga0302139, IMG submission 203104) | Marine microbial communities from Western Arctic Ocean, Canada - CBN3_33.1 | ecosystem: Environmental > Aquatic > Marine > Oceanic | place: Canada: Western Arctic Ocean | collected 2017-09-15 | reverse complement strand
GGTCCTGGTTGCTGAAGGCGATGGGGGAGCGGTCGCGGAAGGAAACCGGGACACGCCCGAAATCGTCCAGCCCTTTGTGTTTGAGCGCCATGAGAGTCCGCCAGCAGAATGGGCTGAACCGCACTTCATCAATCCCATCGAGCTCGAACACCGTGATCGCCATACGTTTCTCCGAGGTAAAAATCAGCTTCCCATCGTGCCCGGCCAGCATAGCAGTGCCGCCATCACACGTCGTAGCCAGGTTGCTTGCGGGCCAGTCCATCGAACAAATCCAGCATACGCTCCCGCCAGCCGAAGACGGGATCGTCGGGATTGAGCAGACGATACGGGCTCACTGACCGCGCCCATTGCAAGTGACTGAAGGCGATGTAATCGGCATACGCGGGACGGCGACCACAGATGAACAGTTGGGCGCGCAACATGGTGCGAAGCGGCTGGAACTTCGTTCGGAAGCGCGTTAAGGCCACGCCACGCTGAGATATCGCTTCCTCCAGCGTACACCCGAGGCGTGCCTCACGCGTTGTTCGGAAGTAATCACGGTCTTCGGGATGGCTGTGCTGCCAGGCGTCATGGACCAGCATCGGTACAAGCTCGCCAGCCTGCCACTGATCGCCCCAAGCGTGGATAAAGCGTGCTTGGGCGCGTGCGACCGGGTCACCGAATAACGGTGGTGCATCGGCATAGGTTTCTTCGAGGTAGCAGGCGATGGACCACGAATCAGGCACAACGGCATCATCATCCACGAGCACGGGTAACAGTGCCTGACCAGAGAAGGCAAATCGGCTCTTGTCGCTGATCGGTAGCGCGATTCGTTCGACAGACAGGCCCTTGTGGGCGAGCGCCATGACAATGCGCCACGAGTACGGGCGATTACTGAAGGGGCGCCGCTCATCCCCAGCGGCTTCGTACAGTTTCATGCATCCCGCTCATTACGATGTCACGATCGAAAGTACCCTGTGCAGTCGACACGCGGAAAGAGCGGGGAGAAAGAAAATGGGTCCGGTCGCCGTGGGGAGAGGGACAGCCCGTATTGGATCGGCGACCGGACCCGAGAGAGGCCCATGACCGAAAACATAAGAAGTCAATGCGACGGGAAATCGACCGAATTGGGGCGAAATTGGGGCATATCTCACTGTGTTGGTTGTGCGATCTTCGGGCTGGATCAAGGTTGGTACCCATCCAGATCGATGTTTGACGGGATGCGGCCTTTCTTACACTCTTAGCCGCCCTCGATGGGGAGAGCATCATGTCCCGCCAAACCCTCGGTCTCGAGAAGAGCATTCTGGACTACGTCGTGCCCCACAGCACGCGTGAACCGGAGGTGTTAGTAGGTGCGCCGACAAACCTTATCTCTGTCCCCATCGGGGATGGCGTTACGCTTACACATATATTTGACTGACCCGGTATAACTGTTCGGACATGAGCGTCTTTATTGCCAAGCGCTTCGCGACGTTCGTTGCCACGCTTTTTGGCGCGTCCGTGGTCGTCTTCCTTGCGCTGGAAATTCTCCCCGGGGACCCTGCTTACGCCCTTCTCGGCGCAGATGCCGATCCTTCCGCTTACGAAGCGCTTCGCCGGGAGCTCGGCTTGGACAAACCGGCCTTCGATCGATACTGGAGTTGGATGTTCGGGCTCTTGAAGGGCGATTTCGGAATCAGCTACACGTACTCGGTTCCGGTCTCGGAACTCTTGGTTGATCGTCTTGCCCTGACGATTCCTCTGGCCGTGATCGCCATGGTGATCACGGTGGTCCTGGCAATCGGCCTCGGTCTGTATGCGGCCGCGCACCACAATAAGGTCGGCGACTGGGGAGTGATGGTGTTCAGCCAACTCGGCATAGCCGTGCCGAATTTCTGGTTCGGAATTCTTCTGATCCTGTTGTTCTCCGTCTATTTGGGCTGGTTCTCTTCAGGTGGATTTCCAGGTTGGGATGCTGGCGCCTGGCCGGCCCTGAAGTCACTGCTTTTGCCGGCAATTGCCCTGGCGACGGTTCAGGCGGCGATCTTGACTCGGGTGACGAGATCGAGCGTCCTGGAAACAATCCGAGAGGACTACGTGCGTACGGCACGGGCAAAAGGTTTAACGCGTGCGGCAACGCTGTGGCGTCACGTTCTTCGCAATGCGCTGATCCCGGTGGTGACGATCATGGGCCTCCAGTTCGCCAATTTGCTGGCCGGAACGATCGTCATCGAGAATGTGTTTTTTCTGCCCGGATTGGGTCGACTGGTATTTCAAGCGATCGCAAACCGGGATCTCGTCGTCGTCAAGGATGTGGTGCTGTTGCTGGCGGCGATGGTCGTCATCGTCAACTTCATCGTTGATCTTGCATACGCTTTTATCGATCCCCGGCTTCGGGCCTACGACGTATGAGTGCGGTTCAAAGAACCAGCATGCTGCTCGTCGCGCTCAGGCACCGGAATTTGGTTCTGGGAGGTACCCTGAGCGCTCTCGTCGTTTTGCTGGCGATCCTGTCCTTACTCTGGACCCCGCACTCGGCCTATGAACTCGATATCGCCAACAAGCTGAAGCCTCCGTCGTCGATACATTGGTTGGGGACCGATCATTTCGGTCGGGATGTGATGTCGATGATCATGGTCGGAGCACAAAACTCTCTAATCGTCGGCTTTGTCGCGGTGGGTATCGGGTTGGCCGTTGGTGTCGTGCTGGGACTTTGGGCGTCTGCCCAGCGCGGTTGGGTTGAGGAACTGGTCATGCGGCTGTCGGACTTCACATTCGCGTTTCCGGCCATCCTGTCCGCGATCATGATCACGGCAATTCTGGGTCCGGGAATTGTGAATTCGGTCCTCGCCATCGGAATCTTCAATATTCCTGTATTCGCAAGGGTAACGAGAGGGTCAGCCAACGCCATCTGGTCGCGTGAATTTATCCTTGCCGCCCGGGCGGCAGGCAAAGGGCGTATCCGAATCACGTTGGAACACGTGCTCCCCAACGTCCTCAGTGTCATCATCGTTCAGGCGACGATCTTCTTTGCCATCGCCATCCTTGCCGAAGCGGCGCTCTCGTATCTCGGCTTGGGGACCCAGCCGCCGCAGCCAAGCTGGGGGCGGATGTTGAACGAGGCTCAAACGTTCCTCTATCTCTCCCCCCACCTTGCTCTGTTCCCTGGACTGGTCATCGTGATCTCGGTGCTTGGGTTCAACATGCTGGGCGACGGATTACGGGATCTTCTGGATCCGCGCTTGTCCCGGGCCAGATTGTCAGGATACGTGCGATGAGCGTGCTTGAAGTCGATCATTTGACCGTGGCTCTGCCGTTGCCGGACGGGGCCGCCCACGCCGTGCGGAATGTGAGTTTTAGGCTGGAACGCGGGGAGACGCTCGGAATCGTGGGAGAGTCTGGCTGCGGAAAATCGATGACGGCGCTCGCCCTCATGAGGCTGTTGCCAGATGGCGCTGAGCTACATGGCAGAATTGCTCTGAACGGTCGCAATCTGCGTGCCCTTGATGAGGATGCTATGTGCCACGTTCGTGGTAACGCGATCGCGATGGTGTTCCAGGAGCCGATGACATCCCTCAATCCGGTGCACAGCATCGGAAAACAGGTGATTGAACCTCTGATGTTGCATCTGGGCCTGGATCGTGACGAGGCGAAGATGGAAACACTCTCGTTGTTGGAGCGCGTCGGGCTGGTGGATCCTCGGCGGTTCTATTCTGCTTATCCGCATCAGCTTTCAGGGGGCCAACGGCAACGTGCCATGATTGCCATGGCGCTGTCCTGTCACCCGGAGGTGCTGATTGCCGACGAGCCGACCACGGCACTTGATGTCACCGTTCAGGGCCAGATACTCGACCTGATTTACGATGTCGTCAGCGAGCGCCAAATGTCGCTCATTTTGATCTCGCATGATCTTGGTGTCATCGCCCAGACTGTTGACCGGGTTGTCGTGATGTACGGTGGGACTGTTGTTGAACAGGGTGCGACGCCGGATGTCTTTGCGACGCTCGCCCATCCCTACACGCAGGGGCTCTTTGCCGCCGTGCCTCAATTGGGTGCAGGCCGACGTCGGCTGCGAACTATTCCGGGGACGGTGCCGGAACTCATCGATCTACCGAAGGGTTGCACGTTTGCGGGCCGCTGTTCGCTCGCCCGTGAGTCCTGCCACCAGCAGGTGCCTGACATGCGGACAGTCAGCCAAGGCCATACTGCGGCTTGTTTGCGGCTCGATGCCGCCCTGGCGACATCGACATTTGGGCTGCGCCGATGACCTTTCTGGACACACCGATGGTCGAGGCCATTGGATTGACGCGGCATTACACCTTGCCGCGAGAGAGTCTCGTGGCGCCGCCGCAGCGTGTGTATGCCTTGAACCAGGTCTCGCTCACGGTACAGGCGGGCCGCAGCCTCGGGATCGTAGGCGAGTCGGGTTGCGGAAAATCGACCCTGGCGCGCTGCGTGATGGCGTTGGAGCCGCTAACGGCAGGCACGTTGCGCATTCTGGGGAAGGATCCTCATGCGATGCGTCCATGGACGCTGCGTCGGCACAGGCGCAACTTTCAAATGGTGTTTCAGGATCCTTTCGGCTCTCTCGATCCACGACACACGGTCGCGCGAATCGTATCGGAGCCGCTGGAGGTCGCAGAGAAATGGCTGAAACTGGATGACCGGCTGGGACGGGTCCGTGAGATGCTGGAGTCTGTGGGACTCAAGGAATCCGATATGTCGAAGTTTCCCCATGAATTCTCAGGGGGTCAGCGCCAACGCATCGCCATCGCCAGGGCTCTGGTAACCCGTCCTGCGCTGATCGTTGCTGACGAACCCGTCTCGGCGCTGGACGTTTCGGTACAGGCACAGGTACTGAATCTTCTTCAGGATTTACAGAATGAATACGGTGTGACTTACCTCTTCATCAGCCATGATTTGGCGGTCGTCGAGTACGTCTGTGACGAAGTCGCAGTGATGTATTTGGGGCGCGTTGTCGAGCACGGTCCAACCGAGGAAATATTCGAGAATGCGAAGCATCCGTATACCCGTGCTCTTTTGGATGCGGTGCCCAAGCTCACACCGGGTGAGCGTCGCGCCCGTGCGTCGCTAAAGGGTTCGGTCCCGAATCCCACGGATATCAACCCCGGATGTCCGTTCGCCGACCGCTGCCCGATGGTGGAATCGCAGTGCCGATTTAAAGCCCCCGAATTGCGCGAGGTGGCGCCAGGACACGCGACCGCCTGTCATTTTGCCTAGAGCAGATGGCACTTTCGTATTGGACACGTTTCCGTTTCCAACTCAACAAAATTTGCTCTGGCGGCGACTGCCGCCAACAGTGGTGCCGATTCCCTTGTACGGTCGGCGCCGGGCATGGCATGCTTTGTGACAAGACGATAACAATTCGGGGAGTCACGTAACATGAGCGAGGTTGTCCCCTTCGAAGGGTTTAAGCCTGTTCGGCCGACGACGAGTGGCCGGGCGGGCAAATCACCTCTCGTCATATACAATCGTCACGAACTCGACGCCATTTTGCAGACCTACAGCCGCATGGTGATGGCAGGTGAGTGGCGTGATTATTCTCTGGCGTTCGAATCCGACCGGGCCACGTTTTCCATCTTTCGGCGAGCCGCGGAAGGCGCCCTCTATCGCATCGTAAAGACGCCCAAATCCGCGCACCGGCAGGGAATGTATGCGGTGATCTCCGCTGGTGGCCGCATATTGCGTCGCGGTCATGATCTCGGCCCGGTTCTCTCGGTGCTGAATACCAAACGACTGAAGCTGGTCTAACAGCTCAGTCGTCCATGGGGTCTAGCGGATAGATCGGCCGCCGCACGTTCTTATAGGTCAGCACGGTGTTATCGGACGTGGTCACACCGCGGCCGTCGCAGATGAATGTGGCTTGGGCCAGATTCGCGAAACCGGCGCGGTAGTGAATTCGGGACTTCAGGAGAAGATACGTCTTCTCGGCGGGATCGATGCCGACGCTCGTGAAGACACCGGCATCCCACGGCTCGTGATGGTGCGAGACAATGACAATCTGCATCTTCCCGGTGTCGAGGACGGCGGTTGGGCCCATGAAAACCTCCACGCCTGTATACATGGGGCCGGAGACCGTCCAATGCCCGTCAGTCAAGGCACTAACCCGTCCGCTGACCTGGAGTGGTGCGCCGGTTGCGCCGATTGAAGGCATGTCGGTTCGCCCGCCAAGCTCAATCGTAACTTCAGCGTTCAGGCCGCTGGATTTCAGTAAGATGACTGCGTGTGGGTCCCAGACTGCCGCGACTGCGATATCTTCAAGATCTTGATGAATGGCTTCGGCGATTACCGTCATGTCATCCTGGGTGCCGCCCGATCCGCAATTATCGGAATGATCGAGAAGCAGGATCGGACCCGAGGGTCTGCTCGAACGCGACTCCAGACCGTGTTGTTTGGCACGGGCGACCGAATCGACCAACGCCTCTCCGCGGTACACGAACGACTCCCGTCGTGCCCACGCAGCGGCGAGGAGTTCCGCATTGATGGCGCTGGCCTTCGCCAGATCACCGTCCGTTACCACAATCGCTGAGATGCCCGCTTCTGGCATGTCCGCCATGGGAAATCCACCGAATACGGTTGCCGCCAGTGCATTGCCTCTCTCCGCCTCACGCGCCATAGCGATTAATGTGCGCATGGGCTCGTCATCTGTCCCCTGTTGCAGGGTCTGAGCAAGAATGGGCCGGTTTCCCCAGGCCATGACGGGATTGATGTCACCTCGCATGGACTTGATGAGTATCTCACCGGCTTGGCGCCCGACCTCGTGCATATCGGTGTGGGGATAGGTCTTGTAGCCAATCAACACCGTACAATTGTCGACCATCCGTTGCGTCAGATTGCAGTGTAGGTCACAGGTGACGGCAATCGGCAGATGCGGCGCGATTTCCCGGATGCGTTCAAGCAGCGTGCCCTCACCATCCGATGTGGTTTCGCTGACCATGGCGCCGTGGAGGTCCAGGAGCGCGGCATCGCAACCTGTTGCAACGGCATCGCAGATGCTGTCCGACATCAATGAATAGGCCTCGGCCGAGACTGGTCCCGAGGGCATGGCTTCAGCCGCGATGGGTGTGACGATCTCTGCTCCAGCTGTCCGGGCCAGTTCGAGATACGCCCCCATGGGCATGCGGGTGTCCTCGTACGCCTGTCGGGCATCGTCATCGAAATAAGCACCCCATTCCTCGAAGCGTGCCCAGGGCGTCGCGATGGGCGAAAAGGTGTTCGTCTCGTGTTTCATCATTGCGATGACGAACCGCATCCAGATTCTCTCCTCAGTGTTGTGCTTTACGCGATAGTATCGAATGAAGAAGTCGATCGGTGTCTTCATGTAAACGACTGGTACAGATCGTGGAAGTCGTACTGTTCTTGTTCATCATGCTGGTTACGACGCGCGCCCTTGGCGAGGGGACCGAACGTATCGGTTTGCCTGCTTCGGTGGGTGAAGTTCTCGCGGGCGTGATGCTTGCCGTCTTGATCTCTCGGCTGGGTGGCTTGGCGCCTGGACTCGCGGCAGTCGTAGACGGACCAGAGATAAAATTGGTTGCCACGATAGGAATCTTCGCCCTCATGCTGTTAGCCGGCATTGAGATGCGGCCCAATGAAATCGCGGCGAACTCGCGTGGCGCCTTTTTCGTCGCCCTTGGTGGGATGATCGTTCCGTTGCTCGCGGGCGTCGCCTTGGCGTGGGTGTTTATTCCCGATTCGCCACTGAAATCTGTTCAAGCGCTCTTTGTTGGCGTGGCGCTTTCCACCACGGCGGTGCCCGCCGCGACACGCTTGCTCATGGAACTCGGCCTCTTTCACACCCGCCTCGGTCAGGTGATCATTGCGGCAGCCATCTTCGATGACGTGTTCGGCCTCGCCTTGCTGGCAGTCCTCATCGGTGTCATCGGATCGGGGGAGGTACCCGACGCACTGGCCCTGGGTATCCTATTGCTCAAGGTCGTCGGTCTGTCAGCGCCGTTCGCCAAACAGCCGCAACAGCATGACCATCAAGTTGATGAAGTCGAGATAGAGCGTCAGCGCGCCCATGATGGCCTTCTTGGTCGCGACTTCGCGGCTGTCCGCCTCGAAGTACATGTTGCGGATTTTTTGGGTGTCGTAGGCCGTCAAGCCGACAAAGACGAGCACGCCGATCACGGAGATGGCGAAATCCAGCGCCGAGGAGGCAAGGAATATATTCACGATGCCGGCGATGATGATGCCGATCAGGCCCATGAACATGAAAGTGCCCATGCCGGTCAGGTCGCGCTTGGTCGTATAGCCGTAAAGGCTCATCGCTCCGAAGGTCGCCGTGGTGATGAAGAACACCCGCACGATGCTCGCCCCAGTATACACCACGAAGATCGACGACAACGACGCGCCCATGACGGCTGCGAAGGCCCAGAACAGTGCTTGGGTCGCGCTCGCGCTCAATTTGTTGATGCCGAAGCTCAGCACCAGGATGAAGCCCAACGGTGCAAGCATGACCACCCATTGCAGCCCTGTCCCGTAGATCGCCTGCAACAGCGTGGGTGATGAAGCCACGAGCATTGCCACAATGCCACTCAGCGCCACGCCAGATGCCATGTAGTTGTACACCTTGAGCATGTAGGCGCGCAGACCTTCGTCGATGGCCGCCCGTTCGGTAGCAGTCGCGCCAAGCGAAAGGCGTGCCTTGATGTCTTCGGCCATGGTCTTTAGTCCCTTTTTCCGACCTTCTTGAGCTTGCGGGTAATATTGGTGAAAAAATGTGGCAATTCAAGGACCAAGCATGTCCTCCGGGGCAAGTGGGATTTAAGCTCGCGGTCTTACGATGAGCTGCGATAGCTTCCCCAGATCCGCTCGGGCGCCGTACGAAGGATCAACCAACCCACTACGACGCCGCCGCCCAGCCAGGCCCAACCCTCTCCGCCCAAGGGCAGGACGCCGAGACCGAACAGTAGCGATACCATCGCCATCACCAGAAAGAATGGCCCCGTGAAATGGCAATGCATCCGGCCGCAGCGCCGGGCGTTTAAGAGACACGCGACACCCATCCAAGTGAGCATCGGTGCCCAAATCCACATCTCCGTATCTGTAAACGCGCCGACAGCCAACGCGATCGCCGGCAAGCCCCAGCCGACCATCCAGCTCACGTTGCGTGCGGCCCAGTTTTGTCCGCCCCAGTTTTGTCCGCCCATGTTCTGTGTGAATGGGACTTTGTTGGGCTCCCCTTCATCCGGCATGGCGTTATTCAGTCCGTAAAACCGACATGACATTCTCTCCGAGCGCTTTCCAGGTACCGGCGAACCCGAGAAGAACTGTAACCGCGACTCCTGCAACTGCAGTGACCGTCACCGCGATTGGATCGAACACCCAGTCCCCCTCCATGACGAAGTACATGACGCCATAGCTCGCAGCCGTTCCCACGACGGCTGCGAGAAGGGCGGTAATCGAGCCCAGTATCGTGTACTCGATCACGAAGGCCCCGATGACGTTGATCCTCGTGGCGCCAAGGACCTTGAGAATGACCGCGTCGTACACGCGCCGGCGATAGCCGGCGGCAACCGCGCCCGCGAGGACCAATAGTCCGGCGACGACGGTCACACTGGCGCTGGCGCGCACGGCCGTGGCAATGCGTCTGAACATGTCCGTAAGCGTCTCGATAACGTCCCGGATGCGGACTGCTGAAATATTGGCGAAGTGGTCGGTTACGGTGCGGTGAAGCGCGTCCTCGGCTTCCGGGGATGCGTTGATCGCCGCGACATGGGTTTGTGGCGCGCCCTCCAGCGCACCGGGGGCGAAAATCGTGGCGAATTCCACCCGGATTCGGCTCCAGTCGATGGTCCGCAGGCTAAGAATTTCGGCAGTTATCCGACGTCCAAGGACGTTGAACGTCAACGTATCGCCAATCCCGATACCCAGCTCTTCCGCGATATGAGCGTCAAGCGAGATGGCCGGTGGGCCCGAATAATCTTCGGGCCACCATGCGCCTGCGACAATCTCGACCCCCTCCGGTGGGGCCGCGGCGTACGTGAGGCCCCGCTCACCGTTGACGAACCATGAAGCTCTCGGATCGAATTTTGCCTCTTCCACCGAAATGCCGTTGATCAGCGCCAGGCGGCCGCGCAAATTCGGCATGCGCTGAAGCAACTCGGCGCCGCTGGTCTCGGCGACGATGCGTTCGAACGCTGCGACCTGATCCGACTGGATGTCGATGAAGAAGAACGTCGGTGCGCGATCGGGTATGCGATCTGATATCTGGCGCGAGAGATTCGTATCCAGAAGCGCGACGGTGACCAGAACCGACAGACCCGCCCCGATGGACATGACGATTCCCGCTGTCGGAGCGCCTGGCCGCGTCAGGTTGGACACCGCCAGGCGCAGTATTGGTGACTTTGGTCGCTTGAGCCGTGCGGCGCCCGTGACGATAAGTTTGGCGACAATCCAGAACGCGACCAGGGATACCGCAGCGCCGGCAATGAACCAGCGCGCGAAGAAGAGATACTCCGTGGTCAGCAGTGCGAGCCCGACAAGCATCGCAAGGGCCAAGGCGGTGGCCAGAACATAACGAATTGGCGGCAGGCCGCGGATCGGCGACACGATATCCCGGAACAGCCCGGCAGCGGGAATGTCCCGTGCCCGCGCCAAAGGCCATAGCGTAAAGATGACCGTGGTGAGTATGCCGAACACGGCGGCAACGATGAGGGGCATGGGATAAAATGAGACCAGCGGAAGCACGGGCAATGCGTCACGGGCCAGCCAGACCGCCACTGCCGGTGTCCCGCCGCCAAGCACCAGCCCAACCGCAATACCGATGAGTGCCAACACGCCGACTTCAAGGAAGTAGGTTCGAAAGATCACGTCGGAAGTCGCGCCGAGACATTTGAGGGTGGCGATGGTTTCGGTTCGCCCCGAGAGATAACTCGCGACTGCATTGGCGATGCCAACTCCACCAATCACGAGTGCCGTGAGTCCGACCAAGGTCAGGAAAATACCGAGCCGGTTGACGAATCTCTTGACCGACGGTTGAGCATCATCGAGATCGTAAATCCGCCACGCCGCGCCAGGAAACGCCGCGCCCAATCTTTCCACCCAGGGCCGCACCGTTTCACCGGCAGCCAGACGAACACGATACTTATGCCGCAGCATGCTTCCCAAACGGACGAGTCCGGTGGCATCAAACGTCTCATTGGTCACCATGAGGCGCGGCCCGAGAGTGAAGGCCCCTGCCACGCGGTCTGGTTCGCGCACGAGTGTCGCGCGGATCTCGATTTGTTTGTCTCCGACCCGAACGGTGTCTCCTACGGTGACACCGATGCGCGCCAGCAGCGTCTTCTCCACCAAGGCGCCCGCCAATCCTTCACGGGTCTCCAACGCCTTGGAAAGCGGCATGGTCGGAGCTAGAGTCATGGCCCCATAGAGGGGGTAGGCCGGGTCGATTCCCTTGAGTTCGACCAGCGTGCGTTCATCCGATGTGTCCGCGTAGGCCATGGCACGCAGCTCGCGCACCGTGATCAACGTTTCGCTGTTGTCTCGCAGCCAGGCGAATTGATCGTCGGTGGCGCCGTGAGCCGCGACGCGGATTTCAACGTCCGCTCCGAGCAAGGCGCGGGCGTTTTCCGCGAGGCCGGCGCGAAAGGCTTCTGCGAGTGAGCCGACACCGGCAATCGACGCGACTCCGAGGACGATACACGCCATGAAGATGCGAAAGCCGTTGAGTCCGCCGCGCAATTCGCGGCGGGCAAACCGCCACGCCATGCGCCACGGACCGCGTCCGATTTCAGGCACAAGATTGATATTTGCAGGCAGGGCGCTCATGGAGTGTTTCAGGTTCCGGCGGCGACTGCTTCGTCCGCGGGAATCGTGATTCGCCCATCATTGAGATGAATGACGCGGTCGCAGCGGTCGGCGACAGCGGGGTCGTGCGTGATGAGCAAGAGCGTTGAGTTCTCGTGCGCCCGGATCTCGAACATGAGGTCGATGATTTGGCGCCCCGTTGCCATATCGAGATTGCCCGTGGGCTCATCAGCCAGGATCAGTGCAGGCTCTGTGGCGAAGGCACGTGCCAGGGCGACACGCTGTTGCTCTCCACCCGAAAGTTGGGCCGGGTAATGATCCAGACGGTCTGCCAAGGCTACAGCGGAGAGGCCTGCAGCCGCTCTCTCGATTGCGTCTTCAATGCCTGAAAGCTCCAAGGGTACCGCGACGTTCTCCAGCGCGGTCATCGCTGGAATCAAGTGGAATGCCTGGAAAACGATGCCAATGTGATGTCGTCGGAAGAGGGCCAGCCCATCCTCGGTGAGTCCATCGTACGCTGTCCCCGCGACGACAACTCGTCCGGTACTGGTACGTTCCAGTCCTGCGGTCACAGCAAGCATTGTCGATTTTCCGGATCCTGACGGGCCGACGACACCCACCGATTCTCCTTTTTCGATGGCGAGATCAATGCCGCGCAGGATGTTGACCTCACCGGCTCGACTTTCCAGAGTGAGATGCACATCTTCCAGGAGGACCATCGGCTCCAGTTGTGCGACGGAGAGATCCAATTCGACGGGTTCAGGCATGCGTGGGAAACGGTAAATGGGTTCTGTGACAGCAAAGTGTGCGGCAAAGGTGCGCGCGTGCATCTACCCTATAGGTCGCATCACGATTTTCGCCATCCTTGTCAGTCTTGCCACTGCTGCCAACGGGCTTGCTGACGCTGCCAGCGGGACGCAGAGCGCTCAGGCGATGAGGGAGATCGTCATTGTCGCCTTTGGAGACAGCTTGACTGCAGGATACGGATTGTCTTCCTCGGATGCGTTTCCCGTGCGTTTGGAGTTAGCTTTGCGCCAGGCGGGAAAGCGGGTGCGCGTCATCAATAGTGGTGTCTCAGGGGATACCACGGCTGGAGGCCGTGCCAGGCTGGCTTGGGTCCTTGCGGAAAAGCCCGACGCCGCGATTGTCGAGCTCGGTGCCAACGACGCGATGCGCGGGATCGATCCCGAGGAGGCATCCCGCAATCTCAGTGCGATTCTCAGCGAGTTGAAGCAGCGAAACGTCCGTGTGCTATTGGCCGGCATGCTGGCGCCACCCAACCTCGGAAATCAATATACCGAGGCATTCGACACGATTTTTCCTGACCTGGCGGCCGCGCACGACGTCATGCTGTATCCGTTCTTTCTCGACGGCGTCGCGGCGGAACCGGCTCTGAATCAACAGGACGGTATTCACCCCAATGCCATGGGCGTCGCGGTGATCGTGGACCGCATTCTGCCTTACGTGAGCCGCCTCATCGATGCCATGTAGATGCTTCGACCTGTCGTCCATTGCTATCGTGGACAGGGGAATCGTTCTGGGGCCATCTGCTCCAACTCATCAAAATTTACTCTAGGACAGAGCCATGATTCGGTTGTTCGTCGCACTGGATTTACCTGGCAGCGTGCGTGACCGGTTGGCAAGTCTGTGCAATGGGATTCCTGAAGTTCGTTGGATCGATCCTCAGAATATGCATTTGACGTTGCGATTCGTCGGCGAGGTGGACGAACCAATACTTCCCGAGATCGATGCCGCCTTATCGGCCATCCGATACCCCGGTTTTCGGCTTGCACTCAGCGGAGTCGATATCTTTGGCGATCGCCGTCGTGCACGCAATTTATGGGCTGGCGTGCTGCCGTCCGAAGACCTCACGGCGCTCCAGTCGAAGGTCGAATCGACACTTTCGCGGGTGGGGTTGGTGGCGGAATCGAGAAAGTTTCACCCGCACATCACCTTGTCCAGACTCAAGGGGATGAAGGTGGACAGGCTGGTCGGCTATCCGGAAGCGAACGCCGCCTTCATGACGGAAGAATTCTCAATCGGCGCATTCGTCTTGTATTCGAGCCGACTGAGCCGCAATGGTGCGACGTACACGCCTAAAGCGACTTATCCGCTCGACTCCGCCTGATCGGCATTTGTCTCGGGGACGCTGGGGCGAATCAGCAATACTGGAATCTCGAGGCTCTCGACAACGCTATCTGTCGACTTTCCGCGTAACAGGGGACTCTCACAACCAAGCACGAACAACTCACCGTGTTCCGCGTGCACGATTTTAGCCAAGCGTACGGAGTCACGGCGGCTGACAAACCTTATTCGGGGCTGTAGGCCGAAGGCTGCCAAAAGTGCTTCTGCGGCATCCTGGAGTCTCGGTGCCGCGCGCTTCGATTCAGGAATGAGTACGGTGATGGGGTGCCTTTCGCTCACGGCGATTCGGGCTGCGAGGCGGAGCGCCCGATCACTCGTCGCCGTATCGTCGTAGGCGACCAGGATCGCGCCCGGCGGTGAGTATTCCGCGGCGATGAAACGGTGGTGTGCGATAAGCACCGCGCTTGGAGATTTGGCACTCAACGTCCGTGCTGTCGAGCCAAGCTTTTGCTTCTGCGGGTAGGCTCGATCCGATTTACCAATGATGACGATGTCTGCGTCCGCTGCTGCGGCCAGAATTTCACCTGCCATTGAGCCACGCGCTGTACGGAAGGACCAGCGGACTGCAAACCGTTCCGCGTTCATGGCTAGCGTATCCCGCGCCACGCGTGCTTGGCGGCGCAACTCGCGTTCC
>Ga0302139_10000880_pt1 | contig 14516 bp, 12 predicted proteins | sample CBN3_331_MG_FD_203104 | JGI IMG/M metagenome (GOLD analysis project Ga0302139, IMG submission 203104) | Marine microbial communities from Western Arctic Ocean, Canada - CBN3_33.1 | ecosystem: Environmental > Aquatic > Marine > Oceanic | place: Canada: Western Arctic Ocean | collected 2017-09-15 | reverse complement strand
CGTCGGCTCCCGTCGAGACAGCCAGTGTTTCACCGTTCGGCGCACAAATACGGCTGCGCCCGATAAACTCGAAGCCACGCTCGGTTCCCACACGATTGACCGCCGCGAAGTAAACGGCATTCTCCATCGCACGAGTCGCAATGACGTGCTCGGCCACGCATTCGGCTCCGGGCGGCCAGTTCGTCGGTAACGCGATGAGGTCTGCCCCCTGAATCGTCATGACGCGGGACGATTCGGGAAAAGCCGAGTCGTAACAAATCGACATTCCGACACGCACATCGCCTGCCGATTGCACCGCGAACGGCCGATCGCCGTAGGATGCGAACATGTCGACGCCGAGAAACGGCAGATGGACTTTCCGATAAGAGCCAAGGACACCCTCCGCCCCCACCAGCACGGCCGCGTTGAACACCGATTCGCCTTCCACTTCCAACATGCCGAACACGGCAAACCCACCGAGTTCCGCACAGGCCGCCGCCATGCGTTCGGTGATCGGGCCTGGAATCGACTCGGCATACGGGCGGGCTTCATCGAGACTGTCGAAACAGTAACCCGTCGCGGCACACTCCGGAAAGATCGTCAGCTCGGCTCCGGCCGCGCGGGTTTCGCGCAAACGGTCGATCATCCGCTGCACATTCTGGTCGACCTCACCGATCGTCACGTCCATCTGCACGCCGGCAATCTTCATGATGTCTGCTCTCCGTAGGTTGACTCACGCGTTGGCTGGTAACTCACTGACAAATGCGGCGTGGCGATTCGCTTCTGCCCTGTCGCCATCGACTTCATCGCGGCCGCGAGCACACCGCTGGTCAGCAAGGTGCGTTCGACGGAGTATTGCGCCTTACCGGTGAGGAACATTTTCTCGACCTGCGACATGAGGATGGCCGAGTACGTCACATTCGGTGTCGGTGGCAAGTAGAAGAGCGTCGAGATTGGCTTCGGCTCATTCTTCAACTTGGCTGAAAAGGTAAAATCGCCGACGAGACCGTTCATCAGCAACATCGTTCCTTTGAGACCGTCCTTGTACTGGAAACGATAGACGACCGGATCTTTGACGAGCTTGCGAATTTCCTCGGGCGTAGGATGTCGGTCGTTGAAGCTTTCCCGTGGCTGAGCAAGTGTTTGACTGCGACATAAGCAGGCCTCGAAGAGATCGGGGCTGAAGCCGCCAGCATCCCAAGAGCCGAGTTTCATCGCGTCCCAAACGGCCTCACCGCGCAGCGCCTGCACCCAGGCGACGCCGGTTTCTCCACCTTTTCGCCGCTCGGCCATACACTGAATCGTTTCCAGGGAATGAAAGTCGTAACTGTCGATGCCGCCCAACGCCAACCCCATCACTTCTTCGACATCGGCTCCGAGAGGTATTTCGACCGACGGCATTCGCCAAGTGACCGGCAACGAGGAGCCGGCCATCAAAGGAAAGCCCATCGACCGCGACGTCTCGACCATCTTCTTCGCCCACTCCCACTTCCAAGACAAATGCTTGTCGTTGAAGACGGGAACCGTTTTGTCGTCTTCCTTGAAAACGCTGACCACGTTCTCGAAGAAGCGGTAACGCGGATAAAGTTTCTGACCGAGTTCGTTACGCGGATAGTCGCCGTGTTCGCCGATCGTGAGCACCGCATCGACGGCGAGTTTGTCTCCGCCGCAGCGCAAGGTTTCGGCGATCGTGGGGTAGACGGTGGCCCCGAACTCTTCGGCCCGTTGGGCGCTCAAGTCGCCCTTTGGCTTCTGATCGACATAGATCGAAACGACATCGAGTTGCGGTTTTCGCCATTCGCCTTCCAACGGGTAGCCGACGAGAAAGCGGTCGCCCATATGCTGGGCGTGTGATAGATACCGCCACTCCGTCGTCACGATCGCCATCCGCTTTCGATTACCTTTTGGCTTATCAGTCGCCGGGGCGGGCTTGGCCACAGAGGCTCCAACCAGCCCGGCTCCGAGAGCGCCGATAAATTCACGTCGCTGTTGCATATCATTTTCCTCAATGGGTGTATTTTTCGTGTCGATCGCTCGTACATCCTAAATGGTGTGGAGACGAATCGACAGCCAGCAGCATCGGATCACGCCGACTGCTACTTGGGAGCCATTTCGTAGCGAGTCGAGAGGACGCCGGTTTCCTCGTCAAGAATTTCCTCGGTGAAGCCGTTGAGCAGCTCACCGCGAAGAATTCGCATACCGATGGGGGCATCGATTCCAATCTTCACGCGGCCGCCGGATGTTTTCAGGACGGTGATGGTGATCTGGTCATCGATGTGGATGGTTTGTTCTTGCTGTCTGTTGATTACGAGCATGGGAGATTTCCTTATCGTCTGGTGATATTTATTTTTGGAATGGGAGCGTTGATCAGGATCTGCCTCGCAAGCCAGCCTCGCTTGAATGCTGTTACAGCAAGCAAGAACGACGGAACCGCGAGGGTGCAATTCATCCACGTCACGACGGACGAGGAGACATGTCGGTCGGCCGAGAGCGGCTGGCCGTTAGAGCGAGGCGAGCCGATGGGCCTCGAAGAGTGCGCGATGCTCGCGCAAGCTGGCGACGTGACTCCAATGCGCGGCAGCCTGCCAGCGGGCGTTCGGTCGCCGAGAATTATCGGCGAGTCGCTCTTGTTTGCAGGCCTGTGCGGTCACCATCACCTCCTGTGATATGCGGCAACTTCATCCATCAAGTCACCAACTGAGGCGGATAATAGGGGATGCACATTTCCGCTGCAAGAGGAAATTATCCGACGGCATAAAACAGGGTGGTCATGGTTGCTTGTGCCCGGCTTGTTGAACCGTGTCTTCGACAGCCTCGAAGATACCACGCTGTTTTTCGCGGGCCCGTTGTTCTGTTTGCTCGTACCACTTGGGAAATGAGTTCCCAGAAGAATCGTAATAGCGACCGCCTTCGCCGTTTGTCACCAGGCCGTCATAACCTGTTTCAACGGTTATTGCTTTCGTGGACGCCCGAGGAGGGATGAGAACCCTCGTTTTTCGCGCGGGCTTGGGCATTGGTTTGGCGTCGACAACTTCGTCAGTGACGGCCTTGGCCAGCCCTTCACCCAGCAACATGCTCCCGACATCACGACGTTTGGGATAAACCCAGACATACCGATGAAGAAGCCCCACCTTCTTCATCGGGATTGTGATGAAGCAATTTGGCATCCGATTGACAAACTCCGAATGTTTGCCTTCCTCAAGGGCCAACAACCGCGCCTTGCCGTTTCCGAGTTCTTGAACGAGAACGGAGCGGCCTTGTGTTAGATCGGTGAGACGTGTGAAGAAGACCTGCCGCTGCCCAGCGTCGAGCGATTCGAGATCGAGGCCCGCTAACTCAACGGTTCGCCCATCATCGAGAGTGACCATCTTGCCGCGCGTTTCAACGACGCTCACCGCTTGATGGGCCAGTGGGTCGGCAACGGCGCGGTAGTGATCTCGAAAAGGAACGGGAATCAGGCATCCGGACGTCGTTGTGACGACGAACAGTGCCAGCAGTCCAACCGATGGCAAACGGGTGGTCATCGCATCTCCTTCCGTGAGATCGCCGCGCTGAGATGGCGATTGCGTTTCGTCATTGATCAGGTTCCGTTGCCGATCAGGCACGCAGATCGGGGCGGGAAGCTACCAGAATACGGAGAGATGCTCAATCCGTAGAACCCCGTAAGGCTGGCGACCTGACAAAGGAGGACAAGACGGCTCCTGCCACTCCCTAGAACAACGGCAACGCCGTGCCGTCGCAGATGGCGTGTGGGCGATTGAGGTTGTCGAGGAGCATGGAATCGGGAGCGATCCCCAACGCCTGAAAAATCGTGGCATGCACGTCGTTGGGGCCGCAGGCCAAGTCGTGTGGATAGGCACCGATGGAATCGGAGCTGCCGTAGATTTGTCCGCCGCGAATGCCGCCGCCAGCCAGCACGGTCGAGAACGCATACGGATAATGATCGCGTCCGGAGTTGCCGTTAATTTTCGGAGTGCGTCCGAAGTCTCCCATAATAACGACCAGCGTTTTGTCGAGCCGCCCGCGCTCGTGCAAGTCAGCAAGCAGCGCCGAAGCCGCCCGGTCAAATGTGGGCAGCATCGTTTTCTTTAGGCGATTGAAATTGTCGCCGTGCGTGTCCCAGTGATCGCCTTTCGAGCCGTTGAGATCACCGGCTGCACACACGACCGAGACGATCGACACGCCCGCTTCCGAGAGGCGACGTGCCAGCAATACACTTTGGCCGCAAATGTGTTTCCCGTAGGCTTCGTGCGTTTTCGCCGGTTCACGATCGAGGTCGAACGCTTCGGTCATTCTCGAATCGACAAGCATGTCGAGAGCCAGCTCGTGAAATCGTTCGTAGGATTTGATTGCCGAGGATGTCTCAACGGGCCGTTCCAGTTTTTCCAGCAAGCCCCGACGTGATCGCAAGTGGGATCGGTCGATTCCAGCGGACAGATCCAGTACCGGCGAACCTAAGTCACGCGAAACGCCACCCCAAGGCGTGCCACGCGGCGTTCGCATCACGATGGGGTCGTAGGTCATCCCCATCCAACCGGCTGACTCACCTGCTTGCAGAGTGCTGTTATCGACCAGCGGATAAGGCAGCCGCACCGAACGCGGCATTCCTTTCCGCCCTTCCCGAAACGCCGAAACCATCGATGCCAGCGACGGCCAATGCTCGCGCGTCGGGGGCAGATTGACGGCGGCCGACGGCGCGGGCGGGGCGTGACCGGTGGTGTTCCAGTACATCCCCTTGCCATGCGCGGTGCAGCCATGATGGACCGAACGAATGACAGCCAGATGCTGTGTCTGTTTCGCCAACAGAGGGATATGCTCTGAGACGGTGATCCCCTGCGTGGCCGTCGCGATCGGCTGAAACTCACCACGCACGTTGGCCGGCGCGTTCGGTTTGGGGTCGAACGTGTCGATGTGGCTCATGCCACCCCAGCAGAACAGCACAATGCACGATTCGGCTGGCGAACCCGAGGGCTTCGATTGCGCGGCCGCAGCATCTTTCAGTTGCAGAAACCCAGGCAGTGACAGCCCGGCCGCCCCACAACCGACGCGCAATGCGTTCCGTCGAGAAACCGAAGTTCTCGGTCGCAAGAGTGTTCCACCAGCACCTGTGGACGGCATCGCGATCTCCTCGAAACTCACTGCGGTCAATGAATAATACACCATTCGGCATGGATTGCGAAAGACGTGAGATCGATCCCGTCTTCAAGTGAGTGCAGGACAGGAACGTCTTGCCTCAACTGCTGTTGTTGGGAGTCTTCGCTTGCAGTATAAATTCAGTGCAGTGGGTGTCGGTCGTTTTGTCCGTTGATGGAAGGCGGCCGACCGGAACGAAGGGATTCGCAGGCAGCGAAGGAATCATGCCAGCGACGATCAATGTTGAAGAGTCTCGGCCTCTGAGTCTTTACGACGAGGCGCAGCAAGAAGCCGAGCGACATAAGTGGATCGAAAGCCAGAAATCCGGCCAGGATCTCGGGACGGCCGCGATCTCGGAATGGTATCGCATCCATTGGGTCGGCTATTGCCGGAACCGGCAACTCGATCACCTGCGAGGGCGACGGTTGTTTCGAGAATTCGGCATCGACCGATTTGCCCAACTGGAATCGGTGGTTGTTCAACGTGACTTACTTATCGATCGGATTCTCGATCGCGTGGCGGCCGGCTATGAAAACCTCGGCCTGATTAACTGGGCGATGGATTGGGGACTGCCGATCGATCGCGTGTACCGTATTCTCGTGCAGCTGGACGTCAACCGCGCCCGACTGGAACCAGCCGAACGGTGACGGCTTCCGCAAGTGACGACCATTCGACGATGTCCCATCCTGAATCGAAAAACGTCGAGTCAGCCACGGATTTGCAACCGGCTTCGCAGACTCCGTCGTCGTCTTTATTCTCTCGTCTGCGTTTGGTCAGTCTGCTTACTCTTGCCAGCCGATTGCTAGGTCTCGTTCGCGATATGGCGATGGCCGCGTTGTTCGGTAACGGCATGATTCTCGATGCGTTCACCGTCGCGTTTCGTATTCCGAACATGGCACGGCGATTGTTCGGCGAAGGAGCATTAACAGCCGCCTTTCTGCCAGCGTTCGTGCGAGAATTGGAAACCGAAGGTCAATCGTCGGCCTGGCGTTTGGCGAGTGCCGTACTGACCGTTCTGGCGATGACTCTGTGCGGACTGGTTCTCATCGGCGAGTTGCTGTTGTGGGCCGTTTCGTATTGGGTCGAGACGGGGCCGGAGGCCGAGTTGCTTATCGGACTGACGGCGGTCATGTTGCCGTATCTAGTTTTCATCTGCATCGCGGCTTTGTTGTCGGCCATGCTACAGGCCATGAACCATTTCGCTTGGCCCGCGTTGCTGCCGGTGCTGATGAACGTGGTCTGGCTGATCGGAATTGGGACGGCCTACGCATGGCAAGATTCGCCCGCCGCGCGAATCCATACGATTGCCTGGTTCATCATCGTCGCGGGTGGCGTGCAATTGGTCGCGCTATCGCCGGTGGTTCGTCGATTCGGCTTTCGCTTCGCATTCGATTGGCCTTCGACACGATCGAAAGTAAACGCCATCGGACGCGGTATGTTGCCGATTCTTATCGGCCTATCGGTCACGCAATTCAATACTCTGGCTGACAGCTTCATCGCCTGGGGGCTGGCCGAACCAGACACCGCGTTGGAATCGGCCGGCATCGGCGAGACATTGCAAGGCTGGTCTCTGGCGGCTGGAACGGCGTCGACTTTGTACTTCGGACAACGGCTTTATCAATTCCCTTTGGGTGTGTGCGGAGTCGCTTTGGGGACGGTGCTGTTTCCGCGATTCTCGCAGCACGCCGAGCAAGGCCGGCATGACCGGTTACGGGGTGATCTTCTGCTCGGGCTGCAACTGGTGATCGCAATCGGTATTCCCGCAAGTGTGGGATTGGTGCTGTTGGCCGAACCGCTAACTACTCTGCTCTTTCAGTATGGCGAATTCGACGCGGGCGACACGAGTCGCACGGCTGAGATGATTGCCGCGTACGGCATTGGTGTGTGGGCATATTGCGGATTGCTGATCGTGCATCGGGCCTATTACGCGGTGGGGGATCGCATCACGCCGTTACGGATCGGTTTGGCCGCCGTCGTGATCAACCTGGGCCTGAACTTCGCACTGATTCAACCGTTCGGAGGGCGCGGATTGGCTCTGGCAACGTCGTTCACGGCCATGCTGCAAGTCATCGCGGTCGTCGCCATGTTGCAAGGCCGGATGGGGCGACTCGACTGGCGATCTCTACTGTCGAGCGTCCTGCGCGTCGGCGTGGCGAGCGTTCTGATGGCAGCGACTTGCCTGGCAACTCTCTCGTTCTTCGACGGTGAACTGGGCTTGGGGAATCGCCTCATGCGAGTGGCCGGGCCGGTTATCGCATCGCTCGTCGTGTACTCTTTCGCGGCACGCCTGCTAGGAATTCGGGAATTCAGCGTCTTGATCCGGGGCGATGAAGACCAGTCGAAGTGATGTGCGGGTGAGCAGCATCGTCTAGGAACGAATTCCGCCAGCGACTACAATGGAGCCGCTCCGTATCGATAAAAATCAGACGACCGATCTCAAAGAGGATTTGAAATGATCAAGTATGCCGTTTCCGCAGTGCTGGGGCTGTCCTTGGTGGCCTGGGTTGTCGCCGATTCAATGTCCGCCCCCGACGACGATCGCCGTGCGGCCGAAGAACGAGAGCAAGACCGCCGACGTGATACAGAGGAAGGGGAGCCTCGCATCGCACGCGAGATCGATGCACACCACCGACGCCTGAAAGAACTCCACGAGGCTCTCGCGCAAGCCAAACGCAGCGGCAACGAAGAGGCCGCCCAGCGTCTGGCAAGAGAGACCGAAGAGGTACAACGAAATCTCGGTCGACTCGACCGAGAACATCGTCGCGGCCAGCAACACGGCGAAGAAGAGCATCATCACGCTCATCGTGCAGAACGTGAACATCATGGTGAGCATGGAGCCGAAGGCCACGAACGCATCCAGCACATCGCGCAGGCTGCCGAGCATTTGAAAGCCGCCGGATTGCACGACATTGCACGTGAGCTTGGCAAGCAAGCTCAGCAAATGCGTGAAGAAATGGAACGTCAGCACCGAAACCACCAGCGCGGCGAACGGGGCGAGGCAACAGAAGAGTTGCTCGGCCAGATCCGCGATGTGCGCGAGGAGTTGCGTGATCTGCGTGGCGACGTCGAGGAACTCGGTGAGATCATCCAAGACGTCACGGCCGATCGCGAAGAACGGGACGACGACGATGACGGGGATAACGATCGAGACGAAAGACGCCGTGATCGAGATGATGACGCCCCAGACGATGCCGAGGAACGTGAGAATCGCGACCGTGACCGTGATCGCGACAGCAAAGACTCTGATGGGGACGAGGGCTAACGTTCGATCGCGCTGTGATCAGACGACGTGACCATACAACAAACAGGGCCGCCCGAGCTACATGCCGGGCGGCCCTGTTGTTTTATGAGGTTGCTGCCGTTGTACGGTCGCGAACTCAGTAGCTGCCAACCACTTCATTGCCGTTGCGGCTTCCCAGGCTCCGCCAGATGGTCAGACTGATGTTCTCGGAAACGCTTTTGACCGAGCCATCCATCAACAGGGAGTTCACCGTCCCGACGTGATAGCTTCGCGAGGTGACCGCCGCGTAGGTAATCTCGGTTGCATTTGTGCCTTCCTGCCTCGATGTGTAGTCGATGTCGTATTCCACGCCGCCGTAGGTGTACGGAACCTTCCTGTTCGGTGTGAGGGTGACGGTGAACCCGGATTGATGTACGCGAGCGTCAACCCATTCCGTGTGGCCAGAGTTTGTTTTGAACTCACCTCCCAGCCCACTGACTGTTGACGGCATTGTGGGTGCAGTTGCCGTTCCACCCCCGCCATTACGAAGGTAGGGCGTCCAAGCCTTCACCTCGGAGAAGCCCAGCGTGTTACTCATGCCGTCAGTGAAATCGCTATCTCTGATTCCCTTGTTAGGTGCGACTGCGCCGTTGCCACCAGCTCCGGTGTCGGGATTGAAGATGATCCAGGTGCCATAGTTCGCTCCGTAGCTGAGCGGGTAATGCGTAATCGCCCCGTCGGGTCGCGGTTTGTCACCGACATCGCTGGGACACAGAAAACTGGCAACACGTGTCTGTGTGACGTTGCCCTGGGAATCGTATGTTTGATCCCAATCGATCAGTTTCTGGAGGTTCGCTTGTTCCATCATCGGCAGCAACCGTGCCGGAACCGACCAACTCGACCCAAGTCCGTCATACGTCCCACCGGGAGGGAAGGTACCGTAGGTCGAGAGATAGTTTTGCATAGCCAAGCCAATCTGCTTGAGATTGCTCTGGCACGACGACCTCCGTGCCGCTTCCCTGGCCTGCTGCACGGCTGGAAGTAGCAGAGCGATCAAAACGGCAATGATGGCAATGACAACCAGCAGCTCGATCAGCGTAAAGCCAAGTCGCGAGCGATCACGGCGACCATGGAGGCTTGAGGATGGCATTGGCTTTTTTCCTCGGGGGACCAAGTGAGGGAATGGCAGGAGGCGAATGGAGATGTTGATGGACCACCGGCAAGCCACGACAAGGAGACAATGTCTCACCTCTTGCCTTACCGTATATGATACTGAGACTCAATCTCAATACATAATAGCCGATTCCCTGCGGATTACAAGCCGAGACGGTGCCGATTCCGGAAGCTTTGCCGGTTTGGGAGGGCAAAAAGGCCCAGAAGAAGGGAGCAACCAAAATCGCTTCCGTCTTCAGCGGGAGAGAGTGGCCTGCAAGCGAGACAGCATATCCCGCTCTAGCAGGACGTCACGACCTTGGAGGATCCAGCCGGATGGTCGGGATTGCCCCAAAACGAGCGTCAGATCGCGCCGCAACGGCTGATCGATCTCGAACGTCGCCCCGCCAGCGGAATTGGCCGCTACGCCGTTCAGGTCTTCGAGTTCCTTGTGGACTTCGACACCCACCAGATAGCCACCTTCAGCCGGCGTGACACTCACGAACACTCGCCGACGCATCGATTGCAGAGAACTTTCCAGTCGGTTTTCAAACCCGATGGAGTCCCCTTCCCAAGGTTCAAGCAGGCCCGAGCCAACCTTGTATTGGGTTTCAATCACCCCATCCAGCTTATTTTCCCGCTCGATCTCAAATCGGTAATCATGTACGACATCCACGGCCCGCTCCCAGACCATCTCGTCGTTGCGAGTCGGCAACGGAACGAACATGGGATTGTTCGCCCGCACAACGGCCGATTGTGAGAAATTCGCGCAGCCGGGAAGGCTGGCCAATACCAGAATTGCGAGAATCGGGAGTCGTGACGACATGGGAAGAGCCAGTTCGGAAGATCGCTTCCTGGAGAGGCGAGGAAGTGTCGCAGGAACGTGGAAACGCCTCAAGAGCAGTTCCAGATCGGTCCATTCCTTTCGATCGCCGCGTCCCAGCGGTAAACTCACAGGCCAGAGTTGGTTCACAAATCACAATCCCGCGATCACTTGCAAAGCCCCACCATGACCTACTTTCCCGACGTTCCCGAGCGAATTCCCTACGAAGGCCCTGGCAGCAAGGCCCCTTTCGCCTTCAAACATTACGACGCCGACGCCGTCATCGAAGGTCGCACCATGAGCGACTGGTTGCGGTTCAGTGTCTGCTACTGGCATACGTTCCGCGCGACGGGCGTCGACCCTTTCGGATCCGCCACGTTGGAGCGTCCGTGGGATGACGGTTCGGAGTCGATCGACAACGCCAAGAAACGCGTCGACGTGGCGTTCGATTTCATCTCACGACTGGGAGTCCCCTACTACTGCTTCCACGATCGCGACGTCGCTCCCGACGGTGCGACGCTCGCCGAGGCCAACGCCAACCTCGATGCCATTGCCGCTCACCTGAAGGAAGCACAGGACCGAACCGGGATCAAACTGTTATGGGGGACGGCCAACCTGTTCTCGCATCCACGTTACCTGCACGGAGCCGCCACAAGTTGCAACGCGGATGTCTTCGCGTATGCCGCTGCTCAAGTAAAGAAGGCGATCGAAGTCACGCACGCACTCGGCGGAGAGAACTATGTATTCTGGGGCGGGCGTGAGGGCTACATGAATCTTTACAACACCGACATGAAACGCGAACTCGATCACTTGGCCCGTTTCATGCACATGGCGAACGACCATGCCAAATCGATCGGCTTCGATGGCCAATTCCTGTTCGAGCCGAAGCCGAAGGAGCCGACCAAGCATCAATACGATTATGACGCGGCCGCCTGCCTGAACTTCATTCGAGGTTACGGCTTGGAAGACGTCGTCAAACTCAACATCGAGGCCAACCACGCCACACTCGCCGGCCACACGATGATGCACGAATTGGAATACGCATCCATCCAAGGGTTCCTTGGTTCGATCGACGCCAACACGGGCGACCTGCTGCTGGGTTGGGACACCGACCAGTTCCCGACCGACCTTTACCTCACCACTCAAACAATGCTCGTCATCATGAAACAGGGTGGCCTGGCCCCCGGCGGAACGAACTTCGACGCCAAGGTACGACGTGAAAGTTTCGACCCGACCGACTTGTTTCACGCCCACATCGGCGGCATGGACGCCTTCGCCCGTGGCCTAAAAATCGCCGCAAAGATCCGCGAAGACGGCGTACTGACCGACTTCGTCAAAGAACGCTACGCCAGCTACGACTCGGGCATCGGATCAAAAATCGAAGACGGCAGCGCAGGCTTCGCCGACCTCGAAACCTACATGCTAGAAAAAGGCGAAGCCACCGCGAATGCGTCCGGACGGCAGGAGATGTTGGAGAATATCGTTAACGAGTACTTGTGAGAACTCGTTGCGATAAATTTACTCGGCCGCCAAAAACTGGGCCAGGGTCACCACGTTGGTGGCAAACGTGCGGCTGTCGATGATACGCATGGTGGGGTCGTCGGGGCCGTGGTATTTGAGAGTGCCCTGCTCGACCCAGGCACCTCGGTCGTCCAGTCGATCGACAAGTGAGTTGGCTTTGTTTTGCAGCGTCGGGGTGAGGCGGTACGTTCGTTTTCCCGGACGTGGGTCAAGCCTGGCTGGGTCGATGCGCAATAATCGGCGATGTTCGGCTTCGATCGAGTTCAACTTGGAACCGACAATGAAGCCGTAGTGCGTCGGCATGTTGTCGCTCTTGTAGGTCAACTTGTAGGTGTCTTTCACGAAGTACAACGGACGATTGGTCTGCAACTCGTAGAAGCGAGCCAACCGGCCGTCGGGCAATTCTGACTTGCGCAAGTAGGCGATCGCGCGCGGGATCGGTTCGAGGTACTTCTTCTTGCCCGTCTTACGGTAGAGAAACAGCAGTGTCCGCATCACGCCTTGCGATTCACCGCCGGTGACCGAAGGGGGTTCAAATCGGCGTGCCCAGGCCGGGTACATGTCGGTGTCGTATTGTTGTGACCACGCCGGTTGAGGCTCGGGCAACTGGGCCAGCAGAATGAAATCGCCCGCCTTCTCGGCTGCTGCGGCGTACTTCGGTTCGTCGTAGGTTTCGCTGGCCTGAAACATTACGGCGATGACGTCGGCAATCGAGTTGTCGTTGAAGGTGTAGTAGCCGCGGTAATCTTTCTTGGCATACGTCCGAGACCAGGTCTTGGGATACGACGCTTTGCGAACCGGATGCTTCTTTGGATCAGGAGATTCCGAGAACCGTTGCGCCCAGGCACCGTTGGGATATTGAGCTTTCAGCAGGCTGTTCAACGCATACTCGACCGCCTCGTGAATCTTCTCGTCTTGGAATTTAAGAGCCATGTCGACCCGCATCAGAAATCGCAGGGCCGACTGCGTGGTGTTATCATCCAGCGTGGTGACATTTCGGCCTTCCGAATTATTGGGCTTAACGCGATACGCGTATTTCCGGCGCTGATCGGGATCGAATTCGATGCGATAGTCCCAACCGCCAGACTGCAACTGGCCCACCACGAGGGCATAAGCCGTCTCGCGAGCCGATTCGAGATAGTAACGATCGCCTGTTAATTCAAAGGCCTGCAACAAGGCCTCGCCGACACTGGGGGTTCCGGGCGGCTGCACCCAGGCGGTTTTCGCGGTCGCCTTTCTCTCTCCTTCACGACGCGCGAGGTCGTCGCTGTATCGCCACAGGTAACCCCCACCGACTGAAACTTTCGAGCGAAAGAACCCAACCGCCTTACGCAACGCCGTCCGCGTCTCGGCTTTCGAGATGTCATCGGCGGCGTGGGTGACCGACATCGCAACGGTGAAAGCCAACGCAAAGGCAAGCGAAATCCGCAACATGGGATGTTCCTTCCGGGAAGACGGCATCAACTGTGGAGACGACCTTTGAAAGAGTCTACCGATCACGGCGGGGAAAACCAAAGAGGAGAGTGATCGCCCATCCCACACTGTAAGGAACAGCCAATACCAGCGGCAGCGATCCACTTCACATGAGATGCGCTCCGGTGGTTGTTACGGCAGAAACCACCAAGCGGTCGCGACGGCGAGTAGGGTGGCGGCAATCGCGGCGGTGATCCAGAAGAAGCGTGAATCGAACCGGCTGGGTTGGTGGATCGTACGCGGGTCGCCATTCGTTTCCAGGCGGAAGTGAGCGATCTTCCCGATGGTGAGTACGTCGCCGGGGGCGAGCAGATGGTCGGTGACCGACAAGCCGTTCACCTGGATTCCGTTCTTGCTATCCAAGTCGGTCACCCGATAACAATTTCCGTGGGCTTCAAGCTGGCAATGGCGTGTCGAGACACCTCCCAGAGACAGCTGGATTTCACAGTCCCCGCCACGCCCGATCACAAAACGGTCGGCGGTGAGGGGAATCCAACGCTCCTCTTCCAAGGCAACCAGCCAGGAATATGAAACGGGACCGGCCGGGTCTCCGAGTGAAGAATCAGCAAATGTCTCGGTGATGTCGCTGTTGTTCTCCCCGAGGTCGATGCCCGAGAGTTGACTGCGACTGGAACCAAACGGCTCGGACAGAGAAATCGCCGAACGCCCCGGTCGTGTGTCGCCCCCGACAACTGTTTCAACGCGAGCTTGCTTCTTGCTCGAATCGTCACGTTCGGTATCGTCACGTTCGGTATCGGCTCGGTCACGGTGCGCCCCGGAGGCCGTGGAATCTGCGGCCAAGGCCGCCTGCTTGCGAGATTGACGGTCATGTCGCAGCCGACGTCTGGCATCGGCTGCGCGAATTCGGAGTACGCATTGGAAATCGAACTCTAACGGCCGACGTTCTGCGAACGGCAAAAGCGCCTCGCGAACTTCGATCATGGATTGATAGCGATCCGCAGGATCCTTAGCCATCATCTTCGCCAGCACGAGGTCGACTTCCTCCGGCACCTCGTTGACGCGAAGACGCACGGAAGGAATCGGCGCGGTACGGTGTGCTTCGAGTTTTTCGACGTTCGAGTCGGCTGGAAACGGGACGACGCCGGTGACTGCGTAGAAAAATGTGGTACCCAGCCCGTAAACGTCGGCACGCACGTCGACGCCCAAGCTGTCGCGTGACTGCTCGGGTGCCATGTAGTCGGCGGTACCAAGGCA
>Ga0302139_10000876_pt1 | contig 14566 bp, 9 predicted proteins | sample CBN3_331_MG_FD_203104 | JGI IMG/M metagenome (GOLD analysis project Ga0302139, IMG submission 203104) | Marine microbial communities from Western Arctic Ocean, Canada - CBN3_33.1 | ecosystem: Environmental > Aquatic > Marine > Oceanic | place: Canada: Western Arctic Ocean | collected 2017-09-15 | reverse complement strand
TTCACTTACAACATTCTCTACCAGGAGTCGGCCGAAAATTTGATGCCCACCCTCGCCGCACAGAATATGGGAACGATAATCAAACGCCCCATCTCCAACGCTGTCTGGGAAAGAGAAGCCAAACCGGAAGGAAGTTTCATGGGCGGTCCCTGGGAGCGGGCACAGGCCTTTCCACTCGAGAAACTTGCCGACGGTATGCCCTTGGTCGAGTTCGCCCTTCGCTTTACGCTTTCCCATCCCACAGTGTCTACAGCCATTGTAGGGTCGACCAATCCGGACCACATTGCGGCTAACGTGCGGATTTCGGACGGCAATTTGCTCTCCGACGATGTCCTTTCGAGAGCGAGGGAGGCATTCGGAAAGATTGTCAGTTAAATGGCATTCATCAGCGCCATTAAGAAGCGTCCGGTCCGGCCAACCGTAAGGTGTAATCCATCGTGCATTTCTGCTGAGAGGACCGATACTTCCTTAACATGTTTTAAAATAATAATTTGACTGAACCCGCATTTGCTGTATATTCAGTTCAAGTAGTAACCCACGCGCAACTACGCGCTAAGTACCCTCCGAAGATTACCTGCGTCATTTCTCGGCCTCCCAAACCTGTTTTGAGTGTCTTCCCGAGCATCTGCCGTTGTTCATCTCGGGATCACCAAGACAGGAGCCTATGCAAGAATCCTTCAGTAGCTTCAAGCTTCACCCTTCGATCCTTCTCGCGCTTTCAGACGAAGGATACGAAACCCCTACGCCCGTTCAACAACTGGCGATTCCCGAAGTCATGGCCGGCAAAGACCTGACTGGCATTGCCCAGACCGGAACCGGCAAAACGGCCGCTTTCTCGCTGCCCATTTTGCACAAGCTGCGCACCGAGAAACCAGGCGGTCCAACCCGAATTCGGGCCCTTGTTTTGACACCTACTCGAGAACTCGCGCTCCAGATCGACAAGAGCATGAGAACTTATGGGCGTCACCACAAGCAGCTGCGAACAGCGGTTGTGCTGGGAGGTGTACCTGCTGGCCCTCAGATTAAATCCCTTCGGCGAAATCCGGACATCCTGGTTGCAACGCCGGGTCGCTTCCTGGATCTTCACGAACGGGGATTTATCGATCTGAAACACGTCGATACCTTTGTGCTCGATGAGGCCGACCGGATGCTGGATATGGGCTTCATGCCCGATGTCAAGAGAATCGTCGCTTTGCTGCCTACGGAACGGCAAACGCTGCTTTTCTCGGCCACAATGTCTAATGACATATCCAGAATTACAAAGCAGATCCAGAAAAACCCGGTTAAGTTCGATGTCACACCCAAGGAATCCGTTCCATCCAAAATCTCTCAGCAGGTTCTCTTTGTGGAGAAGAAGAACAAGCGTGCACTCCTGACCAAAATTCTGAAGGGGCAAGACGTCCTGCGCGCACTGGTCTTCACGCGTACGAAGCACCTCGCGAACAGACTTTTCCGTGATCTGTCCAAACAGGGCATTCAGGTAGACGCGATACATTCCAACAAGACGCAATCTGCCAGACAGAGAGCGCTTTCCGACTTTCACCGTGGTCGAATCAAGGTGCTCATCGGCACAGATATCATCGCGCGCGGCATCGATGTCGAGGGCATTTCGCACGTAATCAATTATGAATTGCCTCACGACCCCGAAAGTTATGTCCACAGAATCGGCCGCACCGCACGTGCTGGGTCTGAAGGTACCGCACTTTCGTTCTGCGACGCCGAAGAAGTCGGTTTGCTCAGCGGAATCGAAAAACTCACGCGAACCCCTCTGACCACACTCGAAGACCACCCCTTCCGTTCTGACGAAATCGAGAAACTTCGAAAAAGCGGAGCGGCAGTCGCTTCACCCTTTCAGAAAAAACGGAACGGGGGAGCAAGACGGTTCTCTTCTGGAAAGAGATACTCGAGCTCATCTCGTGATGAATCGGGTTCAAAAGGGGGTCCCAAATTTGGGCGCCGAAGAGGTGGTGGAGTAAAACACAAGACAGTTTAGATCGATCTGATATAGAATAACAAATGGCGAATAGCACTTGGTGCTATTCGCCATTTTCTTTTTCGGGTAAATTTGGTAGACCGATTTGGTTAAATCCCTCCGGCACAAGCCACTATATAATCCCCCTATTTGCCGTAGTTCCTCGCAAAAATGATAAAGTCCTGAAAACCGATATCTCCATTTCCATCCAGATCGAACTTCGCATCGTATCGTGCACTCCCGGGCTTAGTTCCGTATGCCCCGGCAAATTGGATAAAGTCCGAGAAAGCTACGTTGCCGTCCCCGTTGAAATCTCCAACTTTGCCAGTGTCGGAGGTTGCGCTGATCGCCGATCCCGCCAGAGCCAGCATCACATCCGGCACATTTCCTGAAAGCGTTAAGACGCCGGTAAAGTTCCCGGCAGCTGCGGGTACGAAGCTCACCAGAACCGCGGCACTGTCACCAGGTGCAATGACGAATACGGGAATAACGGTGACAAGCACGGTTTGAAAGGGCGCACTCGCGCCGGACACATTGTCCACCCTCAGGGTGTCCGTACCAGTATTCACGATCCCAAAGGTCTTTGTAGTGGTTTCCCCTGTCTTGATTGTCCCGAAGTCAAGTAGCGAAGTCCGCAAAGTCAGCGCTGGCTCAAGCACTTGAGTGCTTTCAGATCCGGAACCGGTCAGCCCGATTTGAAGTGTGGAAGCCGCCGGATCATTGCTGGTTAGCGTAAGATTCCCTGTAGCCTTACCCACCGACTCGGGTGTAAAAACGACCGTAGCGACCAGACTGTCACCCCCCGCAAGACTGAAGGGATCCAGCGTGATGCCAAACCGGGCATTATCTGATGTCACCTGTGTCACGCTGAGGGATTCGTTACCCTGGTTTACGATCACCATCGAAGCTGTTCCACTTTTTCCAATCGACACATTCCCGAACGCCAGTGCCTTCTGTCTAACAACCATCCTCGGACCAGATGAAACTCGGATCGGTGTAAACGAATCCAGGAAGGGCAGACCTTCTCCTGTCTGGCCTCCGAACAGATTTAGAGTGTAGTCACCGGTCTGTTCTGGCGTAAAAATGATCGTCTGATCGAATTTCCCATCCGTTACATTTGTCACAAATCGGACTTGATCTGTACCCTCGATCAGAGGATCGAAACGGACCAGGATCTGCGTAATCGTAAGGTCACTCATGGTCCCAGAAACCTGAACAGACTGGTCAGGAAAATATTCCGCAGGCAGAGGTGCATCCAGCAGAACAGATTCGAAATAGTCTACGGGCAGCTTCACAGGATCCGGAACGGCGGTCACCGTAAACGGCGAGAAATCCCTGAAAAAGGCAAGCGATCCACCCTGGGGACCACCAAATACGTTCAGGGTATACTCCCCTGCCTGCTCCGCAGTGAATATGATGCTTCTCTGGAATCGACCACCGGTGACAGTCGAGAAGAATCTGATCGGTTCGCCCGATCCCGCCACAGGATCGAACCTGAACAGCAATTGGGTTACAGAGGCATCCGCTGCATTGCCGGCAAGTGCAATAGCCTGACCGGACTTCACGTTCCCCGGAAAGGTGTCGTCCAGAGTAAGACCCGGGAAGTAATCAGTCGGCAGACTCAGTTCTCCACTGCCTTCCACGATCGAGAATGGTAAAAAGCTGTCCACAAAGGGGAGGGATTCTCCCTTGTTTCCAGCGAACACGGTCAGTTTGTATTCCCCCTCATGGGCAGCACTGAAGAATTCAGTATGATCGAACGCACCGTTCTCAGGGTCGATTGAAACGCGAATGCTGTCACCCACATGACTCAGTGGATCGAATCGCAGCAGGATCCGGGTGGAATTCGGGTTGGACACGGTTCCGGTGAATTTGACACCTTCGCCCGAAGGTAGTTTTTCGGGGATTCCAGAGTTGAAGGTGATTCCGGGGAAAAAGGTTGCCGGAAGTGTGAATGACCCTCCCGTGTCGGAGACGGTGATGGGTGCGAACCCATCTACAATGGGTTTACTCTCCCCCTTGGCGCCGGCAAACAGTTCAAACTCATAATTCCCGGCCTGTGAAGGATGGAACACCAGCGTGCGATCGAATCTGCTTTCAATAACATCCACCGCAAACCGTAAAACACCATCGAGATTTCCGGCTGGCGTCCAGTTAAGCAACAGTTCTGTTATAGTCTGATCGGAGGAACTGCCCGAAACCCGGAACGCTTCGCCAGCTGTAAAATCAACAGCAAGGGGCGAATCGAGTGTTATCCCCGAGAAGAAATCTACTGGCAGCAGCACGTCCTTTGGACCTGCGGTAATGTGGACGGGTACGAATCGCCCCACGAAATCAAGACTTTCTTCTCTTTCTCCCGCAAAGATCTCCAGTTCGTATTCCCCCGCCTGTGTTGGGTGGAGCACGATACTTCTTCCGAATTGACCGTTCACGGCATCGGAGAAAAAACGAATTGTATCGGGGGCCGCACCGGTGGACTGGAATCTGTACAATATCCGATCCCCGTTCTGGTTTGTCAGCGATCCCGAAATACGGATCGCCTCGCCCGACGTGTATTGTCCTGCGATCGGTGCGTCGAACGTGATTCCAGGAAAGTAGTTCCCCTTCAACGATCTCTGCGGCCTGAAGTCCTGTGGAATAGGGATCAGAATTACCTTGAAATTCCCGGTCGATTCCGTTGCGATGTCCACGGACACACTCGATCCTTCGCCCATCATGCGAAGATAAGCCGGCGCCAGAGGTTTTACCCTTCCGGTAACCGGAGTTCCGTTTGCCGAGAATCCGATCTCGAATGGCATCGGAATGCTCCGTTGCCCGGTGGTAGGTTCGGTGAAGAACGAAAATGAAAAGTTATATTTCGACTCGGTATTCAACCCGGTGCCGCTCAGGAATAGCCTGCTTGCGTGCGAAACCAGGAGTTCCTCGAACGGTTTGCCCGTAGCCTGCTCGACATTTTCTGTCCCAGCCAACGGCGTCTGCACCAACTGAGTGACAATACCATCTCCAAACTCCCGCACAAGACCCCTGAGAAAAAGGTATGAGGTTCCCCGATTACCGCTGCTGGTACCTGCGCTCCCCGTCAACGAGTAATTTTCAGGTCCCTCTAGAAAGGGTCCGTATATTCTGGCCATTTGACCGGTTACATGCCCGTCGACAAGATCCTCGGAATAATGCGCCAAGGCTTCATTCAACCAACTTTCTTCCCTCGTTCCACCCTTGATGAGAACATGCTGATTGTAATTCACCAGGTGCTGGAATTCATGTGCGAGCATCGGGTCATAGAAGTCCCTTCCAGATTCCAGGCCGATATACATCATATCAGCCACATTGCCATCGCCACCCTCAGCCACGGTGAACAATGACGATGCACTATAGTAACCGGCAATGACCTCCTCACGATCTACAAGCTGGGTAAAAAGGAACAACACCTTGCCATCGCCATCCACGTCGGACCCTTCTCCAAAAGTCCCTGTCACCACCGGATAGGAAACCGTGCTGAACCTGTCCAGCATCTCCTGGATATCAGTCGTGTTAATCTTGACGGTATCAGAAGCCGCATTATCGAGATAGGCTACCGCTCTGCTGCTCGTTGCTACCAGCGTTGCCTGAACCGTTTGGTCTTCACTTGTGCTGAGGAAACCTGAATACGAAAAGGATCGTGCAGATCCAATCTGGGCAGGTTCTACAATCTTCTTTGCGGCGGGGTGCCATCCCCCACGTGCGCTCAGTCTCTCCGCCAGTATCCGCTCGCGTTCCCTCAGGAGGTCCTTGATTCGCCCTGCCCCAACCGAATCTGTTTGCAGGTTCATGCTTCTGATGGCGGGTTTTGACGTCACAGCCGACCCGGACACCGTGTAACTGAATGTCCTTGCTGTATCCTCCTCGGTTGTCACCAATGGCAACAGGATCAGTTCGTAATCCCGAGCGGAGAAATCCAGTGTAACTGTGGCTTTTCCTCCAACCAGATCAACAGTCGTTACCTCCCCTGTTCCCTGTGCCGCAACCACTCCGCGGCCGATTAGGAATGCTGCAACAAACCAGCTGAACTTCCTCATAATTTCCCTCTGCTATTAAGTGATCAGATTGTGTGTATTTGGTGTCCAGACAAGACAAACTGCTCTACCGCCCGAAGCAAGGCTCGCACGTCATACAAACAGGTCCTCGGCGAAATCAACTCCGAATCCCGGGTCATCACCAGGCCTAATCATGCCCTGCTCGATTGCCGGCTGCCCTTTCACCCAGGTCATCCAGGGCCTGCCGCTTTCTGCGAGCGGATCCGGATCGAGTGCAGCGATAGCATGCAGTGCCCAGACCTCAGATCCACGATGAGGACAAACCTGAACCCCGAAGGACTCAGCCATCTTGTAAATTTTGACCAGCTCCGTCAAACCGCCGCACCAGCAAACATCTGGCTGATAAATCGCGTGGACACCGCGTTGCATCATCTGCTCGAAAACCGCAGCCGTATACTCGTGCTCACCCCCGGCAATCGGGACAGGGCTGTGTTTGCACAATCGCTCATAGCCTGCCAGGTCATCTGCCGGGAGTGGTTCTTCGAGCCACTGGATATCAAGATCCGCAATGCCTTCAGCCACTTGAAGCGCTTTCTCCTCATCCCAACTCATGAACGCGTCTGCCATAATCCGTACGTCCGAACCCAGGGTCTCCCGCATCTCACGCAGTTGCGCTACGGCTTCCAATCCATCCAGTTTGCCTACCTGTAATTTGACCGCACCAAATCCCTCAGCGCTGTCTCGCAATACTTCCCCTGGTGACCATCCGGTCTTGTACGCAGGTATCGCCTGCCCGGCCTTCCCACCCAGCACCTCCACGATTGGCTTGCCGGCTGCCTTGCCGCGTAAATCCCACAGCGCCAAATCGACCCCACTCACGGCCATAATGGCCAGTCCCTTCTGTCCGTATGGAAGCGTCAGTCGGTACATCTGCTCCCAGAGGTCTTCCACGTCGCTTGCGTCCTGTCCGATCAAGAGATCTCCAAGAACGGTCTGCACCACGTGAATGCCGGCTGCGCCTCCTCCCCCGACCCCATACCCGGTGAGTCCATCAGCCGTATCCACGCGAACAAGAATCTGTCCTAACCATCCCCGCCAATCCTGCGGCGCCCCCTCCGCGTTCGGCTGCACCGCCCGCACCTCTGTGATCTTCATCCAGATACCCTCTCCAATGGCTCTGCTCCAGAATTCTGACCTTCAGAACAACACACACATTCCGAACGTCGCTTTACCACCGCAAGGACGTCACACAATATGGCCTCTGGCCTCCGACACTAAAAATAGGCCTCAGAGTAAACTCCAGGCCGTTAACCAGGCGGTCTTTGTATTCACCTTTTATCGAAATCGCAACACGCGTTTCGCTGTGTCACCCATAATGTCCTGCCGCTCCTTGTCGGAAAGATCAGGAATCAATTCATCCATCAGGTTCACCAGGTTACCATATCCCGGTTCCTCCAGAATCCACGGGAAATCTGTAGCCCACATCAGCCGATCCGATCCGAATTTACCTCTCAACGTTTGATGCCAGGCGGCAAGATCTGTGTACGGGTATTCCTCCTTGCTGAAGGCATATTGACCGGACAGGAGCACGCACACATTTTCATACTGAAACAGATTTGTCAGCGAGTGTCGGGTAATGGGCGGCATGGGTGTGTCGATTTTGGGTCGACCAAACGCGTCCCAGGCGAATCGGCCCTCACCTGGACAGATCATCAGGTGATTGAACACCACACGCACCTGAGGAAATGCGTCGATCAAAAACGCGCATGCGGGGGCGTCCACCGCCCGCGGATACAGCCAGAGTACATAGTCCTTTTCTGCCGCCCGTTTCCAGATCGGATACGTGTCGAATGTTTTCACGTCCATAGGTGCGAGCGGATCAGTCGGTCCACCCATAGCTCCCAGCCTGAAGCCAATTATGCCACCGTCCTCTGCCAGGCGATCCATATGCTCCCCGGGTTGATCGCATTCGGCGGGAACCAGGCCTATTCCCCGGAATTTGCCTTCATAGGTCTTGAGACAATGTTTGAGGTATGCGTGTTGTTCGAACTCCGCACCTCCGATCTGAACCAGAACTGCTTGATCGATATCGTGCTCAGCCATCGATTCCATCAGTTTCTCTACCGGTTCCTCTCGATCCGCCGGACAGGACTGGGTCGTCTCTCTAGGGAACTCAGAGGATACCTTTGCAAAAACGTGAAGATGTGCATCGATCCGGGCCATCTAATGCTCCAGACTGAAAAGGCGACGACGTTCGGGTGTATTCATTCGGTCCGCAACTGAAGCGAACCGCTCTTCCTTGAACTGCCCTTCACTCCACTTTTCATAGATCAGAATAATGGATTTTCGTGGATCATTCGTCTGGTTCTCCATGGACGTGTGCCAGCCGTAAGAATTGAAGAGAATGGCTGTGCCTGCGTTTCCAGGTATAACAACGTGTCCGGGCATGTTTTCGAGTCGTTGGTATTTCGGACACGGACCTGCGTCAGGTTGGTGACTTCCGGGCACATATGCAAACGCTCCGCCATCCTCGCTCACATCATCCAGATAAATCTGGACCTTCATATGCAGCGGTCGTGTATGTGGCACGTCCGGATGCCATCCCACGTAGCTGATCGGACTCAGCGGCACCGTTCTTACCTGTGGAGCCAAAAAAATGAGGTCGTCGTCCGCGAATGCCATCAGCAGACCGTACCAACTGAGGTGGTCTACAATATCGATGAAGATATCATCCCGCTCCAGCGCATTTGGAATATCGAAATAGGAGGCGGGTTGACTCCCCTCGGCCACACCCTTCAACCAGTCTGCCTTCACCTCGTTACAACACCGCTCGAATGTGCTCTGGAGCCGCGCCAGTTGCTCCCCTCTCATAGCATTTTCCAGTACAAGATACCCATCCTTCTCCCACTGTACTTTCTGTTCCTCGGTCGGTCGGATCATCCTTTTCTCCTCCAGTTTTCGACCAATTAATGCTCGCTTTGCTTCACGGTCAAGCCCCATCTTATCGTGGAGTCAGTTTCTCTTTCCCAACCACTTTCACAACTTATGACCTTCTGTTCTGGCGCTCGTGCAGCTCAGCTTGCATGGAATCCGGAATAGCATAAGGTTTCACTTGCTGCTGGTGTAACCACTCGGTCAGCAGAAGATCCATCTTCTGAACGACCGCGGGATGCGCATCACTGATATTTGTCGTTTGATAAGGATCAGACACCATATCATACAGTTCCACGGGATCGAAGCGATACCCGAAATCGTCAAATGATCTGGCCTGAGACTATCGATATCAAAGTAGACAACTCCCATCTCATCACCCCCAATTACGGAAGCACTTGACTTTGGTGGTAGTTCGTCCGATCCTCGTCATCATCCTGACGGGCCAGTTGGCAAAACTGTCTCATCTGGGGTGCTCGCAATCTAAGGCCCACATTAATAATTTGGAAATGCCATGAGCCACTGGAATGAGCTGGAAAAGCAGAAGTGAATAAGCACTTAAGACGATTTATCCCGTCCAACTTAAGATTACAGATGATGCTGAAGAGGCTTTACTATCTTCCCCAGGACACCCTCAACACACTTCTAGGGAAGCGCGATCCGCTGATTCCGCCACGCGGAATCATATTTACCGGGAGCGGCGATTTCAGAGAAATTGGCAACCGGTTCCTGCAGCATTTCATCCAACTCGCGAACCTCGAACCGTATCACTCGGTACTGGACGTAGGCTGTGGACTCGGCAGAATGGCGGTTCCTCTCACTGGTTACCTGAGTGACACCGGATCATACCAGGGGTTCGATATCGTTCCTTCAGGCATCGACTGGTGCAAACGTGCTGTTGCGTCCAGGTATGCAAACTTCACCTTTCAACTCGCCGACATTCGAAACGACACGTACAACCCCGGTGGACACTACCGCGCTTCTGATTACACATTTCCTTACCCGGACGACCACTTCGATTTCACCCTCCTGACCTCTATCTTTACGCACATGCTTCCGAACGATTTTGAAAATTACCTCTCTGAAATCAGTCGCACATTAAAACCTGGTGGGAAATGCATCATCACCTACTGTCTCATTACACCTGACATCATTCCCGGAATTCGAGAGGGTAAAACCCAACCTTCCTTTTCACACGATCTTGGCGAATACTGGACGACAGATCCAGATCATCCGGAGGCAGCGGTCGCGTATCAGGAGTCATATATCCGATCACAGTACATTCAATATGATCTCAAAATCGAAGATCCAGTCCACTACGGGTCCTGGTCAGGACGCGAAGAGCATCTGGATTATCAAGATATTGTGGTTGCTGTCAAACAGAACTAAAAACGGGGTCAATCGACTGACTCAGCGCATCGTTAAATGTATACGCCAAATTACTTGAAACGCAAGACGCGTCTCGCAGTCCCCCCCATAATCTTGTCTCGATCTTCCGAGTCCAGATCGGGCATCAACTCATCGATCACTCTCGTATACTTCTCATAGCCGGGGTCTTCTAGAATCCACGGAAAATCCGATGCCCACATGCAGCGGTCGGCGCCGAACTTGCCTACCAGTCCATTGTGCCATCCCCCCAGATCTCGGTAGGGATAATCCTCTCTGCTGAACGCATATTGACCGGACAGCAGAACATTCACATTCTCGTATGGATGGAGTGCAACCAGCGTGGACCAATGCGACATGGGTGGGATTGGCGTGTCGATTCTCGGTCGCCCCAAATCGTCCAGAGAGCCTTTACCCTTTCCCGGTGTAACCATCAAATGATTGTACACAACCCGCACCTGTGGAAACGCATCCACAAGCCACGGGACCAGGTGTGCATCTGCTGCGGTTGGGTACAACCACAGCACATAATCTTTCTTAGCAGCCTGCTTCCAGATTCGATACGTTCGAAATGAGGTGATATCTATCGGTGCAAGCGGATCGGCAGGGCCACCCATACTGGAAAGCCTGAAACCGATAATATCGCTCTCCCCAGCCAGCCGGTCCATGTGCGCTTCCGGAGATTCGCATTCAGATGGAATCAACCCGATCCCTTTAAATTTTCCGTTGTACGTATTCAAACAATACTTCAGATAAGAATGGTGTTCATACAGTGGTCCCCCTATCTGGACCAGAACTGCGTGATCCACATGGTGGGTATCCATCAAGCCCATCAACTTCTCGACCGGCTCTTCCCGATCAGCAGGACAGATCGCGGTGTCCTCCCTGGGAAATTCAACTGATTGCTTTGCGAACACGTGCAAGTGTGCGTCGATCAGTCCCATCTAATTCTCCATCCTGAAAAGTTTTCGCCTTTCGGGATTATCCAGCTTATCCGAAATCGGGGCGAACGCATGCTTGTCCAATCCCTCTTCTTTGGTCGTGGCATAGCCAAGAATGATTGAGCGACGCTGCTGCTGACTTCGGTTAACCATCGCAGTGTGCCAACCATAACAGTTGAAAATTATCGCGGTCCCCGCCCTGCCTGGAAGCAAGTGGTGTCCGGGCATATTCTCCAACCACCTGACAGAAGGAAACGGCCCGGCCTCCTTTTTGTGACTCCCGGGAATGTAAGAGAACACACCCTCATCGGGCCCAACATCATCCATGTAAATCTGCAGCTTGATGTGCAGAGTGCTGCTCTGCGGCATATCGGGATGCCACCATGAATAACTCGCCGGGCTCAGCGGGAGCGTTCGTACCTGGGGTCCTATGAAGACCACCTCGCCATCCGTGAAGTCCATCAACATCCCATAGTAGCTTGGATGATCCACGATATCTATAAACACATCATCCAGTTGACACGCCCTGGGGATATCGAAGTACGCGGCTGACTGCGTTCCCTCGGCCACACCCTGCAGCCAGTCCGCTTTCGCGTCCCTTGCACACCGCTCGAATGCGCCTTGAAGGCTACTTAACTGCTCGCCAAGGATAGCATCCTCTACCACCACGAACCCGTTTTCTTCCCAGCTTATTCTCTGCTCTTCCGTCGGTCGAAGCATGCGTCACTCCCCTGATTTCGTTGAAGTTCCCGTGTCTCCAATTCACAGATTATCCAATTCCATCATCCCCTGCACGTGCAATCGGTCTTCCTAACTCGGCCACCCCACCGTGTTGAAGAGTGGAACGAGCATTGCCCTGTCTTGATTCCTGCCCTGTAACTCACCGGTAAACGATCAACCGTTCCTTCACCCGCACCCGGTCGGTCCCATCATCCGCAGTCAATGTGTAGAGATAGGTGCCATTTGCCAGCGGATGCCCGTCTGCGTCCAGACCATCCCACCTTGCCTGATTGTATCCTGCACGCCCTGGCAAATTGTCCAGAATTCGAATCAATCTGCCAGACACGGTGTAAACGCGGATTGTCACCTCAGAGGGCCTTGACAGGATGTATGTAAACTCCGTGTCGTCCGCCATCGGGTTAGGGACATTGAGCACCCGCTCGACATTGAGGTCCGAACTCACCTTGAAGCTCATCGTCTTGCTGGCAGGTCCATTTCCGATCTGATCATGCGCCGTCACTTGGTACATGTAGGTCCCATCCACCAGCCGGGGTGAATAAACGAAACTCAGCGAATTCTGATCCCCTTCCCTTTCCGAAATTCCAGCAGCACCCAGGTCTCCCGTAACCTCACCCTCAGGTCCCTGGATCATAAACAAGATCGAGTTTGCATCGATTCCGCTGGTATCTCGAATAACGGCCTTCAGCCTGGGCTCGGCTGGCAGGTAGTCTTCCGGCCGAACCTCGCCGAACGCGTCCAGCGCTAGAATTTCCACCTCGGGACCTGAAGAGTCACCGCTGGGAGTAACTTCAACCGGATTTTCGGAACTCACCGTTTGGGAAATGGGACTGGGTCTACCCAACAGGTCTTCGACCCGGGCGCTTACCAGATTGGTACCGGAAAATTTCGCGGTGTTCCAGGTCAGCGTCACCTGGGCGGTTTGCCCCACGGGAGTGCCCTCCGGGATGGCGATTCTGCCGATCAGGCGTCCGGTGGAGGCCGGTCCACTGTAAAAAGCCACTGTAGTACCAGGAACGAGGTTAAGAGGCCCTCGATTCAGGGCATCAACGCTAAGCCTCACGGGTTCCAGCTCTCGGACCTCGCGTGGATTGGCAGCAAGCGAGCTGAGGCGAATATCCGAAACGGGTTGATATTCCAACGACCAGCTGATCAACCCTGGAGAGGGTTGGAGTCCATCCCCAAAAAGCCGCAGATTCAGCTTGATTCGGCGAGTATCTACTTCGCTCAAATCGAGTGGACCATCGGGTGAGAGGTCGACAAGGCCCGGCAATGGCACGAACTCTCCCGACGTAAGCTCACCGAGCACATCCAATTCCACGCGTCCACCGGGCTCAGGTCGTATTGCCACATTCATCCTTTCCCATCTGCTTGCGGGACCAATCGTCCCTGACGTTAAACTCCCGGATTCTGGCAGCGTGCGCCCGCGGTACCGGTGGATCATAGCCCCATTCAGTTGTCCCAGCCAGACCTTGTTATTGACCCAGTCATACTGACCGTTCAGAATGTCGGTCTGGGCCTGGTCGCTTTCGAACTCTTCCACAAAACTCCCGTCCATAGCATCCACCACGCGAACACGGTGCGTTAAACCGGTGCCGAATTCGATCAGATAGAGATATTTCCCATCCGCTACAACGCCATCGGTAAACAGGTAGGTAAACCCGGTGGATGTTGGCCCCGCAATATATTCCCTCACAAGGCGCCATTGATCCGCAGGGTCGAAAACCCGAACGGTCCACCCTTCTCTGCGAGTACCGTTAGCCGCCGCCGCCACATTATAGATATATGTGCCATCCGAAGTAATCAGCGAAGACTCATTGAATATGAATCCGGTTCGGAATTCCAGCAACCCGTCGGGAATGGTCACCCTGTCCTGTTCACCCGTCAGAGGAGATATCCGTATCAAGCTGTTGCCCTTACGGTCATCGGCGTAGATGAAGCCGTCGCCGTGGAAGGTCGCGGCCACACCCTTCACCTCCAGGTCCGATAGAGGACCGAAGTTCTGCCCTGCTGTGGTCCCACCGAAACCGGTACCGATACGCTGAAACACATCAGTCCCTGGATAAGAGGCAGTTGGCGAGAAAAATCTGTTCGTATAGAGATAAGTTCCGTCTGTTGCAATCACTGCGGTTCCTCTCAAACCCTCAGCGAGAAAACTGGCCTCTCTCGTGTCGCTGTTGAACCGGATAGGCGGTGGGTCCATCACCCTTCCTACGGTACCATCCGCGCGTACTGTGAGGTCAGTTACTGTACCGGATCGCAAGGCCTCTATCCCTTCTTCCTGCCAGAGGACCTGCCTCACTGGAACCAACTCGGCTACCTTGAAGGGTTGAGTTTCAGACCAGGCTCCGAAATCCTTGTCGTCGTAAAGCCTTGCTCGCCAGTAGTAGGATCCGGTGGAAATACCGTTTGGCTCCCAGACAATCAGATCCGACAATCCACCGATACGTCCGGAACGTATCACATCTGGACCTGAAAAATCGTATTCGGAACTGACTTCGAACTCTCCCTGAACCTCCATTGAGGGTCCCATTCTGGACTCGATACTGAATCTCAACCCAGATGTCGAGAGAACCTGACCGGGT
>Ga0302139_10000875_pt1 | contig 14568 bp, 8 predicted proteins | sample CBN3_331_MG_FD_203104 | JGI IMG/M metagenome (GOLD analysis project Ga0302139, IMG submission 203104) | Marine microbial communities from Western Arctic Ocean, Canada - CBN3_33.1 | ecosystem: Environmental > Aquatic > Marine > Oceanic | place: Canada: Western Arctic Ocean | collected 2017-09-15 | reverse complement strand
GTGGTACCGGAATATCAACCGGTTGTGCATCGACTACGCCTCTCGGCCTCGCCTTAGCTCCCGACTCACCCTGGGAGGATTAGCCTTCCCCAGGAACCCTTGGACTTCCGGCGGAGGGGTTTCTCACCCCTCTCTCGCTACTCATGCCTACATTCTCACTCGAACCCGGTCCACGTCGGTTCACACCGCCGCTTCATTCCAGGCTCGACGCTCCGCTACCACTCCTGCTATGCAGAAATCCGCGACTTCGGCGTCTGACTTGAGCCCCGTTACATTTTCCGCGCGGGATCACTCGACCAGTGAGCTATTACGCACTCTTTTAATGATGGCTGCTTCTAAGCCAACATCCTGGCTGTCTGTGCAATCCCACTTCGTTTACCACTTAGTCAGAACTTTGGGGCCTTAGTCGGCGGTCTGGGCTGTTTCCCTTTCGTCCATCGAAGCTCATCCCCCGAGGACTCACTGCCGCACTCTGGAGTCATGGCATTCGGAGTTTGGCTGGGGTTGGTAAGCTTGTAGGCCCCCTAACCCATCCAGTGCTCTACCTCCATGACTGAACATGCGACGCTGCACCTAAATGCATTTCGCGGAGAACCAGCTATCACCGAGTTTGATTGGCCTTTCACCCCTATCCACAGGTCATCCGCCCAGTTTTCAACCTAGGTCGGTTCGCGCCTCCACGGGGTCTTACCCCCGCTTCACACTGCCCATGGATAGATCACTCGGCTTCGGGTCTACAGCATGCGACTGAACGCCCTGTTCAGACTCGCTTTCGCTCCGGCTTCCCCTCACGGGTTAACCTTGCCACACACCGTAACTCGTAGGCTCATTCTTCAAAAGGCACGCCATCGCGGCCTGGAACAAGTTCCAGACGACGCTTTGACTGATTGTAAACCAACGGTTTCAGGTACTATTTCACTCCCCTCCCGGGGTACTTTTCACCTTTCCCTCACGGTACTAGTTCACTATCGGTCGACTACGTATACTTAGCCTTACGAGGTGGTCCTCGCAGATTCACACCGGCTTTCCCGGATCCGGTGTTACTCGGGAGCACAAATCAGAGTCTGCTCAGCTTTCGCATACGGGGCTATTACCCGCTATGGCGTGTCTTTCCAGGACACTTCTGCTAGCTGACAGATTTATAACTCTGTGGAAGGTCTGACGCCCCTCCCATTTGGTCCCACGACCCCGATCTGGCAACGCCGTCAGGCTTGGCACCAGGTCGGTTTAGGCTCATCCCATTTCGCTCGCCGCTACTCAGGGAGTCGCTGTTGCTTTCTTTTCCTTGGGTTACTTAGATGTTTCAGTTCACCCAGTTCCCTCTACCCGCCCTATGTGTTCAGGCGGGAGTTACACCCCATTACGAGTGCAGGGTTTCCCCATTCGGACATCCACGGGTCAAAGCTCGGTAGACAGCTCACCGTGGCTTTTCGCAGCCACCCACGTCCTTCTTCGGTAGTAGTCGCCAAGGCATTCACCGTTGGCTCTTAGTAGCTTGGAAATTACAAATACATCGACAATTGATGAAGATGCTCGTGTTCGCTGTGCAGTTCTCAAGAGGCATCTGCCGGCCCTGGGGCCAGCTACGGCGTGGCGAGACATCCCGATCGGGACGCTCACCATCGGCCGTGGCCTGTGGACCGATGGCACCACCGAGACGCAACAAGTGCGCACCGGAAGTGGGACCGGCCCACTGAGGAAGAGCGCGTAGCGCTCCCTCAAAACGGGATAGAGAACGGAACGTCACCGTTACCAAAGCTCGAGTAAATCGAGCCTGGGAACGTGACCAACTAACCAGTGCGCTAACTGGGAGTGATCGTCAACGGCCGACACGTAATGGCCGACAACGTTGACGATATGTACTCCTTAGAAAGGAGGTGATCCAGCCGCACCTTCCGGTACGGCTACCTTGTTACGACTTCACCCCAATCGCCGACCCCACCTTCGGCAGCTCCTTCTCCTAAGAGTTAGGCCACTGACTTCGGGTGTTGCTGACTTTCGTGGTGTGACGGGCGGTGTGTACAAGGCCCGGGAACGTATTCACCCCGGCGTTGCTGATCCGGGATTACTAGCGACTCCGCCTTCATGGAGTCGAGTTGCAGACTCCAATCCGAACTGAGACCGGCTTTGTGGGATTCGCTCAACCTCGCGGTTTTGCTGCCCTCTGTACCGGCCATTGTAGCATGTTTGCAGCCCTGGATATAAGGGGCATGATGACTTGACGTCGTCCCCACCTTCCTCCGAGTTGACCCCGGCAGTCTCCTACGAGTCCCCGGCATTATCCGCTGGCAACATAGGACAAGGGTTGCGCTCGTTGCGGGACTTAACCCAACATCTCACGACACGAGCTGACGACAGCCATGCACCACCTGTGTAGGGCCCCTAAGGACACCATATCTCTATGGCTTTTCCCTACATGTCAAACCCAGGTAAGGTTCTTCGCGTTGCCTCGAATTAAGCAACATGCTCCGCCGCTTGTGCGGGCCCCCGTCAATTCCTTTGAGTTTTAGCCTTGCGGCCGTACTCCCCAGGCGGGGCACTTAATGCGTTAGCTGCGGCACGGAATCTGTTAGCGAGACCCCACACCTAGTGCCCAACGTTTACGGCATGGACTACCAGGGTATCTAATCCTGTTTGCTCCCCATGCTTTCGCTCCTCAGCGTCAGTACCGGCCCAGAGTGCTGCCTTCGCTGTCGGTGTTCCTCCTGATATCTGCGCATTTCACCGCTACACCAGGAATTCCACACTCCTCTACCGGACTCTAGTCACAGCAGTATCGAGTGGCCTCTTGAGGTTGAGCCTCAAGTTTTCACACCCGACTTACCGAACCGCCTACGAGCTCTTTACGCCCAATAAATCCGGACAACGCTTGCTCCCTACGTGTTACCGCGGCTGCTGGCACGTAGTTGGCCGGAGCTTCTTCTGCAGGTACCGTCATTTTCGTCCCTGCTGAAAGAGGTTTACAACCCGAAAGCCTTCATCCCTCACGCGGCGTGGCTGCGTCAGGCTTTCGCCCATTGCGCAAGATTCCCCACTGCTGCCTCCCGTAGGAGTCTGGGCCGTGTCTCAGTCCCAGTGTGGCTGATCGTCCTCTCAGACCAGCTACCCGTCGATGCCTTGGTGAGCCGTTACCTCACCAACTAGCTGATAGGCCGCGAGACCCTCCCGAAGCGCCGGAGCATTTCCTCACCTGGCCATGCGACCTGGTGGGGATATCCGGTATTAGCCCGAGTTTCCTCGGGTTATTCCAGTCTTCGGGGCAGGTTCCTCACGTGTTACTCACCCGTTCGCCACTCACTCATGTGACCCGAAGGTCGAGTGCGTTCGACTTGCATGTGTTAGGCCCGCCGCCAGCGTTCGTCCTGAGCCAGGATCAAACTCTCCGTCGAAATCTCAGACCAGCGCCGCCGAAGCGTTGCTGGCCGTCGAATCAGTTGGTGCGACACCTCCCGAAGGTGGTGCCGACGCGAGTTCGAGGCCGATCGGGACACCAAATCCCGTTCGACCAGGCACAGGGCAATGGTGATCGGCCGAAGCCGGTCACCGCTGTCCGTGTTAGTGCTATTTGAATTGTTCAGGGTCTGTCCAGTGGCGACTCGCGATCGCCTTGTGGACAGCCCGCACTGGCTTTTTCGTCCTCTATCCCGTTTTCAAGGAGCACCTGGAGGCCAGAAGCCTCCCGGCACACGCCGGACAACTGGAACTAATCCCAGATGATGGCGGTGGTGCCCTCAGCCCGCTTCAGTGGTTCGATCCGATCGGACCTGCCACTGGGCGGGCGCCCACGATACGGAGACGGAACCTCCCGGTCAAGGGCGACCCCGCTTCCTGCGAGCAGGGAAACACTACCTCCCGTAGCCGGGTGCCCCAACCCGCCCGCGCTGCTTTTTGCTAGGTGCCGAGGTGACCTGCGCCACGCTCAGGCGAGGACCAGGAGATGGCGGTTTCGCCTGCCCTTCTGGAGCAGGACGAAGCGTCCGTCCACCAGGGCATCTGACGGAAGGGCCAGTGCCTCGGGGACCTGTCGAACCCCGTTCACCGATACGCCGCCACCGGCGAGCGTCCGGCGGGCATCCCCCCTTGAACCACACAGGCCCGATGCGACCAGCACATCGACGAGGGATTCGTCCCCGTCGAGGTCTCCGGCCTTCACCGTGGTCTCGGGAACGATGCCGCGCAGCGCCTCGAGCACCTCGCCTGTCGGGGGCTCCACACCGAACAGCCCCTTGGCCGCCAGGCGGGCGCGAGCCGTCTCGGAGTCGCCATGGACCAGGGAGCAGACCTCGTCGGCCAGGCGCTTCTGGGCCGCCCTCGACTCCGGAGCACGACCGTGCTCGGCCATGACCGAGGCCACCTCGTCCACACCCAGAAGGGTCAGGTGGAGCAGGAAGCGCTCGACGTCACGGTCGTCCACGTTCACGAAGTACTGATGGAGCTCATAGGGAAGGGTCCTGGCGGCGTCCAGCCACACGGCACCGTCGGCCGTCTTGCCGAACTTGGCACCGTCGGTCCGGGTCATGAGAGGCACCGTCAACCCGTGGGCCCCAGCGGCCTTGCGCCGCCTGATCATGTCGATGCCGGCCGTGATGTTGCCCCACTGGTCGGATCCGCCGACCTGGAGCTCGCACCCCAACCGGTCATACAGCTCGTAGAAGTCGTTCGCCTGGAGGAGCATGTAACTGAACTCGGTGAACGAGATGCCCTGGTCGCCGGCCAACCGGGCACGGATCGACTCCTTGCCGAGCATGGTCCCCACCGTCACGTGCTTGCCCACGTCACGCAGGAACTCCAGCACACCGACACCCTCGGTCCACTCCCGGTTGTCGACCAGGACCGCCGGCTCGTCACCCTCGCGGAGGTTCCCTTCGAACCTCAGGAAGGAGCAGAGCTGAGCAGCCACGGCCTCCACGTTGCGGGTGAGTGTCTCGCCGTCGAGCAGGTTGCGCTCCTCGGACCTACCACTCGGATCGCCCACCATTCCCGTGGCCCCACCGGCAAGAGCGATCGCACGATGGCCCGCGTCCTGGAACCGGCGCAGCAGCAGCAGGGGCACGAGGTGCCCGACATGGAGGCTGTCGGCCGTCGGATCAAAACCGCAGTAGAGGGTGATGGGCCCGTCGGCCATGCGCTCCCGGATGGCCTCCAGATCGGTGCTGTCCTGAACCAGCCCCCGCGCCACCAGGTCATCGATGATGGCGGCTCCGGCTGGGCCGTCGGGCTGGGAATCACTCATGGCCACCAGTATGGAGCCTCTGGGTCCCAGTGCCAGACCCCCCGGCCACCCTCTCCCCCATGGATGTGCGGGGCGGCCATTGACCGACGTGCCCGACCCGCCATGTGGTGCCCGTCACCCGACGCGCCTATCGACCGCCGGGCGGCCAGACTGGACGGATGCGGATCCTCCCCCCGGGCCTCGTGCGCGTCATCTGCGTGGTGACGGCACTGGCCTCCGTGGCCACCTCCTGCTACCGCTACGAGACCCGGGACTTCGACATCACGATCCCCGAGCAGGCCGAGTCGTCCGTAGTGGTGGCCCGCGACGGGCGCCACATCACCACGCTCGTGGCCCCCGAGAACCGCACCAGCGCCCGCACCCTGGAGGAAATCCCCCAGATGGTCCGCGACGCCGTCATCTCCATCGAGGACGAGCGCTTCTATATCCACGACGGCTTCGACCTGAAGGCCATCATCAGGGCGGCGCGCACCAACCTGGAGGACGGAGGTATCAGCCAGGGCGGATCCACGATCACCCAGCAGTACGTGAAGCTGGCCATCATCCGCAACTCCGAGCAGACGGCGAGCCGCAAGTTGGAGGAGGTCTGGTACGCCACCAGGTTGGAGGACCAGTACGGCAAGGACTTCATCCTGCTGCAGTACCTGAACACCGTGTACCTCGGCCACGGCGCCTACGGAGTGAAGGCCGCAGCACAGACCTACTTCAACAAGGACGTGGCCGACCTGAACCTCTCCGAGGCGGCGCTGGTCGCCGGGATCATCCAACTGCCGGGCCGATACAACCCCTTCCTGAACTACTCCAAGAGCCTGAAGCGCAGCCACATGGTGCTGGACCGCATGCTGGCGAACGACTTCATCACGCCGGAGCAGCGCGAGGCGGCCATCACCATGCCGCCGCGCCTCGAGGAGTACTCGGCACGCCTGGAGGCCCGTTACCCGGCCGGACACTTCGTGGAGGAGGTGCGCCGCTGGTTCCTGGACAACCCGGCGTTCGGTGCCAGCCGTGGAACCAGGGAGCGACTCCTGTTCGAGGGCGGCCTCAGGATCGAGACCACCATCGACCTCGACCTCCAGGCAGCCGCCGAGCAGTCCGTGGAGAACCACCTTCCCACCGGGCGTGGCAACCCCGATTCGGCCGTCGTGGTTCTCGAGACCGGCACCGGCCAGGTTCTGGCCATGGTCGGTGGTCGCGACTTCTTCGGCACCGCCGACGACGCCAAGGTCAACCTGGCCGTAGGTGCAGGGCGACAGGTCGGGTCGTCGATGAAGACCATCGGCATGGCCGCAGCCCTCGAGGCCGGCTGGAAGATCACGGCCACCTATACGGCTCCCAACGTCCTGGAGTTCGAGATACCCGGTGCCGACGATGACAACAAGGTCTGGCGCGTCACCGGCGGTGTGGGCGGACACGACGCCACCGAAGCCCGCTTCGAACACGGGGTCCAGGCCCTCCTGCAGTTCTACCTGCGAGAGGAACACACAGACGTCCCACCCGACCACGTCGAGACGATCCGGATCGTCAAGGAGATCAAGGCAAAGGACAGGGAGGAAGGCGCCGACGAAACCGAGATCACCTACCAGGCCGTGGACCTCACCCAGTGGGTCACCAACCGGCGTTACGACTTCGACCAGGAACGCCTGTTCCGAGATCGCGTGCATGCCCTCGAGGCCATACCCACCTGGAGCTGGGAACCCCCTGATGGAGAGGAGCTGGTGGCACCCCCGGGCGCCGAGGAGGTCACCCTCATAAGGGCCCTGCGCAGCTCCCTGAACACGGTGTTCGCCCAGCTCAGCATGGAGATGGGCGCCCACAGGGTGGTCTCGATGGCTCGTCGGCTGGGAATCAGGTCAACCATCCAGCGGGTGAACTCGAACATCCTGGGCACGTCCAACTCCACGATGCTGGACATGGTCACCGCCTACCACACGCTGGCCAACCGGGGCGTCTCGATCGCTCCGAGCTACGTGAGGCGCATTGCCCATTCCGATGGCACCACCCTGTGGTCCTGGAGGAGGGAACAGTCCCGGGTGCTGGACGCCCGTCTCGCCGACGAGGTGACCTGGATCCTGGAGGGAGCGGTCTCCCAGGGAACCGGTTGGCGTGCGCAGCTGGAGGATCGCCCGGCGGCCGGAAAGACAGGCACCACGCAGAACTACGCCGACGCCGTGTTCGTCGGCTACACCCCGCAGCGCACCACCGCCGTCTGGGTCGGCTACCCGGAGGCCCAGATACCGATGATCCCACCGACCACCGACCGCAAGGTCTACGGCGGCACCTATCCGGCGATGATCTGGAAGGACGTGATGGAAGCGGCCCACCTGGGCCTTCCCGTGGAGGAGTTCCCCGCCATCGTTCCAGTAACTGCCATCCGCCCGAGTCCGGCGGCCCCGACCACCACCGTTGCCGAAGTGTCACCGGACGACGGTCGCATCCCCACGCCCGACCTGCTCGGCCTTACGCTGGACAACGCCCGTACGCTCCTCGCCGGGTCGGTTGGTGACATCCAGATCGTGAGCCTGGTGGAGGTCGAGATGGAAGGCACCGAACCTGGGACGATCATCGGCCAGGCGCCGGCGGTCGGCTCGTGGATCCAACCTGGAGGATCCCTGCTCCTCGAGGTAACCGTCGAACCACCTCAGATGACTCCGGTGGTCGTACCCGACGCGGTCGAACGCCTCCTCGCCAACGTGACACCGCTGCTCGAATCACTCGGCCTCGGCTACGAGGTGATCCGGGTGGCCGACCCCGACGAACCGGAGTGGACCAGCGGCCTGGTCTGGTCACAGGACCCCGCCGCCGGCACGGTCGTGGAACCCGGGACCGTCATAACCCTGCGGGTCGCACCATGACCACGCCGGGTCCGGTCCGGCCGGGATTCCACACCATCGTGGTGCGTACGCTCCTGGGACTGCTCGGGGTGGCGATGGTCGTTCTCTGGGTCTACGCATTCTTCATTGCCCCGTCTGGAAACCCTGATCGTCTCGGGGACCGTTCGTGGCCCGAGCTGGCCCAGCAGCGGTGCCTTGAAGCCCGTGCCGTGATCGATACGGTCCCGCTCGCCGCCGACGCCACCTCTCCCGCGGACAGGGCCGATGACCTGGATCTGGCCACCGATGCCCTCGTCGACATGGTCGCGGATCTGGCGCTGCTGCCGGACGGCATCGACGACGACCGTGAGCTCATCGGAATGTGGTTGGAGGACTGGGCGGTCTACATCTCCGATCGCCGCACGCACGCAGACCGCCTACGCCTTGAAGGCGATGTCAGGCCGCTGCTGACAGCCCTGCCCAGCGGCACAGGCAGCGTCCTGAAGCGCATGAACGGCTTCGCCCGGGTCAACGACATGGAAGCCTGCCTGGACCCCGCAGACGTATAGGCCGCAGCGCCCGGACACCCGTACACAGGTACGTCGGTGCGCTCAGGCCTCGAGGGAGTCCAGACGCGAGAGTGCCCGCCGCGCCAGGCGACAGAGGCCCTGATCGGCTCCCAGCGCTGCTATATCAGCCTCCGATACCCATCGGAGGGCCTCCGACTCATGGTTCCCGACCGGAACCGAACCGGGCGGCGCCAGCACCAGGAACCTCACATCGTGGTGGTCGTGGGCGTCCTCGGCCGGCGGTTCGACCCGGTGGACGTCCAGGTCGACAGCCGGTTCCACGACCCGCAACCCGGCGATTCCCGTCTCCTCAACCGCCTCGCGCAGGGCCACCCGGGCAAGGTCGGCGTCACCGTCGGCGTGGCCGCCGGGTTGGAGCCAGCGCTGCAGCTTGGTGTGGAACAGGAGGAGTATCCGACGATCAGACGGATCCACGACGAGTGCCGAGCCCGTGAGGTGACCGGGCCTGCAGGTCCGGTCGAGGGCATCAGCGCCGATGTCCAGTAACTCCAGGATCGAGTCGCGTTCCGGGCCGGCCGGGCCGGCCTCGACTGCAGCGCGCGGGTCGCTGGTCCGGCGCGCCGCCAGATCCGACAGGCCGAGGGCGAGAGCAGCCCACCCCGGTGACCGAAGCGGTGAATGGTCCGTGTTCAGCCGGCTATCCGCTTCGACTGGGCGGCCAACTGGTCGGCGAACCGGGCCCGCTGCACGGCTACTGGACCGGGACCGGCACCGCCCGGTGTGGTGCGCCGACGCACCGGCGCACCCGGGGCCAGCAACGCGGCCGCATCTGGACCCAGGTGTTCGTCGGCCGTGACCAGCTCCACGAGGGAGCCCTCTCCGGCCAGCGCCGCTCTCACGAGTGCACCGACGATTCCATGGGCATCGCGGAACGGCGTACCACCGGCCACGAGGTATTCGGCCAGGTCCACCGCTGCGGCATACGGACTGTCAGCGGCGGCAGCCATGCGGTCCGTCCTGAATACCAGGGTCGCCACCATCCCGTCGAGGGCCGACAGCGTCAGGCGGATGGTGTCAAAGGCGTCAAAGAGCGGCTCCTTGTCCTCCTGCAGGTCCTTGTTGTAGGCCAGCGGCAGGCCCTTCAGGGTCGCCATGAGTCCCGTCAGATGGCCAATGAGGCGCCCAGCCTTGCCGCGGGCCAACTCGGCCACGTCCGGGTTCTTCTTCTGCGGGAGCATCGAGGATCCGGTCGAGAAGGCGTCGTCGAGGTCAACGAACCCGAACTCCTCGCTGCTCCAGAGGATCAGCTCCTCGCCGATCCTGGAGAGGTGCACGCCCAGCAGAGCCAGGGCGAACAACGACTCGGCGACGAAGTCCCGGTCTCCGACGGCGTCCATTGAATTCTCGAAACGGGCAGCGAAGCCCAGGTCCGCAGCGACGGAATCCGGGTCCAGCGGCAGGGAGGAGCCAGCCAGGGCCCCCGCACCCAGGGGCGACACGTCGGCCCGGGTCCGGGCGTCCATCAACCGGTCCACATCGCGCGCCAGCGCCCAGCCGTGAGCCAGGAGATGGTGTGCAAGGAGCACCGGCTGGGCCTGCTGCAGGTGTGTGTAGCCGGGCAGGTACGCCTCGCCGGCGTCGTCGGCCCGCGATGCCAGGGTTGTCTGGAACGCCGTGACCATCTCCGCCGCCTCACCCAGCTCCCGGAGGGTCCATAGCCGTAGGTCGGTCGCCACCTGGTCGTTGCGACTACGCCCCGTGTGCAGTCGGGCGCCGGCATCGCCGGCCAACTCCGTGACCCGACGCTCCACAGCCGTGTGGATGTCCTCGTCACCGACGGCGAAGACGAACGAGCCGTCGGACATCTCCGTCTCGACGGTGTCGAGCGCCACGAGTACCGCTTCGGAGTCGACGACCGACATGAGGCCCACCCGGGCCAGCATCCGGACGTGGGCCCGCGAACCGGCCAGGTCCTCCCGGAACATCCGCCGGTCGAACCCGAGGCTGTCGTTGAGGGCCTGGAGTGCCTCAGCGGACCCTCCCTCGAACCGTCCGTGCCAGAGCGTCGCCATGTCCTAACCCTCCGACCTTGCGGCCCGCCGGGCCAGCGTCCGAAGCCTCAGGGCATTCAGCTTGATGAACCCATCGGCGTCAGCCTGGTTGTAGGCGCCATCGTCCTCCTCGAAGGTGGCGATTGCCTCGTCGAACAGGGTGTCGTCAGACTCCCGGCCCACCACGGCCACGTTGCCCTTGTAGAGCCGCAACCGGACCCGGCCGTTCACGAACGCCTGGCTGTGGTCGATCGCAACCTGGAGCATCTCCCTCTCCGGGCTGAACCAGAAGCCGTTGTAGATCAGCTCGGCGTACCGGGGCATCATCTCGTCCTTCAGGTGCGCCACCCCGCCATCGAGGGTGATCGACTCGATGGCCCGATGCGCCCTCAGAAGGATGGTGCCGCCGGGGGTTTCATACGCCCCGCGTGACTTCATGCCCACGAACCTGTTCTCGACGATGTCGGTCCTGCCAATGCCGTTGGCCCCACCCACCCGGTTCAGTTCGGCCAGGACGGTGGCCGGAGTCATCAGCATTCCGTCGAGTGCCACCACGTCACCATTCTCATAGGTCAGGTCCAGATAGGTGGCCTCATCCGGCGCCATCTCCGGGCTGACCGACCACCGCCACATCTCGGCGGCCGGCTCCTGCCATGGATCCTCCAGCGGGCCGCCCTCGTACGAGATGTGCAGCAGGTTGGCGTCCATGGAATAGGGGGACTTCGCTCCCCGCTTCATCTCGACCGGGATGCCGTGCTTCTCGGCGTAGTCCAGGAGGCTCTGCCGCGAGCCGAGGTCCCACTCCCGCCACGGTGCGATTATCCGGATGTCGGGCCGCAGGGCATACGCACCCAGCTCGAACCTGACCTGGTCGTTGCCCTTACCGGTGGCACCGTGACTGATCGCATCGGCGCCCGTCTCGTCGGCGATCTCGACCAGTCGCTTGGCGATGAGTGGCCGCGCTATCGACGTTCCGAGCAGGTACTCACCCTCGTAGAGGGCGTTGGCCCTGAACATCGGGTACACGTAGTCGCGTACGAACTCCTCACGGAGGTCCTCGATGTAGATCTCCGACACCCCCATCGCCTCTGCCTTGGCCCGCGCCGGTTCGAGTTCCTCGCCCTGGCCCAGGTCGGCAGTGAACGTCACCACCTCACAGCCGTAGGTCTCCTCCAGCCACCGGAGGATTATGGACGTGTCCAACCCGCCCGAGTAGGCGAGCACCACCTTGTCGACCGGTGGCCGGTCCTTCTCGTCACTGGTCATACCACTGCCTTCCATCATCGGCCGCGGGCTCTCGCATCCGGACTCTCCGGTGCCCGCTGGTCCTCGTCCTATCTCAGAGCCCCGCCAGGTTCCTGATGGTCGCTGCCAGATCGCTCGCGGCCGTTCCCTCGGCGGCAACCACCATCAGGGTGTCATCGCCCGCAACCGTTCCGATGGACCCTTCGATCCCTGTCCTGTCCAGCGCAGAGGCGACCACGTGGGCCGATCCGGGCGGGGTCCGCAGCACGACGAGATTGCCGGATGACTCCACCTCTACAACCCACTCGCCCATCACCCGCCGCAACTGGTCCATGGGAACCACCCGGTCAGCCGGATGCTCCGGTATGGCGTAGACGCTCTCCCCGCCCGGCACCCGCACCTTCACCGCCCCGAGGTCGTCGAGGTCGCGTGACACGGTCGCCTGGGTGGACTCAATGCCATCGTCGGCCAGAAGGCCGACGAGTTGCTCCTGGCTCGTCACCGCCTGATTCGCCAGCATCCGTGAGATCCGGTGCTGCCTCTGATGCTTGCTCATGAGGGCCCTCCCCCGTGGTCGGCCTCACCCAGGAGCCATACCAGCAGGCCCCTGGCGGCGTGCAGCCGGTTGGCAGCCTGCGGCCAGACCCGGCTGGACGCCCCGTCCACCACCTGGTCGGTGACCTCCTCGCCCCTGTGGGCCGGCAGGCAGTGCAGGAACAGGGCCTGTGGACCGGCGCTCTCCATGAGCTGTCCATCCACCTGGAATCCCTCGAAGTCCCGGAGGCGTCGAGCCGACTCCTCCTCCTGGCCCATCGATGTCCAGACATCCGCGTAGACCACGTCGGCGCCGGCGACCGCATCGGTCGCCCGGTCGAACTCGGCAACGGTCACGCCGGCCGCAGCCAGCCTGTCGCGATCCACTTCCGGCAGCCGGTAGCCGGGAGGGCCGGCGAACCTCACCTCTGCACCGAGCATGCCCGCCGCCAACGCCAGCGACCGGAACACGTTGTTGCCGTCACCGACGTAGGCAATGGTCCGACCCGCCACCTCGCCGAACTCCTGCCTGATCGTGAGCACGTCAGCGAGGGCCTGGAGCGGGTGGGCTGCGTCCGAGAGCATGTTCACGATCGGGACGAGGTTCTCTCCGGCCATCCGCTCGGCGGTGGAGTGGGCAAACACACGGGCACCGATGCAGGCGTGGTAGCAGGCGAGCGTGCGGGTGACGTCCTCCACCGACTCCCTGACGTCCAGGCCCACCTCGGCCGCCTGCATGTAGACCGGGTGACCGCCCAGCTCGAAGACGGCCATCTCCATCGAGTTGCGGGTTCGGTTGGACGGCTTCTCGAACACGAGCGCCATCCCGCGTCCCTCCAGGACCCTGGGTGGCGACGGGTCCACCGCCAGGTCCAGGACCCGCAGCAGCTCGTCGGTGGTGAGGTCGTCGACCTCCAGCAGGTGTCGCATCAGCTGTCCTCTCCAGCGGATCCAGCCGCCATCACGCCAGCCAGAATCTCCACGCCCTCGACCAGTTCCTCGCCGGACACCGTGAACGGGGGCGCCAGCCGTAGGGCCGTGGGTGTCACCGCGTTGACCACCAGGCCGGCCTCCAGACAGGCCCGGGCCACCTCGGCGGCGGTCCGTCCGTTCAGGGCCTCCGGCCGGAGTTCGGCCGCCAGCAGCAGGCCCAGTCCCCTGACGTCTGCCACCCCGGGTACCGCCTCCAGCAGGACCGTCAGCTCGGCACCGCGTTCACGTGCCAGGAGGGGCACGTCGATCTCGACCATCACCTGCAGTACCTCCCGGGCAGCTGCGGCAGCCAGCGGCTGACCGGCGAATGTCGAACCGTGGTCGCCGGGCCCGAACGCCGATGCCACGTCGGCTGTGGCCCACACGGCGCCAATGGGCACCCCGTTGCCGAGGGCCTTGGCGACGGTCACGATGTCGGCGGTGATCCCGGCGTGGTGGAATCCGAACCATTCACCGGTGCGACCCAGGCCCGTCTGGATCTCGTCCATGATCAGCAGGATGCCCCGCTCGTCGCACAACCGCCTGATGCCACGCAGGAAGTCCACGTCGGCCGGGTTGACGCCACCCTCGCCCTGGAGCGGCTCCAGCAGGATCGCTCCGACGGACGGGTCCAGGACCGCCTCAAAGGCCGCCACGTCGTTCCACGCGGCGTGCCGGAAACCCTCGGGCAGAGGCTGGAAGGGCTCGTGCTTCTCGGGCTGGCCGGTGGCTGCAAGGGTGGCCAGGGTCCGGCCGTGGAAGGACCGGAAGGCGGCCACGACACCGTGCCTGCCACGGCCGTGGTACTTCCGGGCCAGCTTCAGGGCCGCCTCGTTCGCCTCCGCTCCGGAGTTCTGGAAGAGCACCCGCCCCGGCGTGGCCTGGCCGGTGCCAGACCGGACCAGGGCGTCGAGGCGCTCGGCAACCTCCAGTTGCGGCTCGGTTACGAACAGGTTGGAGACGTGCAGGAGGGTGGATGCCTGCTCGGTCAGGGCTGCGGCCACCCGGGGGTGGGCGTGGCCCAGGCCGGTGACGGCCAGGCCGCAGAGGAAGTCCAGATACCGCTTTCCGGTGTCGTCGAACAACTCGGTACCCGAGCCCCTGACGAAGGTGAGCGGCGGAACGCCGTAGTTGCCCATGAGGGCGTCGGCCCACCGTTCCCTGCTGTCCCGGAACTTCGGATCGGGGGTGGC
>Ga0302139_10000866_pt1 | contig 14663 bp, 17 predicted proteins | sample CBN3_331_MG_FD_203104 | JGI IMG/M metagenome (GOLD analysis project Ga0302139, IMG submission 203104) | Marine microbial communities from Western Arctic Ocean, Canada - CBN3_33.1 | ecosystem: Environmental > Aquatic > Marine > Oceanic | place: Canada: Western Arctic Ocean | collected 2017-09-15 | reverse complement strand
ATTATCGGATCAATTCTCAAGGCCTGAGAAACGCCTGAACGATGGGTTCTTCAAGCGGTGAGATGTCGCCATTCGGCCAAACCTGCGGCGCGGCCTTGTTTAAAAGTTTCGTGGCGGTTCAGGTGGCGCTCGTTATTGAGATGGTTGTGGACCGAGGCATGGATCGAGATAAATTTCTGGAGGGTGCCGGTGTCCCTGAACTTCGCCATCGCTTTCTCCCGTCGTCGCGATGGCTGGTCTGAGTTTTCAGCGCAATTGTTAAGCCGCCCGCCGCATTCTTGGCTGACAGCGTTGCCAATACCCCTCATCGCTGCACGGTATGAACGAAGCCGGGCCGTCACGATGCTCTCTGCCTCGCCGTAACGTTCCATCAAGGCACCAGCGCCAATTCGAATATGACCGGTGATGAACCCGGCATTTTCTGATCTCTCAAGCGAACATCGGGCCCAACCGGTTCCACCAAAACCGTACGGTTTCCTGGCTGATATCGATGCCACGTTCGAATGGAAGATCTTCGCCCTGATGGAGCGACAGCAGATAGCGGACGTACATCATCACAGCCAAGCGGATGATCTCGGGCGAACTGTTGAAATATCGGAACGGATTTCGCATCCAACGGAGCTACGAACAACAGCCCCTGACCTGCAAGTCAGTTTGGTCTGACAATGCCTTGGCAGGGCGCGAGGTCAAAGAGTTCGGCGGCAATTGGTTGAGATAGGGTCGCCCACCCGTCTTCCGCATCACGACCTGGCCCGCCGCCATCAGCACCCAGAACAGCATCGGCGGCGTTCCGGCGTTGGGCAGCACGGTCGGTCTGGGTCTTGATCCAGCGACCGCCTCGCACTTCAGCTGCCATTTGACCAGGGACACTTTTCGGCGTTTCTCGATCTCGGCCTTGGATGGCGCGAAGATCATGCTTGTAACCGGAACGATCGAGCGAGATACGGGCGGGGCCGTCCGGCGTCAACCCCGATGAGGCAGAATGGTTTTTTGCACAACGGAGATTTTCTGGTTCATCGTAGTGACCTTAGGGAAAAATAATGGAGTAAGAAAATGCCGCGATTGCCGATCCCATCCGATACCGAGGCATTTACCGGGGAGACCCGCGCTGCCGTACGCCATATCCTGCAAACACGAAAGAGCATGCCCCCACCGAGCAGCTACCTGACATATGCAGGGCAGGTGGGCGGGCGGCTTTCCGACCTCATCGAACATCTGCGCTACCAGACGTCGCTGACCGCAGCGGAGTCCGAGCTGGCAATCTGTACCGCGGCGCGGGCGGCTAACGCTGATTACATTTGGAACGCACACGTCAAGCTGGGCCTGGCGGCCGGCACGCGGGAGGAGGCGCTTCATGCCGTCGACACCTACGGTCCGCTGGAAAGACTGGAAGCGGACGAGGCTCTGATCATCCGCTTCGGGCGAGAACTTCTCGAGGCACCACGGGTCAGCGACGAGGTGTTCGACGCTGTTCGGGTCCGATACGGTGAAAAGGGGTTGTTCGAACTGACGGCTGTAATGAGCGTTTACATAATGAACGCGAGTATTTTGCGGGTGATGGATCATCAGGCGGCGGCGGGTGCGCGGCATTTGACGCCGAGATAGACGCCCCGTTCCCCCGACCCGTCACCAGATTAGGATACTTGCATGGGCGGCTAGCTGGCGGCGTGATGGATCGGCTGTCTCCTGAAGGCACATGACCTGATTACCAACCCGACCTTCATCGTGATCAAGGCGGCCAATGAGTTCACCGACCTGAAGATCGTCGGTTGGGGTTGGCACTATCTATCCACACTCTTGGATGACTTCTCGCGATATGTAATCGTCTGGAAGCTCTAGGCGACGATGAAAGCCGAAGATGCTACCGATCCTTGGAAAATGGTGTTGACGGCATCTGGCTGTGATCAAATCCATGTCCGGCACCGACCACGACTGCTGTCAGATAACGGGTCCAGCTCATCTCCGGCGATCTTGCCGAATGGCTCGATGCCGGGCAGATGACCCATGTTCGAGGAGCGCCCTATCATCCCCAGACCAGGGCAAGATCGAGCGGCCAAAAGAAGAAGGGCATCAATCCCTGAAGAACCTGACCCCGGCGGATGTCTCCTTCAGTAGGGGACGGGAGATCCTCGAAGAGCGCAGGCCATTAAAAGACAAACTCCTGAATACCGGCGCTTGCTACACCGCAAAATCACCGCCTAGTATCAGCCGACCAGAGAGGCTCAATCCGCCGCTGAAACTCAGCCCTAAATGTTACGACGACCCTCACTTCCGCCATATTTTCCAGATATGAACCCGGTCGAGATGGCGATCTCCAAGCTCAAGACGGGGCTCCGAGCCGAACCGGCCCGCACCATCGACACACTTTGGCAACGCAACGGGATGATCCTCGATAGCTTTGCGCCGAAGGACTGCGCCTACTATTTCCAAGTGGCGGGACATCAACACACAATGTGATAATGCTCTAACATTGCTGTACGGAATTCTGATATGGCGCTAATCCTCGCGGCTGGCAAATACGTCCTTGGCGATGGCGGCGGCCGTCATGGCCGCGGGCCAGCCGGAATAGAATGCCAGGTGGGTAATGGTCTCGATAATCTCGTCATGGGCGACGCCGTTATCCAGGGCTCGACCCAGATGGCCAACCAACTGCCGCTCCCGCCCCATGGCGATCAGCGCGGCGATGGTGATCAGGCTGCGATCCCGTTTCGACAGCTCTTCCCGCTCCCACACATCGCCGTAAATCACCTCTTCGGTCAGCTCGATCAGCTTCGGCGCCGTAGCGCGTATATTGTCACGCGCGTTCGGTATTGGTGTTTTACTCATGGGTTATCCTTCTAGGGTTGAAACGGAAGTGCCAAACAAGCAAAGCTACCTCGCCGAATGGCTCGATGCCAAGGATATGCTCATGTCCGAGGAGCGCCCTATCATCTCCAGGCCCAAGGCAGGATAGAGCGGCAGAACGAAGAAGGGCATCAAACCCTGAAGAGCCTGGTTTTGCTGGGGAATTACTATCTACCTGGCAATCTTGAAGCCCAGATCGACCTCTTCATCGCGCACTATAATTACCATCGCTATCACGAGAACCTGAACAACCTGACCCCAGCGGATGTCTACTTCGGTAGGAGACAGGAGATCCTCGAAGGGCGCAGGTGCATCAAAAGGCAGCCCCTTGAATACCGACGCTTTCTACATCGTAAAATCGTCGCCTAATATTAACCAACAGAAGGGCTAAATCCTCCACTGAATCACAGCCCTAGATGTTCCAAATATTAAGACGACGCATAATTACCATCGTCAATTGCCTTGCCTGTAACAAGAATTATTTTATCAGATTATCGAAAGAATCTTCAATGTGAGTCTCAAGAAACCAATCCCTGCCAGCCACCGTAAAAAGGCAGATGAAGAGCCCTTCTATGAACTGATATGCGGGCAAGGTCGGCTCGAGGCATTCATATCTCTAGGGTAGCAGGAAATACCAACCATTGCTATCGACGTCACGGAAGAAAACAGCTTGATCATGAAGGTGGTTGAAAACCTCGTTCGGCGCCAACACCGCCCTATGGAATTCAAGCGTCGATGTGACGTAGGCACGTTAACGGCTGTAGGTTGCGGCATTTTAAGTTTGAGGAAGGGCAGTTGCGGGGTCTAAAAATCCAACTCCCGTTAAGGTCGAGCACCGGGAATAAATTAACGTGTCATTGCCCATGGCCGAAGTTAGCTGGGCGGCACGGTCACGGCCACCGCCGCCTTGCCCCGGGTTTACTTGATCATTCTTAGATTGAGAGCGTTCGGATGGGTAAGTGGGCCTTCTTGGCCGAGGACCGGACTTTTTTCAGCTTTTATAAATAGATAGTTGGGAGGTATGGCAAGAACTTAATCCAATCAGGCGCCTTGAAATAGGTAAGTCTCTCCATGAAAAATAAAACCAGGGCATCGGCTAGTTCGAGATTTAATGCGTACTCCGGTACCAACACGATGCAAGCGTAGACTTCCTCGTCGCGCGACTCATCGGCGATCGGAATGATCGCGGCCTCGCCAACTGCCGGGTGAGCACGCAGCGTTGCCTAGACATCGCCCGGCGAGATGTTTTGACCACGCGGCCACCATGTGCTTCTTGCGATCGACGAAGACTCGCCCGGCTATGGACAGAGCTGCGGCGCGGTCGCCAACTTTGGACTGTCGGGGCTTGTGTTTGCACGGTGCCGCCGCCAAACTCTGTGCTAACAGCACCCAAAAACACTATGTCCAAGGGGAGAGCTCAGATGGCGGAAGCGTTCTCGGTTTCGAAATTCAAAGACGTCGCTAATGGGTTGCAGGAAGGCCAGTTCACCGTCGGTGATCGCAGCAAGGCCGGGAGCCTCTATGACCTTGACCCGATATACCGTGAATTGCTCGACCGACCGATTACCATAACGCTTGGCCTAATCGCTCCGGACGGTCGGGTCAGCCTGACGCCGATGTGGTTCGATCACGAAGGTGACAAGATTCTGGTGAATACTGCGGCCCATCGCTCAAAATGTGAGTGGATCCGTAAGAACCCGGAATTGACGGTCCTCGTCGTCAACCCCGATAACCCCTACCACTGGATACAGATCCGTTGCACTGTCGAGGACGAGGTGCGGGAATGGGAGGCCAGCGGTGAGCGGGTTACCAAGCAACTCGACAAAATTTGGACAAAATACACCGGTGAGAAGCCGCCCTATGGTCTGCGGGATCCAAAAATTGAGGAAAAAAGGGTTTTATTCGTGTGCCGTATCGACCGGGTCGCAACTTTCGGCAAACCCGACTGACATGAAAATTTAAAGGAAAACTCGAACTTATCCTGTTTCGAGACCCTTTTATAGGAGAGCAAGTCGGGTAGGCTCACGTCATCGACATTGATGGAGGTTCCGATGAAAATTTCTTTCATAATTGTTTTCTTGGCTGTTATCGGTGGAGTTGGATATTTAGCGACCCTCGCAACCGAAGATCGTATGCAAATTTGCGCGTCGATTCTTGGCCAGGCTCAATGCCTCTCTTGGTTCGGCAACAATTAAACCACCTCGTCGCTCTCGTGTATCCAGCGGATCGTGTTTGGTTGACCGGCGGCGGCCGAAACTGATCGATCGGCTTCACGCCAGCCGGCGAGGGTCTTGAGCCAGAAGATCGCTGCGGCGACAGCGCCAGGGCCTTCGCCAGTGGAGATGGGAAAAGGGTTGCCTGCGCGATCCGCCTGGACGGCGCCGCCATCGAGCTCCTCGCGGTAATGGCGACGGAGACAATACTCCTGGATACCGAGAATGTCGGCGGCCATCGTTTGAGTGGTGCCTTTGCCGGTCATCGTGCGAACTTGGGCGCGGGCGGGTCTTATATCCCTACGCCGCCTCAGAGGCCTAGTCTTGGGATGGGCTGCTCCCTCGCTTCGTTCAGGACTAGTCGACAATGATCCATTCCTTGATCACCCTATTCTCTCGCCTGTTGCGTGGCGACGATCCTGCCGCCACCAATCAAACCATCTTCGAACGCGCGCAAGATTGCCCCATTCTTTTCCAACATGATTCGATAAACCTTGAGGCCGAATTGTTCCAATATTTCTATTTCAAAACCTTCAAGGCGTGCGATTATTCGTTGATATTGTTTGATAAAAATAGCACTGATGTCTTCACGCTTTTGAACGGACAAACCACACTCAGTGAGCAATTCGCAATAGCGCGCTATTGTCGCCATGTTCGTCGAAGCAGTGGCCTCGTGGATTTCCTGTGATTGCGCCGCCTCCATTTCAGCGGTCTGAAGCCAATCCGAAAAGGCGATTGTTCCGCCCGGCGCTAGGACCCGGACGCATTCCAAAATCAGCTTGGCTTTGTCCGGAACGTGACACCACGCATCTTGCCCCAAAACCACATCGAAACAACCGCCGTCGAATGGCATGTCGATCGCGTTGCCTATCTGAAATTCCGCAAGGTTTTGAAGTCCACGGCCCTTCGCGCGACGCCTCGATTCCTCAACGTTAGTATCGACCAGATCCAAGCCGGTAATCCGGCAACCGCGAGACTCCGCCAAATGCAGCGCTGGCCCGCCCAAACCGCTGCCAACATCCAGAACACGAGATTTCTTTGTGATCCCAGCGTAATCGGCGAGGGTATCCGTGGACTGCGTGCCGCCAATCGATAGATAGTCGTCGCTATATAGTTTCTCGATCAGCGCCGAGCCGAGCTGACTGTAATTCTTGCGTACCGCTTCGACGCTCATACCGCTTCCTCGAAGTTTTGACGGGGAGTAAACCGGGGTTTCCTAAGTAAGAGGCCCCCAACCGGCATAGTGTTGTTCGGATTAGCTTAGCTTGCAACCAGCTTACTTCAAGTCCATAGGGGTCGTTTTTGGAATTCTAAGCGTTCGTGCCCTACCGCGCTTGCCCAGGTATTTCGTATTCTTCATCTCCAGGTGGATGTTATCGACTGGTACACTGGAAAAGAGCAAGATTGGATCCTGACGCCTACGGTTGAGCTCGGAGATGGACGAAAGCTCAGGCAGCAGGAATTGTTCAACGCCGGGTTGATGAATTCCTTCACGTTAAACTGGATGATCGAGGAGGGCGAAACCGCCACTATGAAATAGTCCACCGGCGAAGAGATACATTTTGGCCTGACACTTGCGATGCGCCGGGTTGCCGAGACCTACCGGCCAACACTTATAAACCGACCAACGAAATTCTACTGCTCGCATCCGCGCAAGCCGACCTTAAATTCCTTAAACTTTACGAATCGACGGCTTCCCTTGACGGATCTCGCACCACCAACCGGTTAATATAGCGCAAGGCCTCGTGGGAAACGGACCTTGACGAGCAATCAGCCAATCGATTGATAAACCCAGGGATCACGTTCGGTGCGACGGCGCCACGAATTCTCGGCAGGAGCGTGTAAAGTGCTTGGAAAATTAATCGGTTATTCTTACTAGGCAAAAGACCCCTGTGGAAGCCTGAGGTATCCACAAGAAACGCGTCACCCGCCCGCCCGGTAATTGTCTCCAAGCGTTCAGCACCGAATATTGTTTCGATATCTCTGTCACTTGCCCGAACGTTACCGAGCATGCGCTTTGCTATCTTCCCAAGCCCCGGCTTCAGTTGCTCCATCGCCAGGATACGTTCGTCGAGGAAGGCTTGCGAGGCGGATCCGGGTATATAGACATGCGGACCGGCGTGTTCGTCCACATCGGTCAAATAGACGAACAGTTTGACGAATTTGTAACATGCTTGATCCACATGAAATAGCTGTGGGCCCATGGCTTGCTCCCGGTTCGCGAACGACCACCACAACTCATAATGCTGGATGGTTGGAGGAGCGTCGAGATAAGCCCCCACCCTCGCCAACACGTCCGGGTGATTGGCAAGCTCCGCTAGATGACTGGCGGTCGCAGCGGTTTCCTGATCGTATACCGCGGCGTTGACTGAGTCCGGAACGGTCTCGAATTGAAATTGTCCCGGCACCACGTCCCACTGATCGGTTAATGGGCGATCCATGATCGATTCGCGGACATCTAAGACTTGCTTTTCTGTCAACCGTACCCCCAATCGGCAGAATCCTCGGGTTCGCAGTTGCTCCACATCTGGTTCGAAGGTCGCGTCGTCACCTCGCGGCTCGATCGGCGAAATATCGAGCTCCTTGTTGAGAAAACGAGCGACCGTTTTCGCCATTCTTGGATAATCCCGCTTATCTAAATCGTAACGCAAATGAACGAGGAACCTCCGATACCATTCCGGATTATTGTAGTCGAACAACGCATCAGCATGCTCTCGAGAGGGCTGCTCGAACATATCATCCACATCGATTCCGCTGACATCAGCTTTTAAAATGAAGCACCCATTGGACCGATTCCAGTCATCCCGTATCTTTTGGTTACCTTAGAAAAAGACGTAGGATCGGACCACGACGTTCTTGCGGCAGGGAGCGTCGTTGGGTGCGGTAGGGTCGATGCAGGCCGTGTGGAATGACCAGCGCGAGATGGAGCCATCGACGATGGAATCGTAGCACTTGAGCATCGAGACTTCGGTGGGTTTCTGCTCGGGAAACCAGTACCAATCGTGCTCAGGGCGGTGGGTGAAGCGTGTGGTCTCGCCGACCCGGTCGTCATAGACCCGGTAGTTGGTGATGTATGGCTGATTGGCGAAAGAGGGCCAGGCGCAGAGCACGAAGGGGTTCTGGCGCACCGTCTCCATCGGCTTGGCGAGGTTGATCGACATGAACCGCCGAGACATTTTAGCGTCGGCCTGCGCTCCGGTATAGTACTGCTCACGGCCAAAATTCCGTAGGTTCTTGGTGAGCAATTCGCGGCAACGTACCCGGCCGCTGTTGTCGTTCAGGTCGTTGTGCACGAGGTTGGCGTAGTTGGCGTTCACGCCCGGATTCTTGTTGTCCTGGTCTTCCGTGCGGTCGCCTTCGTAGTCCTGGTCAAACACATCGTGGTTGTACACCAGCGCATCCGTCGCGCCGGGGAAGAATTCCAAGAGAAGTTTTTCTATTTCCGGATAGAACACGCGCTCTACCTCGGCGGCGTCGTAAAAATTCTCGCATCTAGATTCGCAATGGGCCAGCGACACGCCAAGCGCGTCCATGCACTCCGGGCTGTTGGGCGAGAGACCCGGGTGGTATTGCTCTATGCGCCGGGCGTCGCGAAGCACCTGCGGGAAATACAGACATCGCCGCGTGTTGTCCTGCTCATATTGGCGGAACGCCTCGGCGTCGTCCGCGCGCGCCGGGGTTCGCCAGAGTGCATTGGACGAGACGATGGAATAGGACGGCTGCTCGTTGATGGAGTAGCGCAGCGGCAGTGCAACGCCGCCTTCGGGGACTTTGATATTGTTCGCTCGAATATACGCCAGACACTCCGAGTATTCCTGAAAACCGACGCCCCACTTGGTCTCGATGGGGCCGGGGGGAGCGTTGTCGAGCAGGTCGATAACGGCCTGCCTCTCGGCAATTTGGATGAACGCCGCTTCCGTTGCCGCGGCTGTTCCCCCATCGCCGTTCCGATCGAACGACATGTAGGATAAACCGCCGTTCGCGGCGATCGGCGGCATCTGGCCCTCGGTAAGTTGCAGGGGAGGTACATAGGTCCGCGAAACCGTCTCCTCTATTCTCGCGACATGGCTCTCGTTGACCCTGAGCTGATCCATGGCTTCCTCCCGTTTGATGACGCGGCATCGTGGCACACAGGGGTTGTATTTGCCAAGGTTTGTCCGTCCGGCCATCCGATCCTACGTCGCCGGAATCGCCAGCGGTAAGCCCTATCTGATCGACGCGAATATCGGCGGCGACTTGAACCCACCGGGTGCGGTAGTTTGGGAGCTTCCCGGGATCGGCACCAACCGGCCGGCGATCGGAGAACGTTACATTCCCGGAAAGTGAGAGATGTCCGATGCGGGTTCGTCTTTCGTACCGCGTGATGTTCAGGTTATAGTTAAGTTTTCGGGACGCCAAAAGATCTTCGTACCAAACTGAGAATTCTCGAGCATGACCTCACGCTTTGACAAACTGGGTTTCGAGGCGCGTGCCATCGCTTCCACGCCCGACGGGAGTGGTTCCATGCCTAGCCACGCCGAACCGTTTCGGCTTTTCCATCACCCTGCCAGTAGCGCCTCGATGCGGGTCAAGCTTTATATCAGCGCCCGTGGCGTGCCGACGTCGCTGGTGGAGTTGGTAAGTACCGGTCTGGAGACCGACCATCGTGGTATCATGGTCTTCACGATGCCAGAGGGCGACCCGGTGACCGAGGCGTTGGGCACCACCGATCTGAAGGCCTTCAATCCCGAAGGTCGGATTCCGGTTCTGCTCCTGCCCGACGGACGTAAGATGACTCAGTCAGGGCCGATCATCGATTTCATCGAAGATCACATCGATGACGGCCAAGGGCCGCTATTGCCCGATGATCCGTGGCAGCGCGCTAACGTCAAGAGGATCATGTGGATCGTCGCCGCCGATACCCAGCCCTATCAGAACATCCCTTTCATTATCCAGGCCATGGGTGAGTGGGGGATGATCAAGGACACACCAACCACCCACCCGTTGCGCCTGCATTTCATCCGTCGCGAGTTTGGCGCGATCGAGGGCATCATTACCGAGAGCGCTGGGCGGTTCGTGGTCGGTGATCAGGTCACGCTAGCGGATTGTTTCCTAGTCCCGCAGATCCGTAACGCGCTGCTCTCAGGCATAGATCTCACCGCCGAGTTTCCGGTGATGGCGCGGGTTTTCGGAAATCTGCTGGAGGAGCCGAGAATCAAACCCGTGGTCGACGCGGCTGGCGGCGCTGTACAGCCACTGGCGTTTGATGCCAAGAAATTCGAGGTTTACGCGAAGACCTGACCAACCGATCGGAATACCTTCTCTAAATTATCAGGACTTCCGCATCAGGGCTGGCACAACCGCCTGACTCGCTAATAACAGGTGGAGCACTCAATCCAAGAAGGTCAACCTTGTGACGGGCAAACCTGCTCGAAAGCCCCGCCACCCGGTAGGGTCAAGGCTAAATTTCATGGGAAAATACCGCTATTGGCGTTACGGTTCCGACGCCCCGCGAGTCTCCACGGCAGAGTTGGCCCTAAGCATGAGAATTCCTAATGATGCGACAGGCGCGTTCTGCCGACACAATCACGTAGCTTTGGCGGGCCGGCGCAATGGGAGCCTCGCCGGCTTAGATTTTGGCGTTAAAGATATCTTCGACATCGCTCAGACTACATCCAGCTTCGGCAATCCAGTGTGGTTTGAAACCCACGAACCTGCCCTTGAAACGGCGCCCGCCGTAAAGCGATTGCTGGATGCTGGCGGCTCGATGGTCGGCAGAACGGTGTCGGATGAGCTCGCGTACAGTCTCACCGGGGAGAACACTCATTATGGAACACCAGTAAACCCTCGTGATCCAGGCCGGATCCCAGGAGGCTCATCCTGCGGATCGGCCAGCGCCGTAGCGGCGGGGCTTGTTGACTTTGCCCTTGGCACCGACTGCGGTGGCTCGGTTCGGTTGCCGTCGAGTTATTGTGGCCTGCTCGGGATCCGTCCGAGTCTAGGTCGCGTTTCGACCGAAGGAGTCATACCATTCAGCGCCAGTTTCGACGTCATCGGTTGGTTCGCTCGAGACACGGGGGTTCTGGCGAATGTCGCTGAGATTCTGCTCGATATTCCACGAGCAGCCCGCGCGCCGGACCGCCTTATCATCGCGGTTGACGCATTTGGATTTGTTGACCCGTCCATCAAGCAGGCCTTGCAACCCGCGATAAACCAAGTCCGCGGCCATTTCCAACGCCACGACGAGAAAGCGATCTGCGATGATAGCCTCGAGGATTGGTTCAATGTTTTCAGAACCATTCAAGCCTCCGAAATCTGGGCTAACCACGGGCCATGGATTGAGCGGCACAATCCAACATTCGGTCCAGGTATTGACGAGCGGATGGAATGGGCAAGCAAAGTGCTACCCTGCCAAGTGAAGGACGCGCGCGCGCGTCAGATGATAATCATTGATCGGATCAACGACGTTCTAGGCGAGGACGATGTTCTTTGCATACCAACTTCGCCCAGGATCGCGCCGCTCAAAAATCAAGATGTCAACACGATCGAAGTCACCTACCGTCACCAAGCGATGGGCCTTCTTTGTATCTCCGGTCTCGGCGGGCTGCCGCAGATATCCTTGCCGCTAACGGAGTTAGAGTGCATGCCACTCGGGCTGTCGCTGGTCGCGCGCCATGGTAACGACGAGATGTTGCTTGAGGTTGCCAAATCCATCATGGAAAATTGAGGGTGGGTTCACCGGATCACCCTAGGGGTCGAAGGCGCCCACTGGATCTCCACCGTGGTTACTCATCATTGAAAGCGAAGTCGGTGAACGAGCGGTGGCCACGATATTGCTACCTAACCAAACTTCGTGATTAAACCTGGGCTACCATAGCCGGTACGAACCATCTTGAGACGAACACGTTGCGCGATTTAATGTCATTTGTGCGGTGATCAGCGGACATCGCGGCCCTTGAGCGTGTTGTCGTTGATAATGGTGGCTGGGCCATCGTGGGAAACGCGACTAGGGGAGCTGGGCCTAAAACCGAGCAAAACTGCATGCAAAGCCAATTGCCGATGCATCAGATGCCGACGTGTAGCGCGCGGACGCGTTCGGGGAATCCGTGCCAGTCGCCATCAGTTAGCGCCGATGTTGGATGGATGGTGGGGCAGTGGGATCAGGCGGGCTGCGAGGAACAAGAAACGGGAATTGGCCGTCACGGTGTTTATGCCCTCGAGGCCCTTGTAGGACAGCGGTTCTTAAATGACCTGCGAGCTCCACCAAGGTTACTTTGGGGTCCATATGAGTGGGCGCCGAGTAGTAGGTTAGCGTGGTCGATTATTCCAAGGCGGGGACCGAGGCGCTATGGGCCTGGATTGGTATAGACGCAAGCCCTCTGTCGCCGTTGGCGGCGTGGGTCCATTCTCGCGCAGGGATGACGACAGTTTTTTGGTTTGGCTAAAGATAAAGAATACCAGGGCGGCTTTGGCCTAACGGCATTAAACCACCATCATTCCCTCGACCTCAATTCCTGAACATCGCCTTAGCCTTGGCTGTCGGGTTGCTCACGGAATGAATGATATTGCCGCCGAGCGGGGCTTCGAGCGGCATCAACCCTTCCTCGCAAGCCTTGATTTGCAAAGCAAGATATTTCGAGTAGATGCGGCTCATCGCAAGGCTACCGGCGGTGAACCAGAGACCTTCCTGGCCGGTTCGCCGGAACATGTTCCGTAGCTCGCCATCCTCGCCGAAGCCCCAGATCGGGCCCACCCGGTCGGCGACCGTGCCCCCAAGCAGGTCGCGTACTAGATCCTGCAAGCCGCGATAGCCGGTGGCCAAGATCAACAGATCTGCCGGCACGATGGTGCCGTCTTTCAAGAGAGCCCCCTCGGGGATGAAACACTCGATGTTTTCCCACTGCATCAGCGGGATCTTACCGTCTATGATCAGATCACAGCAGCCGACATCTATGTAGTAGCCGCCACCACGGCGAAAATACTTCATCTGGATGCCGGTCTCGTCCTCGCCGAAATCGATCTTGAAACCCTTGGCGCGGAGCCCGTCAAGGATCCGCTTGTCGCGGCGTTGCATTTCCGCCGTAGCCAACTGAAAACCGCGCACTAGAACGGGATAGGGGGTTGCAGTGGCCAGCAGGTCGCAATCGTCGATCGGCGGGCCCTCGGCATAGAGGCTGTAGAGGAGCGTGCCTGATTCAAGGCTGATGATGCCGCTGGAACCGCGCTGAATGATCGAGACCTCGGCGCCGCTCTCATAGAGATCATGGGCCGAGTCATGGCCGCTGTTTCCTGTACCCAGCACCAGGGCATTCTTGCCTTTCCAGGCGCTGCCGGTTGTGTAGCCCTCGGAATGACTGATCTCCCCCGCGAAGTCGTCGAGGCCTGGAAGATCGGGAATGAGTGGCCTGGTGTTGGCGCCGGTGGCGAAGATCAGGTGCTTAGGCCGCATGACCCGCTCGCTGCCATCGCCGTGACGCAAGGTCACAGTCCAGCACTTGGCCTTGTCATCATAACGGCCATGTGCCAACTCAGTGCCGGTCCAGAAATTTAACTCCAGCGCATCGGCATAGGATTCGAACCAGTTAGCAACCTTGTCCTTCGGGACATAGGTTGGCCACGTGGTCGGGAAGGGCATATAGGGGAAGTGGTTGGCATAGACCTCATTATGCAGGGTGAGTGAGTGGTAACGCTTCCGCCAGTTGTCACCAATCCGGTCGTGCCGGTCCACAATCAAGGTGTCTATGTCAAGCTGACCCAACCGCGCCGCCACCGCGAGGCCGGCCTGACCACCGCCAACGACGATGACCGTAGGATCGCGATCCGCGTAGCCGGAGACGGCATTGCGCATATCCAACCAGTTGTTGCCGCCGAAACTGCGCGAGTAGTTCTCGCCCGAGGGGCGGCGGTCGCCGGTGGGCTCCTCGAAGCCCTTCAATTCATCAAGATTGGTGATCAGCGTCCAGGCCAGCATCCCACCTTTCCCGTCTGGGACCAAGCGCAGTACCCCACTGCAACGCCCGGTCTCGGTCTCGAAGGCGATGAGAGATTCTAGCGTGTCGGTTCCAGCCCGGATGACCCAGCGCGGGGGTGTTCGGTCCTCGGCAATCCGGAAACCCTTGGGCTTGGTCAAAGCGCCTTCCTGGATCAAGGCCTCGGCGACGGCTGTCCGCTCGACGGTGGTGCGTAGATGCCAACTCAGTGCCACCACGTCGCGCCAGATGCCGTCCGCCTGGAACAAGCCGGCAAGGGCCGCGGCATCCCCGCTCGCCAAGGCGACTTCGAAACCGATGAGCCATTGCACCAACGCTTGCTTGGACTCGATTTCACTCGGCCTCCAGTTGTCGTCATTGACCATGGGTCTTCCTTCGCCGGATAGAGACACTCGCGAGGCTTTGGGACCTCAGCGTGTTTCAACAATCATAGCGGAGTTCAGGTCGACTCCAATGCGTAGCGAAGCGGCTATGTGGTAATTCCTCAATCCGTATAATGCGAAGACTCGCCCGCACAATGGAAATCAGATGGGAAAACGGCATTGTCAGACCAAACTGACTTGCAGGTCAGGGGCTGTTGTTCGTAGCTCCGTTGGATGCGAAATCCGTTCCGATATTTCAACAGTTCGCCCGAGAT
>Ga0302139_10000863_pt1 | contig 14671 bp, 12 predicted proteins | sample CBN3_331_MG_FD_203104 | JGI IMG/M metagenome (GOLD analysis project Ga0302139, IMG submission 203104) | Marine microbial communities from Western Arctic Ocean, Canada - CBN3_33.1 | ecosystem: Environmental > Aquatic > Marine > Oceanic | place: Canada: Western Arctic Ocean | collected 2017-09-15 | reverse complement strand
CAAAGGCGCGACGGTTGTGGCTTTGTCGGGCGTGAACGAAGTCACCATTCGCCCTGCCCCCCGGCAACCGTTCAGCCGCCGCAAAGTGGGCAGACGGCCGACCGCGTTGATCGCGTCACAGGACGGCAAACAAGTCTACGTGGCGAACACGTTTTCCGATTCGATTTCGGTAATCGATCCTGATTCGCTTTCGATCGGGGATCCCATTCCGCTTGGCCCGCAACCCAAGCTTTCCGTAGTAGAGCGGGGAGAAGTGCTGTTCCACGACGCGACGCTCTCGCTCGACGGCTGGTACAGCTGTCAGAGTTGTCACACCGACGGGCATACAATCGGCCTGGCGAATGACAATTTCGGCGATGGCTACTTCGGCGACCCCAAACGCATTCCGTCGCTTTTAGGTACGGGCGACACCGGACCGTGGAGTTGGGTGGGTGGGAACAAGACGCTCGCGAAGCAGATCCACAAGTCGCTCACGCTCACCATGCAGGGCGAACATGTGACGGAGGGCCGTGTGGCCGCGATTGCAGCGTATGTGAAGACACTGGAGCCTGTTCCTTCTGTAAGTCGACTGCGCGGCACGCTGGATGAGAAACTGTTCAACAAGGGTCGCAAAGTGTTCGTCGCGCGCGGGTGCGCGGAGTGTCATCGGGGAACGACATTCACTACGTCAGAAACCTACGACGTGGGGCTGACCGACAAGTACGGGCATCGGAAGTTCAACCCGCCGTCGCTACGGGGTGTGTCGCGACAGCGCGGTTTCTTTCACGATGGCCAGGCGAAGTCGTTGGGGGATGTGTTCACGAAACATCGTCATCCCAATGGCGAGACGTTGCCTGATCGTGAACTCAAGGCGTTGCTGGAATTCCTCAAGGGCTTGTGATCGCGTTCGCGTAGCACGAACGTGCGAACCGGATTCGTGTCAGCCGTCATCTCCGGCCTGGTAGAGCAACCGGAAAGGTTCGTAGTCCTTTGCAACATCCTCGATGATCTCTGAAAGCTCTGTGAGTACTTCAGCCCTTTGGGTTGTCTCAAGAGACTTGTTGAATCCGCTGTCTTCGTATCTGTTGAGCCGTTCGTAGAACCACTCACAGTCAGGATCTGACTCCGCTGCGTCGGAAAGACTACCAGCCTCTCGAAGAAACGTGGCCCAGGAAATTTCGCGTCGCTGATGCCGCAAGAAGAGACAACCAAGTTCGTAGCGGTCCAGAAGGTCGTAATTGAACCGCTCGAATGGTTCTGAGTTCAAAAAGTCGGTGACGATACGCTTCAGGTCACCGCCGTATTTTGTAACCGCGAGTTCACAGAGCCATGCGAGTGGTTCGGTATTCTCTTGGATTCTCGCCTCACACCACGGCATTGTGTGCTTGTAGGAAACGAGTTCAGATGAAATCATCCGAAAAAGCTTCGCTGCAGACTGCTTGTCAGTTGCAATCACGGCCGCGCTCCGCTCATCGTTACCTACCCTCTCTTGTAGAACGGCAGTTCGACGACGTTCGCTGCCGCGCGTTTACCGCGGATGTCGACTTCGAGCGCGGTGCCCACTTCGGCCACGTCCGGGGTGACATAGCCCATGCCGATGGCGCGTACGAGGGTGGGGGAGAACGTGCCTGACGTGACGTGGCCGACTTGGCGGTCGCCAGCGTGTAACGTGGCCCCTTCGCGGGCGATGCGACGGCCTTCGAGTTGCAAGCCGATGCGGACGGGGCGATCGGTCTGGTCGGCAATCGCCAGTAGGGCATCCCGGCCGAGGAAGTCGCCCGCCTTCAGCTTCACGGCGAACCGCAAACCGGCAGAGAGCGGGTCGGTCGCTTCGTCGAGTTCGTGTCCGTAAAGCGGCATGCCGACTTCAAGTCGTAGCGTGTCGCGACATCCTAAACCACACGCGCGAATGTCGGACGCGACACCCGCTTCGAGGGCGGCGTCCCAGACGGTTTGGCCGAATTCGGAATCGATGATGACTTCAAACCCGTCTTCGCCCGTGTACCCGGTCCGACTGACGAGCGCGGGTTGATTGCAGACAGTCATTTCCGTGCCGCTGTAGTATTTCAACTCAGCCACGTCGGAATCGGCCAACGCGGAGAGAATGCCGGCCGCCTGCGGACCTTGCACGGCAATCATACAGCGGCTGATGGTGAGGTCTTCGATGATGACATCGAATCCGTCACGTTGTTGTTCGATCCATTCGAGAATTTTCAGACGATTCGACGCATTGACAACGAGCAGGTAGGAATCGTCGAACGCATAGACGAGAACGTCATCCAGCACGCCGCCGGTTTCGTTGCAGACCAACGCGTAACGGATTCGGCCTGGGGCGATCTTGGTGACGTCGTTGGTGACGAGATGATCGAGGAAGCGACAGGCATCGGGGCCGGTGAACTTCAGGCGGCCCATGTGACTGATGTCGAACAGCCCGGCGGCTTTGCGGACGGCGTGATGTTCTTCGGAGATGGTCGTGTATTGCACCGGCATGTCCCAGCCGGCGAAGTCGACCATGCGGCCGCCGTGCGCGGCGTGCCAATCGTGCAGAGGAGTCTGGAGCATTCGTGTTTCGACCGCGCCGTCTTACTTCGCCGTCGCGGTCGCCTTGAGGTATTCGCGGTTGAGGCGGGCGATGTTGTCGACGGAGATGGCAGCCGGGCAGGCGGCTTCGCATTCGTTGGTGTTGGTGCAGTTGCCGAAGCCTTCGGCATCCATCTGGGCCACCATGCCGAGTGCTCGCTGTTGTCGTTCGGGTTGGCCCTGCGGTAGCAACGCCAAGTGTGAGACCTTAGCGCTGGTGAACAGCATGGCCGAAGCGTTTTTACAGGCGGCCACGCAGGCTCCGCAGCCGATGCAGGCGGCGGAACTCATGGCTTCGTCGGCTTCGATTTTCGGTATGAGGACCGCGTTGGCATCAGGGGCGCTGCCGGCGTTTGTGGAAATGTAGCCACCAGCGCCGATGATGCGGTCGAAGGCGGAACGGTCGACGACAAGGTCTTTGATCGTCGGGAAGGCAGACGCGCGCCAAGGTTCGATGACGATTGTTTGACCGGTATGAAAGCGTCGCATGTGCAATTGGCAGGTGGTGGTTTCGTGATCCGGGCCGTGGGCCTGGCCGTTAATCATCACGCCGCAGGTGCCGCAGATACCTTCGCGACAATCGTGGTCGAACGCAACGGGTTCTTCGCCTTCGCTGATGAGCTGTTCGTTGAGGACGTCGAGCATTTCCAGGAACGACATGTGCGTGCTGATGTTCTTCAGCGCGTACTCGCGGAATTCACCGGGCTGATCGGGGCTGGGTTGCCGCCAGATTTTCAGGGTGAGGTCGAGAGATTCATTACTCATCGTTGGGCTGGTCCTGAGGACGAACGCGGTCGTTTGTCACGGTGTCCCTCGCTTGCGCTTCGGGCTGGTATGTCTCTCGGTTACTTGTAACTTCTGGTGGCGAGCGGGACTTCCTCGAAGCCGAGGGACTCTTTATGCAACGTGGGATTTTTCCCAACGCCCTGGAATTCCCAGGCGGCGACGTGGCAGAAATCGTCGTCGTCTCGTTTGGCTTCGTTGTCTTCAGACTGGTGCTCTTCGCGAAAATGACCGCCGCAGGATTCTTCGCGTTCGAGGGCGTCGCGGACGAGCAGTTCACCGAATTCAAGGAAGTCGGCCACTCGTCCGGCGTGTTCCAGGTTCTGGTTGAACGATTCGCCCACGCCGAGCACTTTCACGTTCTGCCAGAATTCGTTGCGAAGCGCGGTGATTTTTTCGATGGCTTCCTGCAGCCCTTGCCGGTTGCGGTCCATGCCGCAGTTGCTCCACATGATTTGGCCGAGTTCGCGATGGAAGCTGTCGACCGACCGATTGCCGTTGACCGCCATGATTTTCTCGGCCTGTCCCATCGCGGAAGTCAGCGCCTCTTTGCAGGCGGGATGATCTTCGGTGACGGTGGGTAAATCGGTCGAGCCGAGGTGATCGCCGACGGTGTAAGGGATCACGAAGTAGCCGTCGGCCAGGCCCTGCATGAGAGCACTGGCCCCCAAGCGGTTGGCACCGTGGTCGGAGAAGTTGGCTTCGCCGGCGACGAACAGGCCGGGAACCGTGCTTTGCAGGTTGTAGTCGACCCACAACCCGCCCATCGTGTAATGCACGGCCGGGAAGATGCGCATCGGTGTTTTGTACGGGTTCTCGGCGGTGATCTTCTCGTACATGTGGAAGAGGTTGCCGTACTTCGCGCGGATGAGGTCTTCGCCGTCGCGGGCGATCGCGTCGCGGAAGTCGAGATAGACCGCCAACCCGGTATCACCCACGCCGAATCCGGCATCACAACGTTCCTTGGCGGCACGCGAGGCCACGTCGCGCGGAACGAGGTTACCGAAGGCCGGGTAGCGACGTTCGAGGTAGTAATCTCGCTCTTCGTCGGGGATGTCTTTCGGAGTGCGTTTGTCACCGGCCGCTTTGGGAACCCAGACGCGACCGTCGTTACGGAGGCTTTCGCTCATCAGCGTGAGCTTCGACTGATAATCGCCCGAGGCCGGGATGCAAGTCGGGTGAATCTGCGTGAAGCAGGGATTGGCGAAGTATGCCCCACGTTTGTGGCATCGCCAGGTGGCGGTGACGTTGCAGTTCTTGGCGTTTGTCGAGAGGTAGAAGACGTTGCCGTAACCACCGGTACAAAGCACGACGGCATCGCCGACATGGGTCTCGTATTTTCCGGTGGTCAGGTTGCGGGTAATGATGCCACGAGCCACGCCGTCGATGACGATGAGATCGAGCATTTCCTCGCGGGCGTGCAGTTCGATCTTGCCGGCTTTCACTTGTCGCATCAAACCGCTGTAGGCGCCTAACAGCAGTTGTTGGCCGGTTTGTCCGCGCGCATAAAAGGTTCGTGAGACCTGTGCTCCACCGAACGAGCGATTCGCCAAGGTGCCGCCGTACTCGCGTGCGAAGGGAACGCCTTGCGCGGCACATTGATCGATGATGCTGTTACTGATCTGCGCCAGTCGGTAGACGTTGGCTTCCCGGCTGCGGAAGTCGCCGCCTTTGACCGTGTCGTAGAACAGCCGGTGAACGCTGTCGCTATCGTTCTGATAGTTCTTGGCCGCGTTGATTCCGCCCTGGGCGGCAATACTGTGAGCGCGGCGGGGGGTGTCTTGCAGGCAGAACGATTTGACGTTGTAGCCCAGTTCCGCCAATGAGGCCGCAGCCGACCCACCGGCTAAGCCCGTGCCGACGACGATGATATTGTATTTCCGCTTGTTGGCGGGGTTGACGAGCTTCATCTCGAATTTGCGACGGTCCCACTTCTCGGCCATCGGGCCGTCGGGGATACGCGAATCGAGGGTCGTCGTCGCGACCTCAGCCATGAGACAAACTCCTAAGGCCTTGTCAGGCTTCGAACTGAAAGTTGGTTGGGCGAATTCCGTGCTCCGTTGTCGCACTCGCGAAACATTGATTATCCCCAACCTGAAAAAACACGCTGCTTTAAGGAACGATTGGCGCTTGGAACAACGCCCAAACAGGAAATAGTGCGAATCCAATACCGACCAACGCAGCGAAAATCACGCCGCCCCACTTGATCAAACCGTTGTACTTCGGATGGTTGATGCCCAGCGTCTGAAACGCACTGGCCACGCCATGCCCCAAGTGTGCCCACAGCACCAGGCAACCAACAACGTACACGCCAGCGGTCAACGGGTTTTTCAACAATCCGAGGGCTTTATCAAACGGCTCGCGAGTTTCGGATTCTGTATTCTCGTAGAACTCACTCGACCGGGCTTCAAAGGTGAAGTCGACCATGTGAACCGCCAGGAAAACGAGCACGATCAAGCCGGAGACAACCATCCAGGTCTCGGGAGAAACCACAGAGATTTTGCCGTTCTTGATTTTGGTCTCTTTGACCAGGTACTGCTGTTTGCGTGCTTCGCGGTTTTCGCGAGCGGTGGTGAAGGCCAGATAGAAGTGGCCGACGAACAACGCCGTCAGCCCGACCTCGGCGATTATCAGCAGGCCTTCGTTCTTATGCAGCGTGTGGGCGTAATCGTTGTACGCCTGAGCGCCGACATACAGCAGCAGATTGCCGGTCAGATGAGCGAGCAAGAACCCGCACAGCATCAAGCCGGTAATGGCCATCAGGAATTTCTTCCCGACGGATGATGAAATAAAATTCCGCAGCCAGTTCAAGATCGGCTCCTTTGACGAAACGACAACCGTCTCGTGGGATGGACGGGTCGATTATAGGGGGCGAGGCGGCAACTGCAATCGAACGGTAAAAACGCTGGTGTGGGTAATCATTTCGATTAGGTGCGTGGTACGCGATCGAGACCAAATGTCAGTCGAATGCCTCGCACCATACAGCGCGAATTCGAGGCGACAGCGGAAATTCTTCATCTTCGCATGTTGAATTAGCACAGCACCAAGAATGGATCGTGCATGCGTGAATTGAGGAATCGGAAACCAGAAGATTGTGGATACTCCCCCATAGTCCGGCGTCCAGTTTGTGGGAGTGAAGGGCGTCGTCAGCCGAAGCAACGATCAACTCCATCAGTGTAAAGCGTTCATCCTCGTCTAGGTCGAGTGCGAAGTACGCATCCACGAACTCTTGAAGACGTGAAGCATCTGCAAGCTCGATATCCCAATCCTGTGAGTACTGGTCGGGTGAGAATCCAAATTCGGCGTCGAGTCGCGAATGGGCATCCGCAGTGGAGAAGCGATCCGGAACAGTAGCGGAACGAAAATCGACCATTTCTGAATCGTCCAAGGGGGATTTGCCGACGCAGTGAGTCAATGTACCAGGACAAATTGTGTTATCAAGAGGGTGAGTGCTGGTCCAACGAGTCTTGAGCAAGTGTTTCGTTGCGGGACGTGTGAGACGTCCGCCGATGCCATCGGCGGCTATATACTTCCGCGTTTTCGGCGGCGGCCTTTGCGACCCTTTTTCTTGGCGGGTTTCTTTTGCCCCGAGGGTTTCGCGTCAGCTTGCGGCGTCGACTTTCGGCCGGCCCTTACGCGTTTGGCTTTCACCCGCTTCGGTTTCTTGGCGGGGTTCTTGCCTTCCTCTTCGACAATCCGGAAATCGAGTTTGCGGTGGTCGACGTCGACGTGGACGACTTTCACACGCACGGGGTCGCCCAGGCGGAATGTATTGCCTTGGCGACGAGCCGTCAGGCTGTGAGTGGCGCGGTCGTAATCGAAGTAGTCGTCTCTCGAGAGCGAAGTGATATGCACCATCCCTTCGACCGGTATTTCGAGTCCCCGGCAGAAGATCCCAAACGCTTCGACGCCGGTGATAATGGCATCCAACTCGTCGCCGACGCGTCCTTCGAGGAACTTGAGCAGCCGGATTTTCGTGAGTTCGCGCTCAGCCGCTTCGGCGCGGCGTTCGGTTTCCGAACAGTGTTTGCCCAGCTTGGCCAGTTCGGTGTCGCTCGCTCCGCGAATCGCTCGCTTGGATTTGACGAGGCGATCGATCAACCGATGCACGGTTAAGTCGGGGTAACGTCGGATCGGGCTGGTGAAGTGGCAGTAATCTTCAGCAGCCAATGCGTAATGCCCCAAGTCGATTCCCGAGTACACCGCCTGCTTGAAACTGCGCAGCAGCGCGTAGTTCACGGCATGCTCGGCTGGTTCGCCGTGGACGCGTTCCAACAACGCTTGCAGGTCGGAACGACTCTGATATTTCTTCAGCGGATATCCCAACGACGTACAGAATTCACCAAACGCACGAAGTTTGGATTCATCCGGTTCCGGATGGACGCGTCGCAGGAAGCCCATGTTGCGATCGGAGAACTCTCCGGCCACCGCCACATTGGCTGCCAGCATGAACTCTTCGATGATCTGATGACTTTCGTCGTGTTCCGCTTCGTGTGCTCCGACAACATGGCCGTCGTCGTCGAAGTCGAGTTGCGTTTCTCCCAGCGTTAATTCCAACGCCCCTTTTTCAAAGCGGCGGCGACGCAGAATCATCGCCAGTTTGTGCATCTGGGAAAGCAGCGTGCGGACCTTTCCCGAGACATTCGACTTGAACTGCTCCGGCTCGCGAACGATCGGCATCACCTCTTCATAGGCGAATCGTCGGGTCACTTTGATGGCCGAGTTGGAGAATCGCACGCCGATGGGAACACCTTCCGCCGTAAATTCGATGAAGGCCGACTTCACGAACCGCACTTGGCCTTGCTGCAGGCTGCACAGCCCGTTGGAAAGCGTTTCGGGCAGCATGGGGATGACGTGCCGAGGCAGATAAACGCTGGTGCCGCGAGTGTAGGCTTCCTTATCCAGCGGCGTTCCTAGTTGCACGAAATGCGACACGTCGGCGATATGCACGCCCAATTCCCAATGGCCATTGCGCTCCTGGGAAAGCGAAATTGCATCGTCAAAGTCGCGGGCATCGGCCGGATCGATGGTGACGATTGTCTCGCCAGTGAGATCGAGACGGTCGGCCAGATCGGTTTCGTCGAACTGTTCGACCTGCGCATGGGCCGCAGCGAGAACCTTGTCAGGGAATTCCGTCGGCAAGCCGAACTCGTGAATAATGGCCTGTGTGTCGACGCCCGTTTTTCCACGTGGGCCGAGCACCTTCGTGAGCACGGCTTCGCCCCCACGGAAATGCGTGGGGAACCGCAACATCTCGATGACGACTTTATCGTCGGGCTTGGCCCCTTTGGCACCGGGGTCGCCAACGAAAACATCTTGAGCGAACGCGCCACCATCGACTTCCACAAAGCCTTGCTCTTCGCGTTCCTGGTATGTCCCGACAAAGATATTGCGGGCACGCTCGATGACATCTTCGATACTCCCACAATACTGACCACCCGCGCGTCGGCGTTGGGACAATCGCACGAGCACTTCGTCACCGCTGTGGGCGTCGCCCAAGTCGCGTGCGGCGATGTAAATATCGCCCGACTTCAAACCGGGAGGCGTTTCGTGTGGCCGGACGAAACCGCTGCCGCGTGACGTGCGTTTGACGATGCCGGCCACCAAACTGGAAACGCCGCGTAAACGGAGGGTTCCGTTTCGCGATTGCTTCACTCGACCCGCTTCGACAAGTTGCTTGATCGTTTCGAGAAAAACGGGCTTCCGCTTCCCGACGATCTTCATTCGCCGTGCCAACACCGTCACCTTGAGCGGCTTGTAACCGGGCTGCGTGAGGTAATCGATGATCTGCTGTTCCATGTTGTGAGATTCAATAAAGTGTTCAAAAGGTGAAGTCGCCGCCCGACGGCGCGACCGCGATTCGTCTGAAAACTGGAGAAAGGCTGGCTGCCATTGTGTCAGCGGTACCTCCGGATGCCAAGCGGTAGGACGTCACCACGTGGAATGTCGTGCAAAGACTATGCCCAGATCGTCGGCAGCGATTCAGCCGGCGTTGGCGATTTTGTGCCAAACGGCGCACAGGCGTTGTGCTGCCTGGTCGATGCCGAAACGCTCGCGAATTGTATGGCGGGCTTCGTCAGCCAAGCGGATTCTCTGGCTGGCATCGGCCGATAATTCTCGCATCGCGTCGGCCAACGCATCGGAATTGCCGGGAGGGACGAGTCTCGCCGAGACGCCGTCTTCGAGAATCTCAGGCGTTCCGCCGACGTTGGTGGCGACGATCGGCAACCCCGAGGCGGCCGCTTCGAGCAGCACACGCCCCAGTGGTTCCTGCTTGGCGGGATGGACGAGCAGGTCAAGTTCGTTCAAGAGACTCGGCATATCGTCCCGGTAGCCGAGTGGGTGTAAGCGGTCACTTAGCCCGGCCTCTTGGAAACGACGCGCGATATTCTGCTCGAACGCGATGCTCTCGGCCTTCGCCGAGTTGCGTTCCCCGATGAGCAGAAAATGCACGTTGGGTTGATGCGGCCCGACAAGCACCGCCGCCTCGGCTAGCACATCCTGTGCTTTGCGCAGCCCGATCTGCCCGATCGTGCCGACGAGAAACGCTTGCTCATCGAGACCCAATTCGCGTTTCAATCGGCCGGTTGCGTCACGCGGTTGAAACTGGTCACAGTCAACACCGTTGTAAAGCACGCGCGTTCGATCAGCGTCCAGACCTTGTGCGATATGGAAGGTGCGCGTCGCCTCCGAGACGGCGAGCAACGCATGATTGCGATTCAAGTCATTGATCGCGGCGCGACTCAGTTTGAGAATATCGCGAAGATGCGCGATGCAGGGCCGACCAAGTTCTTCGGCAATTGCCCCGGTCAGCCGCCCCATTGAAAGGCTGTTGGCATGCACGACATGCGGGTCGGCTGTCGAGATGGTTTCCTTGAGACGCTCGGCGACGACCTCGCGCGGCAGCCGCGTATCGGTCTCGTCACGCAACGAAAGCGGGACGTGACGAATTCCCCGCTCAGCAAGGAGTTGGCTCAAACGGCCGGCTTTCGGTGCCAGCGCGACGATTTCGATGTCGTGGGCCGGCATGTGTTTGATGGCGGCCAGCATCGAATACTCGCCGCCGTTGAGCGTGCCGAATTCAAAGATAATGGCAATACGCCGCATTCTTGCACGATTCCGGAACGGGATACCCTCGCAGCACTTCCTACCCTATAATACACTGATCGGCTAGCGGGCCGAACGGCAAGACCGTCTCTCTCTTACACAGGCTACGAAACCGCAAATTCACCATGCCGCTGAGCGAAGCAACACGAGCACGTTCCCGGATTCTCATTGCCGACGACAACCAGCAGAACCGCGAGTTGCTGGAAGCGTACCTGGCTGATGAGAATTTCGATATCCACATGGCCCGCGACGGCCAGGAAACGCTGGAACAGGTTGCGCTGCACGATCCTGATCTCATTCTGCTCGACATCATGATGCCCAAACTCAGCGGCTACGAGGTTTGTCAGCAGTTGAAACAGGACGAACGCTCGGGCGTGATCCCCATTCTGATGGTCACCGCGCTCAACGAACAGGGCGACATCGAAAAGGCCGTGACCGCCGGCTGCGACGACTTCCTCTCCAAGCCGGTCAACCGACTGGAACTAAAAACGCGTGTGCGATCTTTGTTGCGTGTTCGTCACCTGACGAACCAGCGCGACAGGCTGCTGGCGTATTTGCAGGAAGTCGAGGCGGCCCGCGAAGCCAACCAGCCGTCCTGAGCGCCCTGTCGGGCTTTGTGCTGAACGGTGGTCGAGCGATTGCCGTGCTCGGGTGTCGCACTCGCGGAACATTTATTTCCCCCCTCTATTAACAATTGATACTGCACCATGCTTCCTGTTGTGACACTCAAAAGCCGCCGCGCGCAACCGTTCTTCAATCGCCACCCGTGGGTCTTCGCCGGTGCCATCGCACGCACGAAGGACGACCCGATCGCCGGTGCCGAGGTTCGCGTCCACGACCACGAAGGTCGATTCATCGCCCGCGGGTTGTTCAATCCCCAATCCAACATTCGCGTTCGACTGTATTCCTGGGATGAACATGAAGCGCTCGACCAAACGTTCTGGTCGGCTCGACTCGATGAAGCCATCGCGCTGAGAAAAACGTTGTTTCCCAAATGGACCGCCGAGTCGGCATGTCGGCTGGTCTATAGCGAGGCCGACGGACTTTCAGGGCTGGTGGTGGAACGCTACGGCGATTGGCTGGTGGTGCAGTTCACGAGTCTCGCGCTCAGCCAACGACAAGAGATGTTCGTGCGTTTACTGACCGAGAAGCTGCAACCGCGCGGGATTCAGTTGCGGACCGAAAAAGGCATTCGCGAGCTCGAAGGCCTCGAACAGACCGACGGCCTGCTCTCCGGCGACCCGCCCCCGCGTCCGATGTTCATCGAAGAGAACGGCCTGCGGTTCGGTGTCGATCTGACGGAAGGGCAAAAGACGGGGTACTACCTCGATCAACGCGACAACCGTGCCGCCGCCGCTCGTTACATGGCCGGCCATCGGGTCCTCGATATGTTCTGCTACGGAGGCGGCTTCGGTTTGGCGGCATTGAAACTCGGCGGGGCAAAGTTTGTGCAGGGAGTCGATGTGTCGGCTTCGGCGATCACGCTGGCAGAAGGGAACGCGGAACTCAACAGCTTGGCCGACCACTGCCGGTTTGAAAAAGCGAAAGCGTTCGATGAACTCGAACGTCTGGTCGCCGCTGAGGAAAAATTCGATACGGTCATTCTCGATCCCCCAAAATTGGCCAGGCATCGCGGGGGATTAAACAAAGCCCTCCGAGGCTATCACAGCCTGAACCGGCTCGCGGTCGACTTGATCCCGCCGGGCGGAATTCTTGTGACTTGCTCCTGCTCAGGGCTGGTCGGTCGCCCCGAATTTGAAGGGATGCTGGCCGACGTGGCGACCAAATCGAACCGTCGGATTCGCATTCTGGAATCTCGCTCGGCCGCCGCCGATCATCCCACGTCGGTGCATTGCTTCGAGACCGACTACCTGAAATGCTACATCTGCCGCGTCGATTGAGGTGACACCTATTTCTCCGCCGCGCGAGAGAGGCGGTCGTTGATAGCACGGCCAAGACCTGCTTCAGGAAACGGCGACGCGAAAATGCGATCAACGCTTGCAGCGTCGAGACGGCGTAACGCAGCGAAGAAGTTGGCTGCCGCTTCCGTTAAGTCACCGGCTGCCGAAAGCACTTCGACTGCGGCAAAGCGGGCCGCAACCGTTTCCTCGATCGGTCCCAGCGACATCAGGCCGCAACACTTGGTGTCTGGGGGCGGGCCGCGTGTGATCGTCAGCGGTGTTCGCGGGGCGTAATGTCTGGGCAGCATGCCGGGGGCAGGTTGAGCCTGAGCCGAAGGGTGCGCGGCGGGATCGGGAATGCGGACCGGGCCGACGATGGCTTCGATATCTTCCGCCGGCAGACCGCCGGGTCGCAACAGCAACGGCGTGTCGCCGGCCATTTGCAGAACGGTCGACTCGACGCCCACGCGACATGGCCCACCATCCAGGATGTAATCGATTCGCTCTCCCAATTGCTCGGCCACGTGCGCGGCGGTGGTCGGGCTGACTTGACCGAACGGGTTCGCACTCGGGGCGGCCACGGGAACGCCCGCCTGTTGCAGCAGGTCGAGCGCCTGCGGATGATCGGGAATCCGAATCGCAACGGTCCCCAAGCCAGCCGTGACAAGGTCGGGAACCGTCTCCGACTTCGGCAGCACAAGGGTTAACGGCCCAGGCCAGAAGCAGTCCGCCAATTGTCGCGCGGCATCGGGGAACTCGGTGACGAGGTCGTCGATGCAATCCATCGACGGGACATGCAGAATCAGCGGGTCAAACCGTGGACGGTCCTTGGCCTCGAAAACCTTGGCCACGGCCCGTTCGTCCAAAGCGTTGGCTCCCAAGCCGTAAACCGTTTCGGTCGCGAAGGCCACCAGCTTCCCGTCGCGCAGTACGGCGGCGGCGTGGGCGACATCGGTTCCAATCGGGCAGCAAGACATAGCAGGCGATTGTAGCGACCGGCAATCAATCGCAACATCAACTCTCTTCGTCCGGTTTCTTGCTCACAATCTTGTCGGACTTCTTGTCCAAGGGGGCCGTGAAGGTGCGACTCGAATCGTTTTCGATGCGAATGCGACCGTTCGGTCGCTTCTTGGGGAAGGGCAAGGCCCACTCGGCCACTTGAGTTCGCAAGCCGAACAGGTGCCCCAGCGACTCGGCACTCAGCTTCTTCGGTTCGAGTCGCAGATCCGCCAAGATGCGGCGTTTGTCTTGCCGTTGCAGCGTCTTCTTCCGTTTCTCTTCGTTGACCACGGCCAAGTCGTAGGCCTTGTCGTTGATGGTAAAAACGGCCACTTCATTGCGGTGCGGTTGTTTGTTACGGCTGAAGTCGAGCACGCGGTAGCGGATCATTTCGGCGGGAAGTTCCAAACCCGACTCCGTTGTGAATCGTCCGCTGACTTTGATCGCCCGGTACGGCGTGGCGTACACGCTACGCGGCCGGATTTTCGGAATCGGAATACTCGTCCGCCGGCCGAGTTCACTGATGTAGTTCAGCTTGAAGCCGAGGTTCCGCGTCGACTCGTTGAGCACGAGAACCTTCAGCGTCTCACGGTAGCCGTACTGGTAGGTGGCGGTTCGGCCGGCCGTCCAACTTTTGTAACCCCGCCCATACTGAGCCGCCGCTGGCTGCGGACAAACACACCCCAGAAAAACCAGGACAGCGGCACAGACGAAAACCACCGATCGCGGTTTGGAAAGTCGGTCACATCGCATCACAGATCCCTCACCGAACAAGCATGGCCACATCGCCGTTATCCAGCGTAACCAGTTGATAGAGGGGCACGCAACGGGAATTTGTGCATTGCCTGTCTACGGGACTGGCCCACACACGTCTTCCGTAGGAGTTCCGGATTGATCGCGGCGAGTCCACGCGGGATCTGTGTTCGTCAATCCGAGCAGATCGAGAATGCGGCTCGCGTAATCCGGGTCGAGGTCGAGTGGGTTTGCTCGCTCCTTCGGGAACAACCCTGTGCGTTTCAGGTAGGGAAGTCGAGCCGGTGGAAACGGGGAATCGCTGCCGTGCAGGAGTGTTCGTAACCCGTATGAAACATCAGGACCAAATTAAGGGTTCATCCGACTAAAGCGTACTTGGCTGTGTGAATCGCGAGGATTTTGAGTTTGAAGAATTCGAGGTCTCGGAATCCGTAGGCTTGGTGTTTCATGGTCTTGATCTTGTTGTTGGTTCCTTCCAGCGGGCCGGTCGAGATGGGATAGTCGTACCAGGCCAGAATGCCCTGACGATGCACGGCCAGTGTCTTGGCGAATTGCATCAGGATGCGGAC
>Ga0302139_10000858_pt1 | contig 14719 bp, 15 predicted proteins | sample CBN3_331_MG_FD_203104 | JGI IMG/M metagenome (GOLD analysis project Ga0302139, IMG submission 203104) | Marine microbial communities from Western Arctic Ocean, Canada - CBN3_33.1 | ecosystem: Environmental > Aquatic > Marine > Oceanic | place: Canada: Western Arctic Ocean | collected 2017-09-15 | reverse complement strand
CTTTGTCTGGCAAGCCGGCACTGGGGGGATGAAAATCGACGGCCAGGCTCTTGCCGCCCCAGGCGACTTTGATCAACACGATTGGCGCGTCGGTCGCTTCACCCGTGGTGTGGCCGAATCCGAATTCGGGGCCGATGGAGTCGTCCCCTTTCGTCCCGTAACCAACCGTCAGCGCGCCCGCTTTGGCACCGCCATTTTTGGTGGGGTAAGTGATCCAGGTATCATTGCGGACCACCCACGCGCCGTCTTTCTTGAACGTCGGATACGTACCCTTAATCAGGGGATCTTCTTTGTAGGTATCCAGATGCGACGCAAGCCCTTTGCCTTCCATGTTGGATTGGCCGGTGAGAATGAATACCTTGATCTTCCCCGCAGGCGGCCCGGCGGCTTCGGCGGCTGTCACCAACAAGGCAATCGCACACGTCAACACGAGATTCACAATTTGTAGCGATCGTTTTTTCATCACGGGTTGTCTCCGTAGAAATCAAATAGGTCAACATTGGCTCCCATGCTAACCCGTCCAGCACTCCGTTTGCTACCGACCGGAACAATCGTCTTTGGACTGACTGGTGTTTTTCTGCCGGCGCGCGATGATGAGGCTGAACCACAGCCACTTACGGTGTACGATCTGCCGAGCGGCGTGCCATGAACGCGTCGCTCTCGTAGCAGTCATTCTTCGTTTGCTTCCCCTGAATCGTCGTTATGAATTCCGACCGTCTTACCAATCTGATTCAAGCCGCGTGCGTTCTCGAAGCAACAGCGCGCAAGCCGGGGAACGTGCATCCCCAGGCGGCGTTCGACGACTTGCATTACCGCGACTTCGTGACTGCGGCGAAAATCGTCGCACCGATTCTCGCGGAAGCCGGCACGCTAGGTGTCGGGCGGGCGGTCTTTGATTCGGTCGAAGCGACGCATTCTCAATTAGGAAAGAACGTCAATCTCGGCATCGCCTTATTGATCGCCCCGTTGGCAGCCGTACCGCCAGGCGTGTTGTTGGATGTTGGTGTGCGCGACGTGTTACGAAATCTGACGCAGCACGACGCAGACCTGGTCTACCTCGCGATTCAACTCGTGAACCCCGGCGGCATGGGAAAGGTCGAAGCCGAAGATGTGTCCGGCCCTCCGAGTGTCACGCTGTTAAATGCAATGCAACTCGCGGCCGGCCGTGACACGATTGCCCGACAGTATGTCGACAACTTCGATCTTGTCTTGCAGACTGCCGCCTCGTTGTTGACGGAAGCCAACGAGTTTCACGATCGATGGGAAGAGGCCATCGTGCGACTGCATCTGCATCTGATGGCCGAATGCCCCGACACGTTGATTGCTCGCAAGTGTGGAAATGAGACGGCCCAGGTGTCATCGCGGAAAGCACAACAGGTACTCGACGCCGGTTGGCCCCATAGCGAGCAGGGCCGAATTCTGTTGGCAGAACTCGACACTTGGCTGCGGTCCGACGGAAACCGACGCAATCCCGGCACCACGGCCGACATCGTGGCCGCTTCACTGTTCGCCGCGTTTCGTGACGGAGACTTGTCGCCGCCGTCGTGGGAAGACATGCTCGGTGACACCTTTGACGGAGACCCTGCATGACCAACCCCACCTATCGCGTCCGTGTGACCAAAGATCATCTCGTTTTCAGCGCGGCACATTTCATCACGTTCGCGGGAAACATCTGCGAACGGCTGCACGGACACAACTGGCGAACGGCCGTTGAACTGGCGGGGCCGTTGGACGAGAACCAGTACGTGTTTGATTTTATCGCGTTACGAGACGCGCTGCAGAACATCGTGAATGAACTCGACCATCGCATGCTGTTAGCCACAAAACATCCCTCGATTCTCATCACCGAACGAGAAACGGAAATCGAAGTCACCTTCGAGGAACGTCGCTGGGTTTTTCCGCGCGAAGATTGCCTGCTGCTACCGATCGAGAATACGACCGCCGAGCTGATCGCCCGCTGGATCGGCGAACGCTTGCGGGAATCGATCGACAAGTCCGGCCGGCACAGTTTGACCTCGATGCAGATCGAGGTGGAAGAAAACTTCGGCCAATGGGCGATCTGTGAAATGCCGCTTTGATGAGATTCCGGCGCGGTGTCACTGCAATCAAAAAAGAATTTCACCGCAGAGGCCGCAGAGAATCACAGAGGGAGAGAAAGTTGTGGGAAGCTCACAGCACTTTCTCCGCCTTCTCAGCAGGAGTTCCTCTGCGTTCCTCTGTGTCCTCTGTGGTGAAAACAGAAAGTCAGTTTGGGCTACTTAGGTGTTTGTCCCGATGCGTTCTACACGGCCGAAACAATCACCCAACCGAAAAGTGGTAGACCTCGCGAGTCCGAACGTTATGATAAACAACGGTGCAACGCTGCACCGGCGGGCCGCGAATGACGTTGTGGGTTGGTTTCGACAAAAGTCGGCATTCGGCGATCTCGCATTCTCCAAGGGGCAAGTCATGTTGCATCGTACGCTTCGCTTGTTGGTCGTGGCCGCGTTGGTTCTCGTCGGCTCGACCGGTTCCGGTCGTGTCGCCTACGGGCAAGGCATTTTCGGCTTGGGTGGCGGTCCTGCGGGAAGTGGCGCTGGCGGCGGCGGGGCAGCCGGGGGCATCATGATCAATGCCAAAGGGATCGTCACGCCAGTTTTCTCCAAGCCCAAGTCGGTGGCGTTGAGCAAGAAGCGGATGACCGCAGCGGCCCTCAAGTTTCTCCCCGCCGACATGAACAAGCCCAGCAAAATACGCATGGTCTCGTTGGTGCGGTTAGAAGAAGCCTGCGAGGAATACGCCCGCACGAAAAAACATGTGCCGGTTGATATTCAGTTTCTCGCCGGCTTGCAGCGAATCGATTACATCTTCGTTTACCCCGAGACAAACGACCTCGTCATCGCCGGACCGGCAGAGGGGTTCGCACCCGATGAAGTCGGACGTGTGGTCGGTGTCACAACGCGGCGGCCGCCGATTCGCATCGATGACCTCACGGTGGCGTTACGCGTGCTGCAACGATCGAACAACCTCGGCTGCTCGATCGATCCCGTGCAAAGTCGCCTGGCCGCCATGCAGCGGTACATCCGCGCTAACAGCTTCGCCACCTCGACAGCCGGAGCCAAAGCGCGCTACAAGAAAATGGCCAACATCCTTGGTTTGCAAGACGTGCGTTTGTGGGGCGTTCCGTCCGACTCGCATTTCGCGCAAACGCTGGTCGAGGCCGATTATCGAATGAAGCTGATTTCGGTCGGCCTCGAACGAAGCAATGTTCGTGGATTCCGCAGTCACTTGGCTCTGCTCTCACCGCGTGGCAACAGCATTCAGCGGTGGTGGTTCACGCCACTGTACGATGCGTTTTACCGCACTGAAGATGGCGACGCATACCAAATCACGGGCCAACGCGTGCAACTTGTTGCATCCGATGAAGTAACCGATTCCGCTGGCAAACGCAGCGACGCCGCTTTCACACGCGCGTCCACGAAGAAATACGCCCAACAGTTCACAAATCATTTCCCGAAGATGGCCGAGTCCTCGTCCGTCTTCGCCGAGTTACAGAATCTGTTCGACCTGGCCATCGTCGCGGCGCTTATCAAAAAGGAACGTCTCGATGTGAAAGTCGGTTGGCAGATGAATCTGTTTCTCGACCCAGCCCGCGCAACGCTCGTCAAAGCGGTTGTGCCACGACAAGTCCCCTCGGCTTTCAACTACAGGACGTCGCGGGGGCGATCGCTGGTGGGTTTGATTGGTGGCGGAGTGGTTGTCGACCCGCTCGAAACCGTCAGCAAGATCGCGTTTCGGCCTGGCAAACCTCAGAAACTTGACGACGTTCGCAAAGGCAGCCTGAACCGCGAACCGCCGGCGAAACATCCTTGGTGGTGGGACTGACATCTCGATGGCAGCCTCCGACACCGCGTCTCCCGATGTCGCCGAATCGGCGTCTCCACGCCCACTCTTCACCCGCGCGAAACAGTTCGCCGCCGGGTGCGTGATCGTCGCATATCTACTCACGACGGTCTTCTTCCTCGGGCGGCATGTGCTGGGCGATTCCGCCTCGCATCGCGTGGCCTACTTCTGGACCTGGGACATGTTCCCCGGCTACACCTCCACCGCCACCCGCCGCGTGGCGATCGGCGAAACAACCGGTGGCCAGTTCGTGCAGCTCTACCCTTCCGCAGCCCAGCAGTTTCACTGGGGCGTCGGCGGCGATATGACACGCCTCGACATGTTGCCCTCCGTCGAAGGAGAAAGGGCAGCCGCGTGGTTTCTGGCGGCGGTGCAGGAAACACTCGAACGAACCACAACGACGACGACCGACGACCCGATCGCGCGCATCTATCTTGTCGAGGAGTACTGGCCGCTGCGATATAATCTGTCCGACGATCTTTACGAAGACGTTTACGGCGAGACGCTGATCAAAGCGGTTGTGGATCTCGCGCAAACGAAGCAGGCTCTTGAAGAGTCGCCGCTGACGAACCGCACGCACCCCACGCATTGGCGCGTCTTGCTGGATGTGGCGGTCGAGCGGACAAAACGAAGCGACGGTCGCTGGGAGTGGACGTTCCAGCCATGAAATCTTTCTGGTCCGCCCATGAATCTCCCCGTGTTGTGGCCATCATACGAATGGCACTCGCGGGAATTCTGCTGTTCGATGCGGCTTTGCGATGGCCGTATGTTGTTGAACTCTTTTCAACGGCCGGCCTGCCGATGCCCCTGCATGTCGGCACCCCCTTCGAGCCGCCCGCCCTCTCGGCCACGCTGGCCGCCCTGCTGTTTTCACTGAAGCTGTTTGCCCTGTTCGCAGTGCTCATCGGCTGGCGAACGCGATTGAGCCTGGTCGTTCTGTTCGTACTTTTCGGTTGGTTGGGGCTGCTCGATTTCATTGGATCGTTCAAGAAGTACTCAGTCATCGCATTACACATGCTGTTCCTGCTCACCTTCACGAACTCCGGCGGTGTCTGGTCGGTCGAACGCTGGAGAAGCCGCAACCGAGATGTTTCAACGTCCCTGTCGCCACCGTTTTCTCCGCCGCTTTCCCCACTGTGGCCGCGACGTTTGATGCAGATTCTCTTGTGTACGATCTATCTGGGAGCCGTCATCACCAAAGTGAGGCGACGCGATTTCGCAACGGGCGACCTGCTGATGTTCTCCCTGCTGGACGATCGCTGGGGCGGAGGCTGGTTCGGTCAGTGGTTAAGCACACAACCGCATCTGCTCGTGCTCGCCAGCATGTCCACGATCTTTTTCGAGATCGCCTTTCCGCTTCTCATCTGGATGCCCCAGTTACGACGGTCCATGATTGTCTGCGGCATCCTGTTTCATCTGGGCCTTGCCGCCGGCATGTCGTTGGCGGTCTTTTCGCCGATCATGCTCGTGCTGCTGTTGGCGTTCGCCAACGAAAGTGACTTGCAGTGGGTAGCCAGCGGATTACGTCGCCTACCCATGATGGGGAAACACTTTCCGTCTCGCGATTCCTCGATAACTCGCGCGCCGCTCACAACGCCGAGTCCACCTCGAACCGACTCGGCTGGGCGAGTCGTGTGGGGATTACTCGTCTACACCGCAGCGGCCGCAACCGCGATGGGACTCGGCTATGCCCAGCAACGTTCCGCCGACTGGTACGGCGTGTTCGACGGCTCGATCAACGAACGACTTGTCCCTCTCAATAAGGACAATGTCGAATACGTCCTCTCGGAAGAGTCGCCCGAATTCCACGAGTACATTCACCGCATCGAAATTGGCAGTCGCGTGTCGAACTTCCACATGTTCGGCAAGCGAGAGCAATTCACGTCCAGCGACGTGGTCCACGTCTTGATCCGGCTTGTGCAAGAACATCCGCCGATGGAACTGCAAGCCATGCTGCTGGCCCCCGACGGTCAAACGTCAGACCAATTCCTGATCCCGCTGCAAACCGCGCAAACGCACGCCACGATTGGCTTCCGTCTCAGCCCCAACATGAAACCGGGGCGTTACCGCATCGTCATTCAGATCAACGGTTACGACGTGGCCGAGCAGACCTTTGAACTCGTCAAGCGGTAACCGCCAATTCGCCCGGTAACTCGGCCACCGCGCGGGTGACCAACGCTCCGTCGATTGCCTCGGCCGACTCGCCCATGCCTGCGAGAAGTGATAAGTCGCCCAACCGATCGATCGCACGCGGCACACCCTGTGTGCGTTCAAAGATCGCGGTCAACGCCTCGTCGGTGAACAGTTCCCGCCCGCAACCCGCTTGAACCACATGTTCGGTGATGTAGTCCGACGTCGATTCCCGATCGAGCGTTGCCAACGAGATTCGCAAATCACACAGATTCAACAGACGCGAATCATGCGGCAATGTGTCGACGTGCTCGACTGCAACAATCACCGTCGCCATACAGTCGATCGATTCCCAGATCGCTAACAGTCGGTCGAGAGTCTGGCAGGCCTCCGCATCGGCTCGATCAAGATGATCGCACAGCAACACCGTCGCGGCCTGCTCGGCCCGACGGCCACGCAGTTCGTCTTCGATCATGCACCAGAGTCCCGCAGGCGAAGTCGCTTCCTCGACCGCAACGCCAAACGACTCAGCCAACCGCGACGTCAATTCCACAGAGTCGCAACCGGTGGCATCGATGAGCGCCCCCTGATACCGACCCCGCTGCAACTGATCGAGCAACACCCGCAGCAGCAGTGACTTGCCGGTTCCCGTCGGCCCGGTCAACACACCCACCCGGCGGCGGCGTTCCACGAGAAACTGCAACCGGGCCAACGCCTCTTCATGGACCGGGCTTTCATGATAGGACTGCGTGTCCCCGTAGCCGTTGAACGGATTGCGATCCAGGCCCCAATACGATTCGTACATGCGTGCTTCTCGACGTGATAACCGATGGACTCCGCAAAATCTGGCACGAGGGGACGGGAGACACCATCCAGACCGGGTGCGCAGACCACTTCTTTCCTATAATCGGCAAAATCGGCCGTCTGCATCAGCCCCGGATACCACGCGGTCGCCGTGTCGTAACATTTTCCCAAATACACAGTTCCGTTCGAGACTCTCCATGCTGGACCGTTTCCACACCCCCGAGTCGCTCGCTGCCGAGACAGCCACTGGCGAAATGGTCGAACTCACCGGCCCCGAGGCGCATCACCTCGCCAACGTCCTACGAAAGCAACCCGGTGACCGCGTTGAACTATTCGACGGCCAGGGAGCTGCCGCGACGGCGGAAATCATTAGCCTTTCTCGTCGCACCATCGAATTACGAATTGTCGATCGATCCACGGCCATCGAGACATCACGCCGACAGGTGACCTTGGCGACAGCCGTCCCCAAGGGCGACCGCTTCCGCTGGCTCGTCGAGAAAGCGACCGAACTGGGCGTCGAACGACTGATCCCTTTGCAGACGACCCGTAGCGTCGTCGATCCACGTAGCGGAAAACTCGACAAAATGCGACAAGCGGTCATCGCCGCCTGTAAGCAAAGTGGGCGAAATCGACTGCTGGAAATCGCAGCCACGACAACGCTGGCTGAGCTGCTGGATGGAAGAGATGGATCACAGGAAACTGAATCGCCCACGTTGTTGATCGCTCATCCGGGAGGCGAGGCAATCGACGAGGCGCTGGCCGATGTGCCTGTGGAAATGTCGCTCCTCATGCTAATCGGCCCCGAGGGCGGATTCACCGATGAGGAGGTCGCGTTCGCGGAATCCTACGGTGCGAAAACTGTTTCGCTCGGCCCCCACATCCTGCGCATCGAAACCGCCGCCCTCGCTGCCGCCGCTGTTCTCGTTTAACGGCAAGCCGCAGGCGACTGTGTGGGCGGGAAACATCGGCCGGGCCACCCACGTGGGCGGAAAAACGCAGTCGCCTGCGGCTTGCCGTTAAACGATCCCCCGTCGTCAGCCGGCTTTACGAGCCTGTAATTCCTCGAAGCCGATGGCCTGTTCCGGTTTTGTTTTCCAACGACGATGAACCCAGAAGTATTGTTCGGGCGCACGCCGCACGGCCGTTTCCACGGCGGTGGTGAAAGCTTGCGAGATGTCGTGAATGCGATTCGGGCCGGTGAACTCGCGCGGATCGACAACGGCCGTTGAACCCATCTCGAAACGCGACCAGCGGTACTCATCGAAGCGGTCAGGCAGGCGGAAAGCGTAGCCGACGCAGATGTAGGCGTCGTGCTCGATCGCCAGCCGAGCGATGGTCGGGAATGTGGAAGCGGGCTTGCCGAAGAAGTCGACGAACACGCCCCGCAGCCCGGCATCCTGGTCGGCCAGCAAGGCAATGTTGCCACCCCGCTCAAGCACGGCTGCCATGCGGTTATAGGCCCCCCGTTTGGCGATCATCGAATGACCCGTGTGACGTCGGAACTCCTCGAACCAGCCGTCGAGGTAAGGGTTGTCGAGTGGCCGGGCGACGACACTCATCGGGAATCCGAACAGCCCAAACGCGGCGATCGACATTTCCCAGTTGCCGAAATGTCCGGACAGCAAGATCACAGGCCGTTCCGAAGCCAACGCCTGTACGGCCATTTCGCGGTCGCGAAACCCGAGCAGGTCGAAGCAATTGTGCCGCCGCATTTTGCGGGGCAATTGCAGAATTTCGCCGATCATCCGAAACAGATGCACCCACATGCGATGGATGATGACATCGATCTGTTTGTCGTTATACGTTTCACCGAACGCCGTGCGAATGTTCTCGCACGCCACGTGGTAACGCGTGAGCTTGCGTGGCAGCAGGCGAAAGATGACAAAGGCGAGTGAGCGCGCCAAGGCCGCGCTCTGTCGTGTCGAGAGCATGCCGATCAGACAGGCGGCACTGCGAAAGATCAAATACTCGACCCGATGTCGCCACCTGACGCGGGCGGGGTCATACTGCTTCATCCGTCTGGCCACTCCCTTGACCGTTCGCCGATTCCATTCATGCGGGTTTGCTTCAGGGGAAGAGTGTCCCGGTTGGGGGGGGAATGGTCAAGGGAAGATCGGTTGGGGTGGTCAGTATGAAAGACTCCGAATCGTGTCCGGCTCGACTTTCAGTAGTTTTTTCCGTTCACTATTGGTCGAAGATGCCAGCGAACAGGTGGATTCAATGGGTGGTCGGTAAATCAAGAACCGATCGCACGCCGCACCCTCACATCTGGAGGTAATCTCATGATGGTTGGATGTCAATCGGTAATGACGTTGACGATTCTCTTGACGGCCGCAGCGACAGTTGAAGCGTACGATCTAGGGCCACCCCGGAAGAAACCCACGGTCTCAACACGCCCAGCGAGACCTACAACAACCAGACTGGAGATTCGCGGAAATCCAAGAGCTTCCAGCCACCGGCTCATCATTCCGCGGAAGCTGTTGAAATCAGCGACGCCCGTTGCTTCGCTGGAGACTCAGCCGAACGATGGGAATCGGACACGGACGATCATTGCCGGGATCGCCCTGTCGTTGGCGGCAGTGAGTTGCGTGCTTGTGTTCTTGCGGAAGAAGAACGGGACCACGCAAACGGCAGCCAGTCTGTTACTTGTCGCGGGCGTCATGTTTGCAACCACCGAGATGGCGACTGCCGACATTGCACCGCCGGTAGCGGACGTTGTGGATGTGTGGGAGAACGTCAACCAACAGCACGTCGAGATCCAATTCAGCGATAAAGGGGACAACGTCTTGCTCATTCTGGGTACGCGCCGGTCAGGAGGAGGGGGGCAACCTCATGACGATCCCGACGACGCCGACGATGTGAACTGAAACCGGCTGGCGAGACAGTGAAACCGTCCTGAAACAATGACACAAGCGTTTCCATGAGTTCGACTCTTGCAATTGAAGCCATCGACAGCACAACTCCATCGCGAATCAGTGCGCGGCGATTCGGGTTGCTGTTCATTGCTTTGGCGGTCTCCGCGTGTGCGCTCGCTGGTCTTGCACCATTGGGGTTTTCGATCGTCACCGTGTTCCTGTTCGCCGGACCTCACAACTGGATGGAGGCGCGGTTCTTTCTTTCATGAATACCCATGCGGTGGGGGCGTCTGAAAGCCTACTACCTCGTCGGATTCACAGGCGTTCTACTGTTATTTGCGGGAAGCCTTTTGCTGCCTGCATTCGGTCGGCAATGGCAGTGGGGACGCGGGGACTGGCTGATTGGAATCGCGGCATGGAACACAGTTCTGGTGTCGTGGATTCTCGTCAGTGTTGAAATGCACCGTCGTGAAACCGATGAAGAGCGATGGGCTTGGGTACTGCCAACGGGATTGGCGCTGATCGGTGTCAATTGGCTCTGGCCGCTGGCCTGGAGTTTGGCGCTGGTTTATCTGCATCCGCTGGTGGCATTGTGGTATCTCGACCGGGAACTGGGCTGCCGCCAACGGGAGTGGCAAGTGGTTTACAGGCGATGTTTGCCGGCGGTTCCGATGTTGCTGGGGGCGTTATGGTGGCTGTTGGCTGACGCTGCTCCTCTGCCGGGGAACGATACGCTCTCGATGCAGATCACCCATCATGCAGGGGCGAACATTCTGACCGGTGTTTCCAACCGATTACTTGTGGCAAGCCACGTGTTTTTGGAAATGCTGCACTACGCAGCATGGATCGTCGTGATTCCGCTGGTCGGGTATGCGGGTGTGCCATGGACGATGAAGAAGATCCCGCTGGTAAATCGTTCGGCCAAATGGAAGCTGGCCATCGGATGCGTGTTGATTAGCGGAGTCGTTCTCACCTTGGTCTTATGGGGCGGTTTTCTCGCCAACTATCCGGCCACCCGTGACATCTACTTCGCAGTCGCCACGCTGCATGTCCTCGCGGAAATACCGTTCCTGTTACGTATACTGTGAGAGCAAATGCCGACTTCCAGCGAACTGTGGGCATTTTTGCCGTGGGGCTTTCTGTTAACGGTCGCATTGGAAATGCCCGTGTTGCTGTTGGGGTTGTCAAAGCGACACGACATCAGACGGCGAATGTTTGCGGGAGTCTGGCTCACCGCGTGCAGCTATCCGATCGTTGTGTTGCTGCTACCGTTTCTGGTGTGGGAGCCGTTCGGGCACACGGTTTATCTCATCGTCGCCGAGATGTTTGCCCCACTTTCGGAATGCCTGTTGTTCTACATCGCATTCGACCGACCCGCACAAGTTCCTTCAAAGGAAGCAGCCCGTAACGCCCTGGTGATCATTGCGGCCAATCTGCTGTCGTTCATGGCAGGTGAAGTGATGCACAGGTTGTCGTGGGTTTGGTGAAGATCGCCAAGGAAGCGATTGCCGCGTGTCAGACGTCCGCCGATGCCAGCGGCGGCTATGCCGTTTGGTCGTCATCGGGGCCAATCGAACAAGCCAGTTCTTCGTAGTCGGGACGGTCACCGGAGCTTTTCCCGATGTAACTGGCAACGATCTCGTCCTTGTGGATCAGGAAGCTGCCGGGCATTTGGAAGACGTCGCCGACCGGTTTTCCAGGGAGGTGGCCGCTGAGCAGGGTGGTTTTGAAACCCTGCCACCAGACTTTCGGACCCATCACGTCGAGCGTTGTGCCGCGTTGCAGACCGAACGCTTCATACAGGATGCGATCCACATCGGCGATCCGTTCGACGTCGGCCAAGTCGTAGCGACCAAAGAACGCGGCCGCTTCGCTGTCGGTCATCATGTGCACCAGCACAATCTGCACGCCGGCGGCGTCGATGGCGGCCCGTTTCGCTTTCAAGTCGGCCAACGCCTCGCGACAAAACGGGCAACCGGCATGTCGCAGGAAGACGACAAGTGCCGGACCGCGTTGAGCCAGCTCGGCCAGTGAGACACCAGCCGCCGTTTGATATTCACCGGCCTCGGGGGGCAGTTGTTGCATCGGGACGGGTCTCCTCTACACTGGAGCCGAGGAATGCGTGTGTCGTTACCAGGCTTTGTCGGAGAACGTCGCCAGAGCCTGAATCGTAACCCGACGCGTAAGCGAGGGACGCAGGACAATTGAACCGACTCCCTGCGTCCCTCGCTTACGCGTCGGGTTAACTTAAGTTCTCTGACAAGGCGCCAGGTTCTCGCGTCATCATAACAAAACAGGCACACCCCCATGCGTGCAACTCTTCAATTTGCCGTCTGTCTGGCCATCATGATTGTCGGCCGCTGTGCGTTCGCGTTAGAGCCGATTCCCGACAAGTTGGTTGTGCTCACGTTTGATGATTCCGTGCGGTCGCACTTCACGGTGGTCCGACCGATTCTGAAAGACTACGAATTCGGAGCCACCTTCTTCATCACCGAAGGCTTCGACTTCAAAACCAACAAACGCGACTACATGACCTGGCAACAGATCACGCAGTTACACAAGGACGGCTTCGAGATCGGCAACCACACCCGCGACCACGTGGCTGTCTCGGCCAAGACGGTCGGCAAGTTAAAAGAACAACTCGCAGCGATCAATGCCCGCTGCAAGGAGCATGGGATTCCACGAACGACGAGTTTTGCCTATCCTGGAAACGGAATTCATCCGGATGCGTTCGCCATCTTGAAACAGGCCGGCATACGGTTCGCCCGGCGTGGCGGAGCACCCGAGTATCCGTACAAAGAAGGCAAAGGGTTCGCGTACGAGCCGGGGCAGGATCATCCGCTGCTGATTCCCTCCGCCGGCGACGCTCGCCCGGCGTGGACTTTCGCCGACTTCCTGCGAGCGATTCGTCAAGCAAAAAAAGGCCGCGTGGCCGTGTTGCAATTCCATGGCGTCCCCGACCTGGCACACCCGTGGGTGCATACGCCAGAAGACAAGTTTCGGGCCTTCATGAAGTATCTGCACCTGAACGGCTACAAGGTGATCGCGTTGCGTGACTTGGCGAAGTACGTCGATGACAAGCAGGTTCCCAAGCAATACGACGCGGTGATCGAACGACGCAAAGCCACAGTGAAGGCCGACGAACAGCAGAAGACATCCTCATGACGGATGACGGTGAGGGAGCACGTCGAGACATGCCAGCCGACGAGAGCGTATTGCCTTCCGTCGCGCCGTCTCCATCGTTTGTGCGCAAGCATGGCGGCCGGTTGTGGAGATGGTCGTTGTTCGCGCTGGTGATGGTGTTCGTTGTCACACGCGGTCGCTCTTTGTGGCTGCGTGACGGAGACGCCATCCGCGCAGCCGAGTGGGATGGGCGATGGTTGTTCGCCGCCGCCGGAGCGTACGCGTTGGGTTGGCTGCCCTCGGTCTGGTTCTGGCGAAAGATGATGAAACGGTTGGGCGGACAGTTGAGTTATCTGGACACCGCGCGGGCCTACTACTGTGGTCACTTGGGAAAATACGTGCCGGGCAAGGCCAGTGTGGTGGTGATTCGCGCGGCGCTCATCAAACAACGCGGCTACCGCGCGGCCCCGGCGGCGTTGACGGTGACGTATGAAACGCTCGTGCTGATGGGTGCCGGGTTGGCGGTTGCGGTCGCGCTGGGACCGTGGCTCATTCGCGACGCAGAAACCGAAACGTTACCGGACTGGGTGAGATCGGCGGCGGCAATTCCCTGGCTGGCTCCGCTGACGGTCGTCGTGTTGTGCGCCCTGTTGTTGCCGGCGGTCTCGTGGTTGTTCAGCGTGGTGGCTGAGAAGATGACACCCCCCGAGCTGCTCGAATCACAAGAACGGGTGCGGTTCGAGCCAAGCCTGCTGGCATCGGGCCTGCTGGCGTTTGTCGCGGGCTGGTTTCTGCACGGGCTAAGTCTGGGTTGCACCCTGCGCGCGGTGACAGGACAGCCGTTCGACATTACGAATTGGCCCGTCTGGACGGCGGCCACATCCTTGGCCACGTCGGTCGGCTTCCTGGCAATCTTCGCACCCGGCGGGTTGGGCGTGCGCGAGGGGTTGCTGTTCGAGTCGCTCAGCATTCAACCGGGAATCTCTGCATCGCAGGCAATCGTCGCGGCCGTCTTCCTGCGGTTGGTCTGGTTCGTCACGGAAATCGTCGTCGCCGGCGTGTTGTACTACGCGGTGCGCGGGCGAGAGATCAAGCATTAGCTCGATTGTTGTTCGCTGATCGCTTGGGCGATGAAGTCTCTCGCCACCCGAGACCGAGGGACTTTCTCGTTGAACCAACTGCGAATGTCGGCATCCAAACAAACTCCGTGCATGAAGTTGTACAACGCCTTGTTGATCGCCACGCCCAGCGAGTCGTGATCGACGTTGGTGGGGTCGATGAAGTCGACGTCGTTTTTGGCGAAGGAGACCGTCGGCAGCGGGACGAGTTCAACGCCGTACTCTTCCGGATGCAATCCCACCGGCGAATGCACCGTGCAGGTGAAGCGGTGGAAAAAGCCGGATTGAATGCAGTCTTCCTCGAAGAGCTGCCGCGTGTATTCCAAAGCGTCGACGGTGTCTTGCACGGTTTGGGTCGGAAACCCGTACATCAGATAGGCGTGCACCAGAATGCCCGCGTCGCTGAAGGCTTTCGTCACGCGGGCCACCTGCTCGACCGACACGCCCTTCTTCATCAGCTTCAGCAGTCGATCGGACGCCACTTCCAACCCGCCGGAAATCGCGATGCAACCGCTTTCGGCCAGCAGTTCGCACAGTTCCGGGGTGAACGACTTCTCGAACCGGATGTTGCCCCACCAGGAAATTTGCACGTTGCGACGCAGTAATTCTTCCGCCATGCCTTCCAACGCTTTGGGCGGTGCGGCCTCATCCACAAAATGAAAACCGGTTTGCCCCGTTTTCTGCACGACGGCTTCGATACGATCCACCAGCGTACTCGCAGCCACTCCCTCGTAACGGCCGATGTAGTCCAGCGTGGTATCGCAGAAACTACACTTCTTCCAGTAACAACCATGCGCGACCGTCAGC
>Ga0302139_10000854_pt1 | contig 14754 bp, 9 predicted proteins | sample CBN3_331_MG_FD_203104 | JGI IMG/M metagenome (GOLD analysis project Ga0302139, IMG submission 203104) | Marine microbial communities from Western Arctic Ocean, Canada - CBN3_33.1 | ecosystem: Environmental > Aquatic > Marine > Oceanic | place: Canada: Western Arctic Ocean | collected 2017-09-15 | reverse complement strand
GTCGGTGTTGTGGGCTTGTTGACCGGGGTTCGAGTCGGATGGCGGGGCGGAATCGGGTGCCATCTAATCTACCGCTTCTTTATTTGTGCGAGGATCGTGCCGAGTGGACAAGAGCGAGGTGCGTGAGTGTGATCGAGTATACACGTGCGGATCCGAGGCGGTCAAAAAACCCGAATCTGCTGCGAGTGATTCGTGTGCGTATCAGGATTCGTCGAGTTCCGGATCGGCTGGTCGGTGCCGAGCCCAGGGAGACCATCCGAGGCACTGTACAAGTCCGGACTCGAAGCCACAGACAACCTGTTCGCCGTAGGGGCCGCAGTGGATTGCCACGAGTGGTTCGGGGGTTTCGGCCTGCCAGAGAGTATTGCCGTCGAGGTCCAGTAGCACGAACCGGTTCTCCATGGTGGCGGCGGCGATAATCGTGCCGATGTAGCTGACCGAGACCAGGTGAGCGGTGCCTCCGATGTCGTAGAACCCTTGGGAGCGTCCGCGGCTATTGAATCTCTGGATTCCGTGATTGAATGCGGCCAGGAGCACGGTGCGAGCGTTTCCGCTTGTGGCGAGGTCGCCCGAGTTGATCCAGATCTGTTCGGACCAGCGTTGCGAGCCGGACAGCGAGTGGCTGCAGATGACGCCGGTTTCAGCCGCTCCGATGACGATCGGTCGGTGCGAGGCAAGTCGCAGGAACTGGAGTGGTCGGATGGAGGTGAATTCGCCGATGGGGTTTTGTTGGGAATCGAGAATGACGTTGTGTCGGTCGGCGAAGCTGATGGCGACTGCGTTTCCGAATGGTGCAGTGGCGACATCGAGAATGGTAGTGTGGCAATCGATGCTCCAGCGGACCGTGCCGTTTCGGTCGACCCAGCCGGCTCGGCTGGGTCCAAGTTGTACGATCCCGCCGATGGCGGTATCGGCCCAATCGAGTGCCGGTCCGGCATCGAGGTCCAGGCGTGGGCGCCTTAGAGTGCCCTCGGGATTGAGCAGGTGCAGTTGGCCGTCGGAGGTGACGATCGAGACGTCCCGGGTTTCGAGATCGACGTCGAGGCTGGTGGGTGTTGAGTGTGCCGAGTAGTTCCAGAGTATCACCGGGTGCCGACGTCCTCGTCCGGCTTCGTTCCAGTCTGTATCCGGGTTGCTCATCAGCCGGCCAAGCGAGTCCTCAGTTCTTCCAGGGCTTTTTGGACATCGGCATCATCGGCCAACTTGTCGCGAGTGAGTCGGCGATAGATCCCGTCTTTGTCCTTGGCCTTATCGACAACAATATCGGGTTGCACTCCGACTTTGGAGTGGTTGTGGCCTGCTGGGGAATAGAAACGTGCTGTTGTGAGTCGCAATCCGGAGGCAACGGCGAGCGGAAAAATGCTCTGCACGCTCCATTTGCCGTACGACCTGCGTCCAATAATGAGTCCACGTTTGTGATCGCGAATGGCTCCGGCGACGATTTCACTGGCGCTGGCACTTTCACCGTCGGTAAGGACAACGAGTTTCAGCCGATTGGTACCGGCCTGGTGGGCCCGATAGACCCGGTTTTGGTCGAAGGTGCGTCCACGAGTCGAGACGAGCACACCGTTGGCGATGAAGCGGTCGAGCACGTCGGTGGCGGCATCGAGCAACCCTCCGGGATTGTGACGCAGGTCCCAGACAACGGCGCGTGCCCCTTGTCTGCGAAGACTGACGAGGGCACGGTCAAGTTCGTTGGCGGTGCCGCGTTGGAATCCGGTCATCTGGATGTAGCCGATGCCGTACGTGGTATCGAGCATGGTCACCAGCGGGATACTTTTGATGATCACTGGCCGTCGCGTGATCCTGAGTTTTCTGAGGTCCGGCGAATCGTCTCGGACAAAGTCCAATGCGACACTGCTGCCGACGGGTCCTTTGAGCAGGCCGGCGGCTTCGTCGGTGGACATCTTGCGGCAGTCAGTACCGTTGATCCCGACAACGTGATCTCCGGCACGAAGTCCCGCCGTCAGCGCCGGGCTTCCAGGGAGCACGTCGACCAGCAGCAGGCCGCGATCGGCTTGTGCCTTGATTTCGATTCCCAGCCCGACGAACTGGCCATCGATATTGGCGTTGAGGTCCGAGTACCGATCGGGCGTCAGGCAGGCGCTGTAGTCGTCCAGGGAATTACAGCCGCCGAATACGTATTCGAGGATGACAGCGGATGCGGGGAGTCCGAGTGTTTGTCGAGAGAGTTGGCAGACCTCGCTGACGACTCGGTGAGCTTCGGCCGAGCTTCGGACCGGCCGGTTCCAGTACTTGGTGAACAGAGTGCGTCGCAACTGGCTGATGGCGTCGACACGAGGCTGGGCGCCTTGGGGAAGATGCCTGTTGAGAAACTTTTGGTTGGCGAGTGAGAGGTAGAGGCTTTCGGTGCCATGGGCGACGAACGACGTGATCGAGACTTGTTCGACGAAGCTGTTCTGGACTCGTGCGACGAGGTCGTCGAAAAGTGCCATGGCGTCGCGCTGGGGGATGGCGAGCAACTTGTGTTTAAAGCTGCGATCGGCGTACCGGTGGAGGATGCCACACTGGATGCGTGAACGGCGAAGTCCGTGTTCCAGTGCGCTGGTTTCTGGCCATTGCTTGTCGGCGGCCTGGTAGTGAGCCAGTGCGTCGGCCCAGCGACGACTGACTTCCAGTTGTCGTCCGGCCGCGATTGCCGACTGTGGTTTTGCGGCGGTGAGTGTTGTGGAGGCTTCGGTTGAGGGGCGAGTTGACTGGGCTGCCAAGGGGGAAGCGCCCAGCAAAGTGATGGCCGCCAGCCAGAAGGCGGCCGCGAGAAGACGGTCGAGTTTTAGAGGCCATCGGCCTGCCGCAGAATACATGTTGACGTCTCTCTGCCCGGTGTGGACGTTGTCGCCGTGGTTGTCGTGGGCGATTGAACGAGAGTACGTCACGTATGGAACGTGAGCAAATCTGCGGAAAGCACGGCTGGCTACCCAATCGTCAGGTCCTCTACATCCGGCAAAGTGCCGAGCGGTCGTGCCGGCAATTCAGGTCGGTTGGAGGCTGCGGCTTGGGTGTCAGTTGCCGGGAAGCAACGCGTGCAACTGGCGGATCTTTTCTGAGAAGAGTGGCAGAGCCAATTCGGGCGGTTCGAGCTCCGGATGCCACATCTTTTCCCATTCGTAGCTGTACCACTGAGAATAGCCGGAGCGTTTGAGTAGTCCGAGGCAGTCGAGGATCGGGAACTCGCCACCTCCGAACAACACATAATCGGCGTGCTGATGTCCGGTCATCAGGGTGGCCGCCTGCTTGGCGGCGATTTGCTGGTCGGCGTCGGTCGTGGTCGAGTGACGTGTGACCGAGTCTTTCCAATGCGTGTGGAAGATGCGATCTTGAAAACGATCGCAAGTCATGGCGAGCGATTCGCCATGAAATCGCCAGGGGTGGTGCGTATCCCAGAGAACCCCGACAGCTGGCGAGTGGACTCGATCCATGGTTTCGGCGACCAGATCTGACTGAGAAAAGTCTCCATGTGTTTCGATAACGACTTTCAGGTTCAGCGATTCGGCATATTCGCCAAGCCGTTCCAAGCCGTCGGCAACCTGTGACACGGTGTCGTGTCGACCAACCGATTCGTGGATCGTGTCTCCGAAGACTCGAACAAAGCCAGCCTGGAGTTCGGCTGCGAGATCGAGGTAGGCTCGACCGATCTCGAGTTGTTTGGTTCGGTGGCTGGCATCGGGCGAGTCGAATGCAACAGAGGAGGCGAGGCCGCAGACTTCGAACCCGGATTGAGCGAGTTCTTGGCGGCGTTTGGGCAATTGGGTCGCCGAGAAGTCTGGCACGCCCAGCAGTTCAGTGTCTCGTTCAATGAGCCGAATCTCGACTCCATCAAAACCAGCCTGTTGGCCCAGTCTGACCATGTCGGCAAACGACCAGTCGGGGCAGCCGAGAGTTGAGAAGCTGGTGCGGATCATCTCGGCCCGAGCGGAGTGAGTTGGCGCCTGCGAGTTGGCGTGGCTGCGGTATGGTGTTGGGGATATTGCTGCGACTATAGAATGGGAGTCAGTCAACGGCGAGTCCCGGGGTTGGCTGGTTGAGCGATGTTGCGATCGAAAGTTAATGTGATTCCAGCGAAGAGTGAATTGGCGAGTTCCGAATGGTTGAGTGGCCCGTTGGACGTGGGGGCGGGGGTTCGTCGTCGCGTGTCCGAGGCCTACGAGTGTTTGGCGGAGCGGGAGACTCCGGTCGACTATCACTCGTGGGTCGAGCAGGAATTTGGCTGGGATCTCTCGAGCGAACATGCGGGGCGTCGAATCGAGAACCCGTGGGCCAAGGCATCCGGCCAGTTGTCGATGACAGTTCGCCAGGTATCAGAAGACGTCGCTGCGGGCTTGGGTTACGTGGTCTTGAAGACGTTGATTGCCGAATCCGAGGACGGCGGCCGATCGATGTCCGAGTGGGCGACTCAAGAATCTCGGATGCAGGTTGAGCCGGTCGCGTCACGTGGTGGGCAGAGTGGCTGGACGGTGAGTTGGCTCGGTCGGGGTTGGTCCGGGACGTTTGTCGAGTATCTGGAGTTGGTACGGGAGTCTCGGGCGGTGTCGGAGGGGACGTCGACGCTGGTGATCCCGTCGGTGAAGTACCATTTGCCTGAACCGGGTGAGACTCGTTGGCTGGAGTCGGAGTACGAGTTCACGACCGCTCGATTGCTGCAAGCCTGGGGTGTCGACGCCGATTCGGGGCCGATGCCTTTGGAAAAGGACTTCAGTCCGACATTGGCTGGTAGCGAGCGGTCTCGTGGCCGGGAGACGGTGCTGGAGTGGGTTCGTCGTGTGCCGGGTTTGATTCGTGGAGCGGTGCGGCCTGGTGCTGTGTCGGTGGGGTTAAAGATTTTCAACACGCTGGAGGACGAATCGTTTCAGTGCGAGTTATTGAGAACGGTGCAGGAGGCTGTCGGGGCGAACGCGGCAGACTGGTGGGTTTACGGCAACCGGTTGTTTGATCCGGAGCGTGAGTTTGAGGGGATGCGTGGCATTGCCTATGGCGGTTGGGATCTGAGCGACCGCAACCTGCGAGTGCTATCGAAGTGTCATGCCGAATACGGTGAGTCGCTGTGTGGATTTGCGGCGACGGGTAACATCTGCAGTGGGCGGATGGCGTTGGAGTACGCCTTGCGTGGCGCGGCCAGTTTTCAGTTGCACACGATGTTTCAACTGCCGTCGCATCAATATGTTTTGCAGAGTGGCAGTCGGACTCAGAAGACGCTGCACGAGTTGTACCTGCATCCGGACGACGGACTGGTCGTCTGGCTGGCTCACCTGGCAGACCGATTTTCGCTTCCGAGCGACGGATTGCGGTTCCGTGATCTGGTCGGCCGAGGCCGTCCGGGCTGACAGCGGTCAGCCCGGTGGCTGGGTGATATTGTTGGCACGCGAGAGAGACTGCGTTCTAGAGTGTCCAGCCTTTGCGATATTCGCGGCGGACGATGTTTTTGACTTCCGGCGCGTTCTTGGCTGTCAGCGACTTGGCGTCCCATTCGACCTTCTTTTCGGCCCAAACGGCAAGGTTGCCGAGCAGTACGACTTCGGTCAGTGGCCCGGCGTATTCCGGGAAGTTCGACCGGGCGGGTTTGCCCGAGGTGATGGCACGAGCGTACTCGGTGAAGTGGCCGGGTGATTTTTCGAAATCGACCTTTGGTTTATCGACACCGAGCACGATGTTGCTGTTTCCGGCGTAGTCCCCTGGCGAGAGCAGCATGCCCTTGTCTCCGATGAGGAGCGAGCCGGTTTTGGGGAGTTTTTGTTCCTTGGGCAGCAGTTCCTGCGACGGGCGTTCGCCTCCGTCGTACCAGACCATCTTGACGGCGTTGCGTTCGCCGAGCTTGGGGAACTCGTAGGTGATCACACTGGACTTGGGGAAGCTGTCCTTGTTGTGTCCCGAGTTAGTGGCTTCGACGGAGATTGGGTCACGGAGGTTGAGGGCCATGAAGGGCATGTTCATGGTGTGGCAGGCCATATCGCCCAGTGCCCCGGTCCCGAAGTCCCACCAGCCTCTCCAGGCGAAGGGGTGGTAGCCATTGCCGTAGGGTCGAAACGGTGCGGGTCCCAGCCAGACGTCCCAGTTGAGATGTTTGGGGGGTGTGGCGGGTTTGGGTCGGGGTCCGCCTTGTGGCCAGACGGGTCGGTTGGTCCAGACGTGGACTTCGCTGACATCTCCGAGCACTCCGGACTGGACAATCGCGGCGCCTTCTCGCAGCGTATTGGTGGCAGTGCCCTGGTTGCCCATTTGAGTCTGCACCTTGTGTTTGGTGGCGATCAGAGCCATTTGGCGGGCTTCGTAGATGCTGTGCGTCATGGGTTTTTGCGTGAAGCAGTGTTTGCCCATTTTCATCGCCATCACACTGGCGGCAGCGTGATTGTGGTCAGGCGTGCTGACGGTGACGGCATCGATGCTGTCACCCATCGTTTCGAGCATCTCGCGGTAATCGGTGAACTTTTTGGCGTTTTTGAATCGGACTCCGGCCTTGTTGAGTGTGTTCTGGTCGACGTCACAGATGGCGACGACATCGCCGTGGCGACCGGCCGAGGCCGAATCGCTGCTGCCCTTGCCTCCGACTCCAATACACGCAAACCGGATCTTTTCGTTCGGGGATGTCGGAGCGGCCCAAGACTCCTGGTCCGAGGCGACCCAGAACGCGGTGCTCAGAGCGGCAGAGGTCTGCAGGAAATCTCGCCGAGAGGTGTGTGACGTGTTGGCTGGGGTCGAGTCGTTCATATTGAGCTTTCCGAGGGACGAATGCGTTAGGAGGTTGAAACGGCAAGCTGAAGTTGCCGGTTGTGGTCGGGTTGGCGAACCGCAGCCCGTGGCAAGCCGTTTACTGCTCGCCGGCATGATAGCACGCTCTGTTGCAGTGCACCAACCGGAGGACGTGATTGCGGTCGTTGCCATGTCCCGGCGACACGACTAATGTTGCTCTTGGGAAGCGGGACGGCTGAAGAGAAATGGGTCGGGCATCGGCCGGTGGAATTCTTGAACCGGCCTTCGAGCACGGGACACCAAGACTGAGGGTGGACAGACAATGGCGTGTGTGCGGATGGCTGCGGTGGCTGCGGTGGCTGCGGTGTTCTGTGTGGTGTCGGTCGGATTGGTCGGCTGCACGTCGAACGACGAGTCGGCGGGTGAAGGCGTTTCGGGTGTGCCTGAAACTGTGGTGTCGGAGGGTGTCGGTGAGGCCGAGCGGGCCGAGCAGGTCCGGCTTGAGCAGTCGGCGGTCGACGCGATCCGGGTTGCCGGAGGTCGTTGGATGATCCTCGATGGTGCGGTGGTGTCTGTCGATTTGAGCGAGTGCCCGTTCACTGACGACCAGTGCGAATTGCTGGCCGGGTTGACGGACCTGAAGAGTCTGAAGATCTGGGGTGCCAACATCAGCGACAGTGGGATTGGGCAGTTGGCTGTATTGAGTCGACTGGAGAGTCTGGGTTTGGAGAACACCGAGTTGACGGACGACGGCTTGGCGAGTGTTTCGAAAATCGCAACGCTGAAGTCATTGAATTTGCGTCGCTGTTCGAACGTGACCAACGACGGCCTGGCCCATCTGGCGTCACTCGAGCGACTCGAGCAACTTCACCTGTTGTACACCAATATCAGTGACGAAGCCTTGGTCCATTTGTCTGGGTTGACGAGGTTGAAGCTGGTCGACATTCGTGGCTGCGTATTGATCACTGACGCGGGCCTTTTGCATCTTGGAAAGCTGAGTGGTCTGCGAAGTTTGAAGCTGCGGAATCCCCAGGTGTCGGACGACGGATTGAAGGCGATCTCGGGTCTGACCGGTCTTACGTCTCTGATTCTTGAGGACACCGCGATCACGGATGCAGGAGTCGAGTTATTGTCGGGGATGACGAAGTTGCGAGAGCTCAACCTGTTTCGCACGGGAGTTTCGGATGCGGGTCTGGCAGCGTTGGCTCGGATGCCTGACCTGAGAACTGTGGTGCTTCGCGACACGGCGGTTGTGGGCAAGGGATTGGCGGCCATTGCGGGAGCGAAGGGCTTGGAGCGTGTCGACCTGAGTGAGACTCAGGTTGACGACGCCGGCCTGGCTCATCTGTCTTCTTCGGTGGCACTGAGGCGGTTGAACCTGTGGTCCACGTCTGTGACGGACCTGGGGATGAAGCACCTGTCGAATCTGCGTCAACTGGAGTGGTTGAATCTCGATTCGACGGCGGTGGGTGATTCGGGAGTGGCGAGTCTATCGACACATTCCGAGCTGCAGACATTGAACCTGTCGGGAACTCGTGTCACCGACGTTGGCCTGAATAGCCTGGTCGGGTTGTCGAAGCTTGGGGAACTGGATCTCAGTTTCACTTCGGTTACCGAAGGTGCGGTGAAGGCATTCCAAAAGTCGGTTCCCGGTTGCGAGGTCAAGCGGTGACCATAGGACTGGCTGAGTGGTTACGATCTGCCGGGAGTTGACGGATGTACCGTGAGACGGCCGAATGGCTGTTGAATCCGCAGGGTGCAGACGAATTGTTGGTGGTCGAGTCGTTGGGCAAGATGGGGTTTTCGGACCCGGAGCAGGCGTCGAATTCCTGGCGGACGATCCTGAGTGGTGGATCTGGCGCCGCGGTATCGGCCAATCTGCTGGCGTCGTTGTTGGGAGCGATGTCTCAGACGGCGGCGCCGGACATGTCGCTTGGCAACTTTCGTCGTTGCTTGCAGCACTGGGAGGAACCGGGAGTTTGGCTCGAGTTCCTCAGTCGTCGGCCTCGTTCGGTCGAGATCCTGGTGCGTTTGTTTGTCAACAGTCAATTCCTGACCGAGTTGCTTGTTCGTCGCCCCGAGTACCTCGAGCGGCTGACCGAATCGAAGCGTTTGGCGGAAGTCCGCAGTCGCGACGAGTTCCTGTTCGACATGCGTGAGGCGGCGAGTGCGGCGAGTGCGGCGGGTGCATCGGTTGAGTTGCAATTGGACGCGGTCCGGCGTGTGCAGCGCTGGGAGTTGCTACGCATCGCGGCCTGCGATTGTTTTGGGTTGATGGACTTGCGACGAGTGACTTTGCAGTTGTCGCTGCTGGCCGATGCGACGGTGCAGGCGGTGTTGGATTTGGTTGGCGGGTTGGGCAGCGACGGTGGAGGTGACGTTGGATGTCGGATTGCGGTTGTGGCGTTGGGGAAGCTGGGTGGGGAGGAGTTGAATTACAGTTCGGACATTGACCTGTTGTTTCTAAGCGTAGAGCCGACGGTCGACACGTTACGAGTGGCTCAGCAGTTGGTCCGCGAACTGGGGCGGATGACATCCGAGGGTTTTCTGTATCGCGTGGACATGCGTTTGAGGCCGTGGGGTCGATCGGGGCCTTTGGTCACCGATGTGGCCGCCTGGGTCGAATATCGTGAGACTCATGCGGTGGCGTGGGAGTTGCAGGCTTTGGTCAAGGCTCGGGTGATCGCCGGCGATCGGAGTTTGGGCGAGGGGGTGCTGTCCGGCGTGACGCGTTTTTTGGTCGAGCGTGGTGCGTCGGGCGGTCGTCGCACGGTTCGCGAGATGAAGCGTCGGATCGAGGAGCAATTGCCGTCCGCACTGCGGGCTCATGGTGAAGTCAAATTGGGAGTGGGTTCGATTCGGGACATCGAGTTTGTCACGCAATACCTGCAATTGCGGCATGTTGGCGAACATTCCGAGGTGTTGGGTGCCAACACACTTCGGTCGCTGAGTGCTTTGGCGGCGGCGGGTTGTCTGCGATCGGACCAGTACCGAAAACTTTCGAGCGGTTACCTGCTACTGCGATCGATCGAGCATTCTCTTCAGTTGATGCACAACAAGCAGGTACACACATTGCCGACGGACGACGGTGAGTTATCGTACCTGGCTCGTCGCCTGGACTTTGTCGACGCCGATCAGTTTGTGGCTCATTACACGGACCATTGTCGCGAGATTCGCGAGGTGTTCGACAGTGTGTTTTCTGATGTGGTGGATGGCCGGGGCGGCGGCGACGAGGCTTCCAGCATCGAGGCGGTTGGCTCGGTTGGGGCGGTACCGTTCAGCGAGCCGTTGTACCAGGAGGTGTTCAGCGAATCACAACAAGAACGACACCAGGCATTGCTGGGCGAATTGAATCGATTCGGGTCGGTGATGGTCGAGCCAGTGCGATTGGAGTGTGGTGGTGCCGAACTGACAGTGGTGGCGTTTGACGAACGGGAGTTGCTGACTGCGATCAGTGGGCTGTTGGTGGTTCATGGTGTCGACATCGTCAACGGTCACGCATTCACACAGGATGTACCCGGAGGTCAGTCTCGATGCGTCGACACGTTTGAGGTGCGGTTGCCCGAGGAGTCGGACTGGGACCTGTTGTGGTCCGATTTCCATGCAGACCTGTTGGCGTTTGTCGAGTCGATGGCTTCGGGACGTGGTGAGGAGGCGTTGTCGAGTTTGACCGACCAGGTGGCTCGTCATGTGCTTTGTGTCGAGGGTCTGGTTGGCAGCCTGTTGCCGGTGGAGGTGGACATCGACAACGAGTTGTCGGAGTCGGCGACGGTGCTGACGATCCGGGCCGAGGACACGACGGGGTTCCTGTATGAGTGTGCCCATGCGTTGTCGGTGGCCGGGTTTGGCATCCGGCGTGTGGTGATCGAGACCGAGGGGGACCGTGTGCGGGACCGGTTGGATGTGGTGGATTCGACTGGTGGCAAGTTGAGCGACCCTCGGCGGCTGCAGGAATTGAAGACCGTGGTGGTATTGATCAAGCATTTCACTCATTTGCTGCCGAGGTCTCCGAATCCGTTGTCAGCAATGAGGCAATTTCGTGAGATGCTATCGTCACTTCTGGAGCAGGACGACTGGTCGACTCGTCTGGCGTCGTTGGAGAAGCCGGAGGTGTTGTCGACTTTGGCGAGGGTGTTGGGTGTCAGCGAGTTCCTGTGGCAGGACTTCCTGCGGATCCAACACGAGACGTTGTTTCCGTTGCTTGAGGATGTGGAGTCAGTCGAGCGGCCTCGTGAGCGGGTTGAGTTGGCGGCCGAGTTGTCCGGTGAGATCGCCGGGTGTGACGACCGGGATGCTCGTGTCGAGTGCCTGAACCGTTTCAAGGACCGTGAGATGTTCGTGGCCGACATGCGGCACATCATCTGGCCCGAGCGGGAGTTCGGACAGTTTTCCGATGAGTTGGGCGATGTGGCGGAATGCGTGGTGTCCGAGGCGGTTGAGATGTGTTGTCGGGAGGTGTCCGAGAAGTTGGGAATCGAAGCACCGGGCCGTTTTGCGGTTTTGGGGTTGGGGAAGTTTGGTGGCCGGGAGCTGGGCTTTGCGTCGGACATCGAATTGATGTTCGTGTACGACGTGTCGGAGCAGGCGTCGGGTCGAGAGACTGTTGCGGCCGAGTATTACCGTCGCGTGGTGGAGCGATTGTTGGCAACGATTCGTTCTCAGCGAGCGGGCGTCTTCGAGTTGGACATTCGGCTCAGGCCTCATGGCCAGGCAGGTCCATTGGCCAGTTCGCTGTCGGCTTTTTCGTCGTACTATCAGCCCGACGGGCTGGCATGGCCATTCGAACGCCAAGCATTGGTCAAGTTGCGTGCGGTGGCGGGGTGTGTCGCATTGGGTGGTCGGATCGAAGCTTTACGGGATGATTGGATCTACAGTGACGGCGAGTTCGACATGGCTGCGATGCGTGCGATGCGTGACCGTCAGGTGCGGCAGTTGGTGCGGGCCGGGACTTTCAACGCGAAGCTGAGTCCTGGTGGGTTGGTCGATTCGGAGTACCTGGTCCAGGGTTGGCAGCTGGAATCAGGCCACCGTCATCCGGAGGTGCGAACGACGAACACTTTGGAAGCTGTCGACAGGCTGCACACAGTCGGCGTGCTGGCCAGTCAGACGTGGCATACTCTGCGAGACGCGTACGTGTTTCAGCGTTGTCTGATCGACGCGTTGCGAGTTGTTCGTGGCGATGCTCGGGACCTGACGGTACCGCCGCGAGATTCGGCGGAGTTCGTGTTCCTGGCCCGTCGGCTGGAATTGGGCGGAAGCCCTGAGGGGTTGGCCGAGTTGATCGAGAGGCACACGTCGGCCGTCGACGCCCTGGCGGCGAATTGCGATCCGTCAGCGGCCTGACGATTGCGGTTGTTGACGAGTCGGATTCCACCAGTCGTCGAGCGTGGCCCTGAGTCGTTTGACGTGTCCGGGTTGGCTGCCGGCGAGGTTGTGGGTTTCGTGGGGGTCGGCTGCGAGGTCGAACAGTTGTGGTTTGGCTGAACCGGATGGGACGATCAGTTTCAGTGAGCCATCCCGAACCCAGCGGTATTGAAGGCTGGCGGCCGGCCGATCGATGTCGGCAACGTCGTGTGCAAAGATTTCTCCAAACACGTTCCTACGGCCAGTTTGTCCGTCGACTGGTTGTGCGGCGAGTCCGACGAGATCAATGCCGGGCAGTTTTGTGTTGGGGTCGATTCCGGTGGCGGCGAGGATCGTGGGCGCCAGGTCGATGCTGCTGGCCAGTCGACTGCGCAGTCCCGGCTTCACTTTCTGTGGCCAGCGGACCAGGATCGGCGTACGAACTCCGCCCTCGTTCGGAGACCGTTTCGATTTCGGAGCGAATCGGAAACGCCATTTGCTGGGGACTTTTGTGGCTGGAGTCCTTTGGATCCATCCGTTGTCGACGACGAACAGGACCAACGTGTTGTCGGCGAGGCCGTGCTGGTCGAGGTGGTCGAGCAGCTGTCCGCACGTCTCGTCGAACCAGGTGCACATGGCGTAGTATCGCACCAACTCGATCGGTCGTCCGGGAGCACGGTAGAGTTCGACGAGTCGTTCGGGTGGGTTGTGGGGCGTGTGTGGCAGGAAGGGTGCGTACCAGATGAAGAACGGCGTCTTGGCGCAGTCCTTGATGAAGTGGTAGATGGGTTCGAGTCCGGTGCGTCCGATTTTCAGTCCAGCATCGCCGTGCCGGCCGCCTCGCTTGGGATCACCGTGCGTCATCGCGTCGGTGAATCCGGCGAGTCGCGGATGGCCTTCCCACCACTTGCCTGTTTGCAGGCTTCGGTAGCCTTTGCCTGCCAGCCACCGAGGCAGGGTTGGGTGGCGTTGGATGTGTTTGAGCATCAGGCTGCGGTCGGTCCCACGTGGGGGGTCGTTGCCGGTGATGCCGTGTTGATGCGGATAGAGCCCGGTGACAATCGTTGCCAGGCTGGGGCGACAGAGGCTGTTGGGCACGTAGCCGTTGGGGAACACGGCGGATTGTCGAGCGAGGCGGTCGAGGTGCGGAGTCCGGATTGTTTTGTGGCCGACGAAGCCGAAGTCCGTCCAAGACTGGTCGTCCGAGATGATCAGCAGGACGTTTGGTGGTGTGGCTGCCCGGGCTGCCGAATGAGTCAATGTGGCGGCGAGGAATACGGCCAGCAGGAGGGTGGGGCCAGTCCGAGCGGCCAGCTGTTGTCGGCTGTGACGATTCATCAAGTCGGTTCCGCCGAGTTATGAGCGTGGGTGATCTTCTGAGTCAATTGCCGTTTGGCCGCGGAGTTTAGCACGACGGGCCAGTTCAGCAAACCGTTCGTTTTGGAGGGGCGGTTGACAGACCGCGGAGAAATCAATTCAATGAAGATTGATACGACTGAGACGGCGCTTCGCTGGCCCGAGAAAACGGACTGGCGTGATGAGTTTCCGAAGTGGTTTCGGACGGGCGGATGACTCACAACGGAATCATGTGAATCGGGAGATAGAGGAATGAAAACGGTCTTGGCATTTGGTGGCGTCGCGGCGCTCATGTTGGCCTTGTTTGCGTCGAGCGAAGCGGATGCACGTCCACAGTATCAGAAGGCTTTTCTGTCGAAGTACAAGAACGTGACAGCGGCGGCGAAGAAGGCGAAGTGCAATATCTGCCATCGCAAAAAGAAGGTGGGCGAAAAAGGTAAGCCGCGTAACGATTACGGGACGGCGTTGCAGAAGGGTCTTCCGGCGAAGAACTGCAAGGTCGTGGCGAAGATTGTCGAGGCCTTGGTGAAGACCGAGGTTGTTAAGGTGGCCAAGGACAAGAAGGAGACCTTCGGCGATCGTCTGAAGGCAGGCAAGTTGCCGGCGACTCCTGCGAAGCCGTAGCGTCTGGACGTGATGGAATCCAAGCGGGGGAGCATGCCTGTCATGCTTCCCCGCTTTTTTTGTATCTCTACCGACTTCGCTAGATCGACAGGCTTTTCCGATGACACTGCGACGACGAGTGTGCGTGCTGATTCTGGCCGTTCTGACGGTCCCGTTTCCGGTTTTTGCCAACGATGCTGACGGAACGGTCGAAGTGCCCGCTGCCGTGACACGGTTGAAGCAGCGATTGGTGACTCTCGAGAATCGAGTGATCGGTCGACCCGAGCCTCCACTGCCTTACACCGTCGAAGTGGTGTACCCGAAACTGGTTCTCGACAATCCGATCTTCGTGATGCTGCAGCCGGGTTCGTCTCGACTGTTGTTCATCGACCAGGGCGGCAAGCGATTGTGCCGCACCGATTCGGATCCAGCGACCGGCCGCTACGAAGTTCTGTTCACGTGTGACGGGATTCAGTACAGCCTGTGTACTCACCCGGATTTCCTCAAAAACGGTCGCATCTACCTTGGCGGCGATCGCAAATCGAAGACTCCCAGTGGCAAGGAGTGCACGGTTCTGGAACTGAGATTGGATCCTTCGAAGGGTTTCGCGATGGTCAAAGGTTCCGAGCGTTTGATCCTTTCGTGGGATTCGAACGGACACAACGGAGCGGCTTTGGGTTTCGGTCACGACGGGATGCTCTACATCACGTCCGGAGACGGCACATCCGATTCGGACACCAATGTCAC
>Ga0302139_10000850_pt1 | contig 14774 bp, 11 predicted proteins | sample CBN3_331_MG_FD_203104 | JGI IMG/M metagenome (GOLD analysis project Ga0302139, IMG submission 203104) | Marine microbial communities from Western Arctic Ocean, Canada - CBN3_33.1 | ecosystem: Environmental > Aquatic > Marine > Oceanic | place: Canada: Western Arctic Ocean | collected 2017-09-15 | reverse complement strand
TGGCGACCGATTGCAAACCGCTTACGACTTGCTGCGGAAGTGGACGACAGGGCCGGATGCGCCGATTCCTGGTGGTTCGATTCTTGTCGGGCGTAACGGGAAAACTGTACCGCCGGTGTTTTTTGGGAAGCAGGGAGCCGAGAAGAAGGCCGAGCCGATTCGTAAGGATGGCATGTTTTTGCTGGCGTCAATCTCCAAGCCGGTGACGTATTTGGGGGCGATGATTCTCGTCGAACGGGGGCTGCTGAATCTTTCCGACAGAGTCACGCGGTACATTCCCGAGTTCGCCGCGCATCACAAGGAAGACACGCTGGTTCAACATCTCTTCACGCACACTTCGGGCATGCCCGACATGCTGCCGAACAATGTTGAGTTGCGACGCACGCATGCCCCGCTGAAGAAGTTCATTGAAGGGGCCGTCGGGGCGCAGCCGATGTTCGCGGCGGGAACCGATTACAGCTACCAGAGCATGGGGACGCTGACGGTGGCGGAGATCATTCAGCGCATCAGCGGGCTGACGATCAGCGAGTTTCTGAAGAAGGAAATTTTCGACCCGCTGGAAATGAAATCCACCGCCCTTGGCTCGCGCGGCTTGGATCGCAAGCGGTTGGTGCGCGTGGAAACGCCCGCGTATCAGGACAAATCGGACTTCGGTTGGAACAGTTCCTATTGGCAAGAACTGGGCGTCCCCTGGGGCGGCATGTTCAGCGCACCGGAAGACTTTGCTCGTATCTGCCAACTCATGCTCAACGGCGGAAGCGTTGGCGACGTGCGAATTCTTTCGCCGGGGACTGTCGAGATGATGCGGACCAGCCGGTTTCAGGACCAACCCGATTTGCCCGAGTCGATCCGTCGCGCGAAACCCTGGGGGTTGGGCTGGCGAATGAATCATCGTGGCACGACCGGCAGCTGGGGTGACGTACTCGGCCCGAACGTCTTCGGTCACACCGGCGCGACGGGCACCATGTGCTGGATGGACCCCGACCGCAACGGCTTCTGTCTGCTCTTCACCAGCGCGATTCGCTCGCGCGCACCGTGGCGACTGGTGAGCCTCTCGAACATTGTGGCGTCGGCGTTTGTGTAGGGATGGGGAAGAGGGGAATCACGAAGTCTCGAAGACACGAACAAACAACACAAATCAAACAGCCAGGATTTGCAATTGTTCCCTTGTCGTTTTTTTCTTTGTGACTTCGTGTCTTGGTGGTTATCTCTGGCCGAGCCGCGTTGAGCCGATCCCTGCCCGTTCGCCGACGGGCGGTCTGACGGCTTCAAATTGAATTCAGACACGTTCAGAAGCCGAAGAACTTGTTCGAGCGTTTTCGCATGATCCTGCACTTTGGCAACTCGGCTTGGAGTTTCTTCACACCGGCGTCAGTGACATTGGTTTTGGAGAGGTACAACTCCTGAAGTTTTGTCAATCCCTGCAGGTGGACGAGTCCGGCGTCGGTGACTTTCGTGTTGGAGAGGTCCACGGAAATGACCGGCTTGCCCGGTTTATTCGCGTCAAATGTGACACGACCGCCGAATTTCTCAATCGCAGCAATTGCCTTTTCCTCGGCATCGCTTCGTTTGACAACCTTATCCTCGCCGACTGCGTTTGACGCAACCGCCAGTAGCCCGACCAGCATCGCCAGAGTTTTCATCGCTCACCCTTTCACGGATTCAGAACGCACAGCCCCCGCCTACTGCTACTGCATCGGGACAGCAGGGGCAAGACTGATCGGTATGTCGTCGAGCATCTTGAGAATTGCGAGTGCTTTGTTGGGTCGGTTTGATAGGATGAGGGATCGCTGCGAATGCGTCGATGCGTCGATCAAGTGGGTAGGAGTTCGCTAATGGCCCGGATTCAAACACGCAAGCGTGGATTCACGCTGATCGAGTTGCTGGTGGTGATTGCGATCATCGCGGTGCTGATTGCGTTGTTGCTGCCGGCGGTTCAGAACGCGCGGGAGGCGGCGCGGCGTATCAGTTGTAAGAGCAATCTCAAGCAGCTGGGCATCGCGTTGCATTCCTATCACGAAACGCATCGCGCGTTTCCGCCGGGCTACATCGCCGGTGGGCCCGACCCGACTGATCACAGCAACTACTTCGGCTGGGCGTCCATGCTGTTGCCGTATGTGGATCAGCAGACGCTTTATAGCAAGCTCGATTTCAACGTCGACATCGACGAAGGCGTGAATGCGGGACTGGTTCGCACCACGCTAGCAATCTTCCGTTGCCCGACCGACGTCTACAAAGAGACGATCACCTCGGCGCATTCCGTCGTGACGTATGGGGTCTCGAATTACCCTGGCGTCAGTGGGCAGGTGGCTTGCGAGCAAACCGGCGGGGGAATGTTCGGGTTGAACACGCGAACGCGAATGCGCGACATCACCGACGGTTCCAGCCAGACGTTTGCCGTGGGCGAGCGCGTGGGTAATCAGGCACCGATTCCCGACCGGGCACCCGTGTGGGCTGGGGTGTATATCACCGAGACAACGAACAACGTGGAAGTGGTCGTCGGCTGGACGCAGATTCCGCTCAACCGAAAAGCGTGGAGCGAACATGGCTTCAACAGCTTTCATCCCGGCGGTGCTCATTTCCTAATGGGCGACGGGGCGGTGCGCTTTGTGAGTTCCAGTATCGACAGCGGCGCCCTCGATTCAACGACCCAACTCATCGCGATTCCCGGCGTGTATCAATATCTCAGCACAATCGCCGGCGGCGAGGTTGTGGGCGAGTTTTGAGGTTGTTGGAAACTGAAGTTAACCCGTCGCGTAAGCGAGGGACGCAGGACAATCGAGCCTGTTCCCTGCGTCCCTCGCTGACGCGTCGGGTTAGGATTCTGACTCACCCAGCGCGGCGTTCTTCGAGGGCCGCGTGATGCTCGGGGAGTTCGATTGTCTCGACACCCCGCTCGGCGAAACGCTCGGCCAAATGGCGATGGCAGGTGAAGAACAGCATCTGCTGATCGGCGTTCGCCATTTGCAATAACGTGTCGACGGCGGCGTTCGTGCGTGATTCATCGAAGTTGACGAGCACGTCATCGAGCACAATCGGCAGTTGCACGCCTCGCCGCGACAAGTCGGAAACGACTGCCAGACGGGTTGCCAACAGAAGTTGTTCGCGTGTGCCGCCGGAGAGTTCGTCGAGCGAATACGTGCGACCCTGTTCGTCGTCGACGAGCAAATTGCGTTCACCCAACGGTGTCCAGACATTGTGGAAACGGCCGCCGGTCAGCGGTTTGAGAAACTCACCGGTTGCGGCAAGAATGGCCGGCTGGCAGGTGCGTTCGTATTTCCGCTTTATCTTGCCGACAACTCCCGCCGCCTGCTGTAAGCCTTGCCAACGTTGCCGCTGGATTTGCAATTGGGCGGCGACTTGTGCACGCTCGAATCGTAACGCGGAGGCGTTGGTGTTAGATTCCAGATCGACGATTTGTTGTTTGAGTTGGCCGAGCTGTTCGTGTTCGGTTTGTAAGCGCTCGTCGAGTTCTTCCAACTCCAGATTGATCAGCTCGATGCGTTCGGTGTTCTCGTCCGCATCGAAGGCGAGCAGATCGGTTTCAACGATGGCCAAGTCGGGTTCGGTGCGGCAAGCCGAAGCGAGGTCTTCCTGAGCGAGAGCCAGAAGCTCGGCAAGTTCCTCACGACGAGAAACCGTTTCGGCGCGCTGATCGAATTCGTCACGTGTGGCGGCTCCGCCTTGCACCAATAGAGCCGAGCGTTGCAGTTTGAGTTCCTCGATGCGTTCGCGGTAGCCGCGCGCTTCGCGTCGTCGGGTTTTGATTTCGCGGCGCAGGCGTCGGACCTCGGCGCGCTTGATACCGAAGGCCTTCAGTTCCTCGCTCCAGGCAGTCAGAACATCGAGCGGACGGGCGTAGTCGAAGTCCCAGCGGTCGATGCGCCGCCCCAATTCTTCGATGCGCTGCCGGAACGAATTCCAGGTTTGTCGATCACCGGTTAAGTCTTCTTCGGCCGCGTGCCAGGCCCGCCAAAGGTCATGGGCTTCGACAACGTGTTGCCAGGCCTCGAAGGCTTCTTCGATACGAACCGACTCGGCCAGCCCCAATTGCAAGAGTACGTCGCACCACGCCTGACGCGCGGCGGCGGTATCGCGTTGCACGGCTTGAAATCGTTCGCGCAAGTCGGCAAGTTTGCCACGGTTCGTTTTGATTCGCTGTCGGTCTTCCACGAGGCTTTGCAGTTCCGAAAGACGATGTGTGATCTCGGCGATCAAGTCGGCCTCGGAGACAAACGCGGGGTTCGTCTCGGCTTGCTCTTTGGGAGAGCCGTTCCGTGTTGAGATGACTGTCAAACGCATGAGTGTTTCGCGTGTTTCACTCAAGCGAGAATCGTTCTGCCTCAGTTCGTCTTGCAACCGGTCGATGGCCCCGCGGACTTCGCCCTCGAAATGCGACTTCAACTTCCACGCCAGCCCGCAGGATGTGCTGCCCAACAGCAAATACATTGTGCCGACTAGGCCGCTGGTGGTGAATCCCGTCACAAATCCCAGCAGCATGAACATCGCCCCCGAGACGCCGAAGAACCCGAGCACGCCGTACACCCAATGCGGCAGGTTGATCCGGCATTCCAGCCTGTCGAGTTGCTCTTCGATCCCGATGCGGCGTTGTTCGAGTTCGGCGTGACGCAGCTTGAGACGGCCGAGGTCTTCCATGTCGACGAGCTGCTGCTTGGTTGCCTCAAGCGAGTCGTCGAGCGAATCGATCCCGAGTGTTTGGAGCCGTTCGTTCCATTCCGTTGATTGCTTGCGACATTTCGACGCCAACCGTTCGACTTCCGCGCGCAGCCGTTTCTTGCGGCTGAGGACCGTGCGATAACTTCGTGCCTGGGAAAGTAACCGGAAGTGTGCGTCGGGTCCGCAATCGGCGGCTTGTAGCCGTTCGACGGTCCACTCGTTGCCGAGTTCTGTACGCTTTGCGTCGAGGCGGGCTTTCAAGTGGGCGACGCGTTTTTCGCCTTCCGTCACCTTCTGCTGACGTTCCTGCAACCAATCGCGTTGGTCGATGAAGCCCTGTACGGTGGCGGCGTGCTTGCGGAGTTCAGGGTCGAGATCAATCGCAGCAATCTCGCGTCGCAGGCCGGTGGCTTCTTTCATCAAGTTGCGTCCGCAACTGCGAGCGGCTGCGAGGTCGGCTTCGACTTGGTCCAGGCGTTCCACGCCATCTTCGGGAAAGCCGGTAATTTTGGGCAGTGTGTCGAACTCGGCGTGATAGTCGCGCGTTTGTTCCCAAGGTGTGACAACCCGTTCCAGGAAAAGATGGCCGCGAAGTTGCCCGTGCAATGTGATTTGTCGAGCCTTCGCTTCGTCGATGCCAGCTTGTTGACGATTTCGCTCGCCAATCAGCGCGGCATGTTCGCCACGTCGTGAATCGAGAGCTTGAATTTTCTGCGACAACGCGGTGTGACGGGCGATTGTGTCAACTAGCGTTCCCGAGTTGGACGCTTCGTCGAACAGCGAATTTCGGAGTTGGTCGATGGATTGCTTCGCATCCAGTAGGCTGCGACCGTCCGGGCCGAGCGTCCAACCATAGAGGTGACGGGCCACTTCGTCACTTTGTAACGTGCTCAGTTCCTGCAACTCGTCCAGCGAAATCGCGAACACGTTGCGGAAGACGGCCTCGTCGGTATGGGCGAGCAGCTCGCCGAGGAAATCGTCACTGCGTGCATCTCGATTCAATCCGGCGACGGTGACCAGGCCCGCTCCGAAGTCTTGCGCGGCTCGACGAATCTCGCAATGCCGACCGCGATGTTCAACGCGCAACGCGCCGGATTGGACGTGGGAATGTTGGTCGTCGATTCGTCGGTCGCGAACGCATTCGGTCGTGGTGGGGAAGCCGTACAGCACGCCGCGCACGAAACGCAGCAGCGTTGTTTTTCCGGCTTCGTTCGGGCCGTAAAATACGCAAGGGCCGTCGGTGGGCAATGTGAGTGACAGATCGCGCCAGACCCCGAACCGTTCGATGAGGATTTCTCGAATCTTCATGCCGCCCGCCCTTCTGACGCGTTCCCTTCGGGTGCGTTCTCTTCCGACACATTGGTTCCGAACCACTCAATGCCCTGCCGACAGGCTTGCGATTGCGTTTGGTCTGCCGAGGGTTCACCGACAACCGTCGGCCAGTTGGGGGCGGGCCAGTCTGAGGTATCGGACTCAGCCGTGTTCGATTCGATGAGCAATTGCAAAAATTCACGTTGCAGTTTGTTATCGAGGGAACCCAGCAGGGCAGAGGCCGGGTCGTGATGCACATTCAGCATGTGAATGGCCGAAGCGACATCTCCGGCAACGGCCGGCGCGGAAATTGTCGCGAAGAGCGTTTCTCTTGCGGACGGCGTATCGCATTGGTCGAGCAGCGAACCGTGGCAGCGAATGGTCCAGTGGGCCAGGCAAAGTCGTTCGGTGATTTCGGGGCGATGCTTGTTCCAAGTGGTTGCGATGGATTCGGCCAGACTCGCAAGCGTTGTTGCAGGATCGACTTCGACCTCGAACCGTTCCCAACGAACGGCCGCGGTCGGAACGAAGGTGCGTTGGATGACGTTCTGATGATCGACCTCAACCAAGGTCGCTCCGTGCGGCCCGACTTGATCGGCGGTCAAACCTTGTAACCCGCCGGGATCGTGAAGGGGTCCGTCGCCAAACGGCTGGGAACGGGTGATGTCGCTTCCGCCTGCAGCGATGTAATCGAACCCACTCGGCAACGTGTCGGCAGCGAGAGTTTCTCCCTCCGCAAACAACAGCCCGATGGCGAACGGTGAACGATGCTCCGCACGGGGGGCCGATGATCGGTCCGGTTCGAGACGCTGTGAGATGGCCTGCATGGTGGCGATCACGCGACTGTCGCGGAGCACGGCGAGCGGTTCGTCGTGGGGCAGGGTGACTGTGACATTCTTGGGCAGATGCGGAATCGCGGCCCAGGCTGTTGGCGGATCGGCTTCGCCGGGCAGCACGAACATGTCGATGCCCGCAGCCTGCAGTCGTTCGCAGCCCGCAACAAGTTCGACACGTGCCGGTAAACTGTGGTCGGCTTCGACGAAGGTGTTCCCGGTCAGCAGGAGAAAATCGACGTCACGATTGATGGCAGCAGAGATCAGCGCGCGGAAGGCGTCGATCGTCGCGCGTTCGACGATCGCGCGCGTCGAGTCGGTCAAATCGTCTGCCAACGCAAGCGGGCGATCAAGAAAAACATCGGCGGCATGCAGAAACCGCAAACTATGGTGGGGCATGGCGGAGTCCTTTCCACCTCGGCGCAAAGCGAAACCAGCGCGGAATCCTCCCGCGAAATCGCTGGGAAGTCTATCGAGGATGGGAAAACGGGGGAAGGGCGAATTGTGGAAAGGAGTTCTGAACGGAATAGCCCGCCGGCCCCTCGGCACCCCCGAGTTCGGATGCAGATGACCTCGCCCGACATTTGGCCGGAACCAAGACATCACAAATCAAACAACCCGGATTTGTGATCGCCCGCTTGTCGTTTCTTCTTTGTGACTTCGTGTCTTTGAGGTGATCTCCTGCCCCGATCGCCTCTGGAAGCACTTCCCTCGGCACCGTGAAATGAGCAGGATGTTGCAATTTGAACACGCGACTCTAGAATGAACCCCCTGCTATAAGACGTGCACCACATCGGGAGACGGATACGATGGGCGATGGATTTGGCGAGATTTTCGTGTTCGTCATGTTGGCGATCTTCGGGCTGATCGGCCTGGTGTTTCTAGTGCTGTTCTCGAAGTATTTCGGCCTATGGATGCGTTCGTTTACGACGGGCGCGAAGATCGGGCCGATGGCTTTGGTGTTTATGTCGCTGCGGAAGGTGAACCCGAATGCCATCGTCGACGCCAAAATTACGGTGGTGCAGGCCGGGCTGAAGGGGATTACGACCGAAGACATGGAAGCGCACTATCTGGCGGGCGGTAATGTCCGCCGTTTGGTGCAGTCGCTGATTGCCGCGCATCGCGCCAAGATTGAATTGGATTGGCAGACCGCTGCCGCCATCGATTTGGCCGGGCGAAACATTGTGGAGGCTGTGCAGACAAGTGTTGACCCGAAAGTGATCGACTGCCCCGACCCTCGCTTGGGTCGCAAGACGCTTGATGGGGTGGCGCGAGATGGCATTCAATTGAGGGCTCGTGCCCGAGTGACGGTGCGAACCAACCTGTCTCAACTGGTCGGTGGGGCAACCGAGGAAACGATAATCGCCCGCGTGGGCGAGGGGATCGTTTCGGCGATCGGCTCGTGCGAGACGCACAAAGAAGTGCTTGCCAACCCCGTTCTGATCGCTCGCAATGTTTTGAAAAAGGGTCTCGATTCACAGACTGCCTACGAAATTGTTTCGATCGATATCGCCGATGTCGATGTGGGCGACAATGTGGGCGCGCGGCTTCAGGCCGATCAGGCGGAAGCCGACATGCGGATCGCCCGCGCCAAGGCGGAAGAACGTCGTGCGATTGCCGTCGCCAAAGATCAAGAGATGAAAGCACTCACGGTGGAGAACCGCGCGGCTGTGGTTTTGGCCGAGGCTGCCGTGCCCCAAGCGATGGCCGAGGCATTTCGAGCCGGTTCGTTGCGAGCGGGTGGATCACCCATAGCAGGCGGGGCGACTGCATTGGCGGCCATGCCGGTGGCTGTCGCCGGGGATGCCGAGGGGTTCCCGATGGCCGTTCTTGAGCGTCGAGACGACAAGGCAATCGCACAATGCCCAGGGTGCGGTTCAAAGTACAACGTGACCGAAGTGCTCGGCGATATGAAGTACGATCAATCTCCCGACGCACCGGGTCAGCAGGCTCGATGCAAGAAGTGTGGTGCCATATTCACCCTGCCAGACGATGCCTGAGGACCGGCTGGCCACGGTTACAGCGGTTGGATGAGCTGTATGGAAGTGGAAGTCGGTCGGAATTTCGACAAAGCTTTTGCAATCGGACGTCGATTGACCGAGAATGGCCGCTTGCGGCGTGTGGTGGAACCCGCCGTTGAGAACAGGGCGCTGGTTCGCTACGATATTTCCTAGTCGGCAGGAAGCCGCATTCGCCGCTGAACGTTGCGGCAGCGCATTGGACGCGCCATCGTGAGATGCTCGATTTTGAAGGGAGCTCCACCCGATGAGCGATTCGTTGACGATCGATTTGACAAAACAACAACGCGATACCCTATTGCGCGGCCTGCGATTCGTTCGCAGTTCGATCATGCTCGACATGCATGACCCCGATCCCGAATCCGACGAGAAGTTGGGCGAGGGCCTGAAGGAGATTGCGTCGTTGGTCGACGTGCTCGAACCGGCCCCTGCGGTTGGTTCTCCCGCGCCAGTCTGACCGACGCCCCAGGTTCCGCCTTGTTCTCTTGCATCCGGCTCAGCCTGTTCTGTCGCGTATTCGATATCCGCAGCCGCTCTCTCCTTCGCTCCGATTTTGCCCCTCATGCGCTACCAGCACGTCTCGATCGCTGCGTTCGAGCATACGCTTCCGCCGCATGTCGTCTCTTCCGACGAAATCGAGCGGCAGTTGGCTCCCGTTTACGATCGCCTGGGGTTGCCGGCTGGCCGCATCGAACTGATGACGGGCATTCGCGAACGACGATTCTTCGATCCAGGAACCAAACCGGGTACCATTAGTGCGGAAACCGCCGCACGAGCCGTCGAGGCCTCGGGTGTCGATCGCGAATTCTTCGGAGCGCTCGTGCATGGGTCGGTCTGTCGCGACCAGTTGGAACCGGCCACGGCCGCGGCTGTGCATCATGCGGTGGGGTTACCGAATTCTGCGATGGCGATTGATGTCAGCAATGCCTGCCTGGGTCTTATCAACGGGATGCTGCTGATCGCCGACATGATCGAGTTGGGCCGCATCCGGGCGGGCGTGGTGGTGGGAACGGAAGTCGGTCGCGGGCTGGTGGAAGGCACCATCGATTCTCTGCTGAATACACCCACGCTGACACGCCAGGACGTCAAAGCCGACTTCGCCTCGTTGACGATCGGTTCCGGGTCCGCGGCCATCGTGTTATGCGATCGACGGCTGAGCAAAACCGGCACGCTTCTACTTGGTGGAGCGTTCGGGTCGGACACGTCCAGTTGCGCGTTGTGCGCGGGTGGCGTTGAATCGGAAAAGCACGGCGACGACCGACCTCGCATGCAGACCGACTCCGAAGCGCTCCTGCATGCCGGTATCGATTTGGCCGGAACGACTTGGGACAACACACGAAAAGTGCTCGGTTGGACCAACGAGGACGTCGACAAGGTCTTCACGCATCAGGTGGGTAAAGCACATCGCAAATTGATGCTGGACCGCTTGGGCCTGGGCATCGAGAAAGACTTTCCGACTGTCGAATTCCTCGGGAACACCGGTGCGGTGGCGTTACCGTCCGCCGTCTCGATCGGCAGCGAACGCGGGCAAATCGCCGCCGGTGAAAAGGTGGCCTTGCTGGGAATCGGCAGCGGCCTGAACGCCGTGATGCTCGGCCTGCATTGGCAGGCTGGCTGAGACGCATTGCTTTTTCGGAACAATACAAGCCCGAAGCGCAAGCGAGTGGGTTCCCGGAATCCACTCGCTTGCGTTCCGGGCTACTCCGCCTTCGGTTTTGTCACGGGGAGTTGCCAGCCCGAATCGAAGATGTCGGCCCATTGGACGGTTTCAGTGTAGCCGGCGGTCTTGGCGTCTTTCTCGAATTTCTGCACGGCGATGTCGCCCAGTCGTGGGAACAACCACGAGTTGGACGCTTTGAAGGCATCTTCCTGGAAGGTGTGACCCGAGTTGATCACCACGTACTTCTGCTTGTTCAGCGGGTTAGGGTAGATCAACGACAGCCCATGCGATTTCGGGTCGTAGGTTTTGCCGGCGACTTCGATGCCTTTTTTGGTCCACTTCACCGGCAAGTCGGCGATGACTTTCGCGAGGACCGAGTTCGAGCCGGGGTCGCCGAACAGGACGATGTTGCTGTTCGCGATCATCTCGCTGGTCAGTTCGGAATCTTTGACAACCGGAACTTTTCCACGCAGCCATTTATCGAAATTCTTCTCGAAGCGGGAGAGCGTCCATTTGGCCCAGGCATCGTTCTCGGCTGACCAGGCTTTGCCGGTCCCTTGCACGCAGACGAACTTTTTCATGAAGGCATCGTCGATCGGGCCTTGCAGGTCGTGTCGTTTTTGAAGATTGGGGTTGGAAGTAAAATTGCGCGAGGTCTGGTAGTCGATGGTGACCCAGTCCTTATCACCTTTTTCAAAGTAGACGCCCGGCAGCAACGACTCGGCCGCGTCGGCGAGACGCAGCTTCTTGCCGTCGATGACAATATTCTGAGCCACATCGCGTCCGATCTGCATGACGCCGATGTTTCGCGTCGTCAGTTTCAGGTCGCCGGTTTGCTTGTCGATCGATGCGGTGACGATGGCCGGCTTGTATGGCGTTTCCATTTCCTCGATGGTGAGCCATTCGCACTGGTTGTACTTCAACGTGTACGTCATGAAGCGGATGTCGCGTTGGCCGGGATAGCGTTTGCGACCGGTTGCGGCCTTGTCGAGATGAAAGGCCATGAACTCCTTGTAAGTGTCGGGATGAAATTTGTGACCGACGCCGGGGCCGATGAGCAGTTTGATCTCAACCCCCAACCGCTTGGCGACCGCGACGGTGGCCGTGCTGGCGACGAGTTGGGCATCGTTTTCACCGCCGTAGGTGCAGACGGGGACGTCGTAGGCGTTGAGTGCGTAGCCGACCGCGTCATAGATTCGTAATGCGCGATGCTGGTAGTCGGGCAGTTTTTTGGTGACCTTCTGGTAGTTGTAGAAATCGACGAACCCGGCACCGGGTCCGACCGACGACCATTTCGACGGGTGATGCAATCCCAGATGCCAAGCCCCCGCTCCGCCCATCGAGAAACCCCACAGCGTGATGCGTTGGCGGTCGATGCGGAAACGGCGTTGCACGTCGGCGAGCGCTTCAAAAACATCCGTCTCGCCCGACCAGCGGAACGCGTTGTTTGTCCGGCCGAAGACGTCGAGTTGAATCCAGGTTTGCTCTTTGGGAACCGGTTTGCCTTCGTGGCGGCGGATGAAGTCAACTTCGTTCATCTGCCCGGCTCGGCCATGCAGCTTCAAATGCAAAGGCCATCGCTTGCCCGCTTTGGGGTTAACCCCTTTGGGCAGCGTGATCGCATACGGTTGCACCGACCCATCAACTTGCGAGACGTAACCGCGAATCGTGGTGCCGGTGGTGGTTGTCCAGGAAGGGGCAACCGGCTTGCCGGCTTTGGCGGAGGTGAGTTCCTTGAGTCGATCACGTCCGATCTGCAACGCCTTGAATGTTTGCGCGACGTAGCTGGGCTTGTAGAATTCAGCGTGTCGCAGGATCCAATCGGCCGCTTTGGGGAAGACTTCCACGTCGGCGATCAGCCGAGGATCGGTGCCGTCCTTTCCCTGTTTTTCGAGCGCCGCGTTCTTGGCTTTGAAAGCATCGACGGCCGCCTGCAACGCTTTGGTTTCGGCCTGGATGCGTTTTGCACCAGCCGGTTTGGCAGGCTGCGCGAAGGCCGGCGTGTTGAACAGCAGAACCGGAGACAAAGCCAGTAACAGGGCCACGTGGGAAAGACGAAGCATGAGGGTTCTCCGATTCGAGCAAGAACGTCGCCCGAGAATTTTCTGAAAGATGAATGCCGTAGAATTCGCCGCGTCAGGAGACGGTTTCGTTCGATTCAAAATCGCAACGGCTGTGTGCGCCGTCACAGAACGGGCGATTGGCGGAGGCACCGCAGCGACAGAGCGCGATGGTCTCTTTGCCGGCCAGGTCGTAATCGTTCCCGGCGGTGTCTTTCAGAGTGATCGCCCCGGTGACAAGAAACGGGCCGCTGGGGCGTGTGTTGATTTCGGCATCGGCCATGAGAGTGTATCCTTTTCCGCGTTGCCAATAATTTGTGAGATGCCCGAAACGACCAACTGTCGGTTCGGGGACGCATTGACGATACCGGTCTCATTTTACAAACGCAATTGTCCGGGACGCAGGAGTCGGAATGTTTAACCAGCCTGCAGCGCGAGCAAGGGACTTGCAGGCCTTACCCGCGTCCCTCGCTCACGCTTCGGGTTACTATTTTTGTTTATCTGTTGGGGAGACAGAACATGAATACGCTGCGCGTGGGAATCATCGGAGCGGGGGGGATTGCAGCCAAACTGCATTTGCCGGAGATGCAAACCGTCGAGAATGCCGAAGTCGTGCTGATCAGCGGGCGGCGACAATCCCGGCTGGAGACGCTGTGCCGGAAGTTCGACGTGCCGCGTTGGACGCAAAGTTATGACGACGTGGTCTCGGATCCCGATGTCGACGCGGTGATTGTCGCGCTGCCTCATCCGTTGCATGTCGAGTGGGGGCTGAAAGCGCTCGCGGCGGGTAAGCATGTCCACATGCAGAAGCCGTTGTCGACTTCGATGGATGAAGTCAACGCATTCGTCGAGGCGTCGGAAAAATCGGATCGCACGGTGCTCGCTTTGCCTTACACGTCGCGCCCGAATGTGCTGGCGGCTCGACAAATGGCGGCGGACGGCCGGTTGGGAACCGTTTCCTCGGCCCACGCGCGTCACAGCCACGGCGGGCCGGAAGTCTATTACGCCGGGATTCAGCAGATTCTCGAAGAGGAACCCGACGACGCCCTCTGGTTTTTCGATGCCGACAAGGCGGATGTGGGGGCCTTGTTCGACATGGGCGTATATGCCGTGGCCGACTTGGTGACGCTGGTCGGCTCGGTCACAGCGGTGACGGCGCGGCTTTCGACGGTCGCCAAGCCAACACGTCTGGAAGACACGGCCGCCATGCTGCTGGATTTTGAAAACGGAGCCATCGGCACCGCCGAGACCGGTTGGTGCGACGGTGCGAGATCGCATCGATTCTCAGTTCACGGCACCGAAGGCCGCGTACAAACACTCGACGGCGGAGGTGACCTCACCTGGTTCCGCCCAAGTTCAGCCGTCGATGAGGACGCCCCGTTGATCGAAGAACCGGTCGATCTAGCGAGTTTCGAGCGCATCAACTCGCATCAACATTGGGTCGATTGCATCCGCCAGGGAGAGCAGCCCCCGGTCTCGAACGCGAAAACAGCCCGGCACATCACCGAGATTTTACTGGCCGGCCTGCAATCCTCGCGTGAACGTCGGACGGTTGATATTGAATCGCGACTGGGGTGATTGTCGGCGGGAGAGGGGGCGAAAGCGTGGGGTACGTTCAACCTGAACCGCACAGCTATCTTCAAGGATAAACTAGGGCAAATCGAGTCAGAACATCGCGCACCACTTGATCTTCGACCACAAATGCAAATTCCCTAGACGCTTTACCTGGTGGACAAGAACAAGGTCCTTCTGCACAGCTGGGGCTGATAGACCAACGACTGGCTGCCCATCAGTTTGACGTTCCAATGTTTCGTAAACACCTTCAGTCCGAGCCTTGCCATGCGAGTTGACCACTGCAGCCTGCTGGCAACCGCAAACAAGAATAAACACACACATGAGCCTATTCATGTTCCTTGCTACCTTCCCTTTTCGTAAAGGGCAATTGACCTGCAGGACAATCTGGAGTGGGTTCGTACACGGAATCTTCAATGCCGACAATGCCGACAATGCCGACTTTTCTGCGTCCGCAGCTAACTGTGCTGTCAGAACAGGCCTTGATGCCGAATTAGTGCCAATCATCCAACGACACTGCCCACACCGAATGTTTAATGCTAGAAAGCGAGGTAGTAGTCTGCCCATCGCTACTTGTCGGGTATGGGGTACAGGCTTTTCAGTTTGATTCTGGCATCTGTGGTCGTGAATTGTCAGTTGGCTC
>Ga0302139_10000835_pt1 | contig 14900 bp, 12 predicted proteins | sample CBN3_331_MG_FD_203104 | JGI IMG/M metagenome (GOLD analysis project Ga0302139, IMG submission 203104) | Marine microbial communities from Western Arctic Ocean, Canada - CBN3_33.1 | ecosystem: Environmental > Aquatic > Marine > Oceanic | place: Canada: Western Arctic Ocean | collected 2017-09-15 | reverse complement strand
GACACCGATCAGCACGTTGCGACCGTGTGTCTCGAAGAACTTGCCGATCTGCTGTGTGATCTGCCCGAGTTCGTTGCTGGAAAGCTGTTTGTGTTCTTCGGTACTCATACGTTCTAACCACTCGGTGCGCGTAACGAATTCGCAGCGGCCATACAGCCTTATCGCAAGTATAAGGGGGCTGCGAAAACGCGTCAACCCGCTGGATTTGTGACGGTTACAGCAAATATCGCTGCTTCATTCCGGCTTCTTGACCGGTGCCTTTTCCGTTTCGCTCCACTCCTGCCAACCGCAGTAGTAACTTTTGACGTTGGAGTACCCGGCCAGCTCCAAGGCGAAGGCGTTCAAAGCGGCCCGTCCGCCCGATCGGCAATACGTGACCACGGGGCGATCGGTGGAAATCTTGCGGTCGGCGAACAGCTTCTGCAGCTCCTCGGGCGATTTGAAACGGCCTTCTGAACCAAGCAGTTCAGTCCATTCGATGTTCACCGCTCCCGGCACATGCCCTTTGCGAGGTACCTCGCCGTCGGTGTCGGCGAATTCCCCAGGCGAGCGGGCATCGACGATGCTGGCCGATTTGTCGTCGACCGACTTCTGTAAGTCGCCGACGAGCATGAGTCGCTCAGGATGCAATGTGGGCTGAAATGTCACCTCGGGAACTTCCGTCTCTTCGTGAGACACATCGTACTCAGCGGCTGTCCAGGCGTCCCAGCCGCCATCCAGAATGGCCGTGTTTTCCACGCCGAGAAATCGCAACGTCCACCAGATGCGCGCCGCATCGGTTGCCTTGTCGGAATACACCACTACGTTGGTCAGCGATTCGATTCCCAAGCTGCTGACCATCTCCGCCCAAGCATCGCTGTCGGCTCGCCCTTGTTTGTCGAGCATCTGCGTTTTCCATTCGCCGACATCGATGGGGACCGCACCGGGAATGTGACCGCCGTCCGGGTCTTCGTATTCCTCAGCCGAGCGGGCATCGAGAATACACAGCCCGGTTTCGCCGAGTCGACCGTGTAATTCCTTCACGTCGATCAAAGGTTTCAACGCGGCCTGGACGACCTCGGGGGCATCATCGCCTGGCGGATCGATCTTGGCGTCGCCGTTGGAGTCTGTCTCGGGAGTCTTGCCGCATCCGACAAACAGAAGCAGAAGGGCGAGCGGTGCGAGAAGAGCGATGCGAGTTCGGAAGTTCGATTGCGGCATGGTAAGCAGTTTTCGTTCGGAGTGTGTCTGCCGGATTGCGGTTCCCCGCTGCCGGGAATTATAGCCAGTAGGGGGGCGTGTCGCGACATTGCTAGATTTAATCGGAGAACTCAAGTTAACCCGACGCGTAAGCGAGGGACGCAGGACAATCGAGCCTACTCCCTGTGTCCCTCGCTTACGCGTCGGGTTATGATTCAAACTCTGGCGGCGTTTTTCGACAAAGCTTGGTCCTCAAGATCGACGATCATCGCCACTGCGTTGCCGCCGCCCAGGCACAGGCTGGCTAGCCCGCGTTTGAGGCCGCGTTGTTTTAACACGTTGAGCAGCGTGACGAGCACCCGGGCACCGCTGGCACCGATCGGGTGTCCCAACGCGATCCCACCCCCATGCACGTTGACTTTCGCGGTATCGAGGCCCAGCAGCTTCAGGCAAGCCAACATCTGAGCGGCGAACGCTTCGTTGATCTCGAACAGGTCGATGTCCCCTATAGTGAGGTTGGCTTTTTGTAAAACGCCCTGAATTGCCGAAACCGGTGCGATGAACAGATCACGAGGTGCGGTCCCGCTGGTGTGCGAGGCCACGATGCGTGCCCGCCACGGTGTGTTGGCTTGCTCGGCAACGTCACGCGAAGCCACAACAAGGGCCGCCGCACCATCGCTGATTGTCGAGGCATTTCCCGCTGTAACAAGGCCATCCTTTTCAAAAGCCGGTCTCAATTGGGCCAGACCCTCAAGCGTGGTGTCGGATCGTGGTCCTTCGTCGGCCGTGACGACCGTTTCGGATCGCCTGTTGGTCACCGTCACGGGGACGATCTCTTCGGCGAATGCTCCCGATGCGATCGCGTTGGCCGCGCGTCGTTGGCTTTCGGCCGAGTAACGGTCTTGTTCGTCACGGGAGATTTCATGTTCGCGCGCGATGTATTCGGCGTGCAGGCCCATGTGACAATCATCGAAGGCGCACCACAGTCCGTCGGCGATCATGGCGTCTTTCGCCTGGACGTCGCCCAGCTTCCACCCCTCACGCGACTTGGGCAGCAGATGTGGGACCAGCGACATGTTCTCCATCCCGCCGGCCACGATGGTTGTCGCGTCGCCAGCACGAATGGCCTGTGAGGCCAGCATGACAGCCTTCAAGCCGGAACCGCAGACTTTGTTAATGGTGACCGCCGGAACGCTCGTCGGCAGACCGGCTTTCAAGGCGGCTTGCCGAGCCGGGGCCTGGCCAACGCCGGCTGAGAGCACATTGCCCATGATGACTTCGTCGACGGTGTGCGGGTCGATATTTGCCCGCGCCACGGCGGCTTTGATCGCGGTGGCCCCCAGTTCGGGAGCCGGCAGGCCGTGAAAGGCTCCTAGAAACTTGCCGATCGGTGTCCGCATTCCCGCCAGAATGTAGGCGTCGGTCATGGGTCGGTCCTCGTTTAGGCTTCAAACACGAGATAAACAGCTCGTCGAAAAACTGCTTCGCTGGCGAGTTCTGAACGCTCGTTGCCTGAATGCGAGTTGAACTTTTGAGCTGTCGGCGATCAGCTTTCAGCTAAAAAAAACAGCGGTTCGTCGTTTGGCAAAGCTGATGGCTGACTGCTGAAAGCTGACCGCTTCGATGCTTGCGGTTAGAGCGAGATTTGCAATGGGCCACTAACTATCGTGATAACAATGGGATACGTCCGTTGCAACGATGATGGCAGGCAGCAGAATCCGTCACTTTTCCTGATGCCTGAAGGTGAAGAATGCCGATTGTAAAAGCTGTGCGGAATGTAGCGTTTCGCGGGTCGGCTTTCCACGGCGGAATCGAGAAGCAAATGTTGGTTCTGTCACAACGATGTTGCCTGATCGTATTTGTCTGGCAGATCTTGTTGTCGGTGAGTCCAGCCTGCGCGCAGTTGGCCGGCCCGAGCCTGACACCGCAGCCGACAATTATACCGCCCACAACGACACAACCCGCTGTCGAGCCGCCTGTTGTCATACCGCCCAGAGTCACGTCCCCCGCTATCACACCGCCGGTCACAGGTCGGCAGGTACCCGTGATGCGCGAGACGCAGTCTGCTGTGACGGACCACGCGAAGACCTATTACTTCGGTGTGATGGGCGAGGTCTCGTGGCCCGGTGTGTTCGAGACTAAATCGCCCTACCCTCGAATTGTTGACATCCTTCGTCGAGCCGGCGGGTTGAACAACAGAGCTTCGGGAAGCATTCGCGTTGTGCGTCGCGACCGTGTCTGCCAGCAGATGTATCTTTCGTCCGATTCCCCTTTGACATTGTTGCCCGGCGATTTGCTCGTCGTCGATTCTCCATCTCGCCAAGGGCGGTTGTTCCAACCGATCTCACACCGACCGGTTTCAAAGTCAGCCGCGATTCCTGGTCGGTCTGCCTACGTTCAGCTCGCATTCGTGCAATTGCTCGATCGGCCGGTCGTACTGAAGATGCGCCGCGAACAGGCCACGGTGGGGCGAATCGTTTCCCTGCTGAATCAACCGGTCGCCGCGTTACGTGGCGTGCGTCTCATCGGCGTGCCCGGACAGCGCGGGGAATCGGGACAGTCGACCGATTTCAATGGCAGCTTGGCCGACGGCAGCGTGCTTGTGTTCGATACGGATTCGGTCCAACACGAGGCTCTCCCCGAGCTTCCCGCCGCAATCCGCGCCGTTACGTTGGAAGACTCGGAACAACCAGCGGGAAACGCAAGTCTGCCAGACACCGAGGAACCAGGCCGAGTCCGCATTATGGTACCGAACCCGCTTACCGCACCAGCAGTTGAAGATGTTCCTTCGCCCTACGCCACAGAGGATCGGAGTGATCTCTTCGTGAATCGCGGCCGCTTGGCTCGCGAACGCGAAGCCGCCACCCGCCAGCCCACCGACAATGAAATTCACAATAAAATGGACAGCGATCACACGCTGGCTTCGACTGTTGCAGGGACGGCTTCCGTGTTGTCCTCGTCGAAAGAGAAGGCCCCGCTCGCGACTGCAGAGAACGCAAATCTATTCGGTGGTGTGACCGCGACGGCCGTCGTGCTCGTTATGGGAGGCCTGGCCGTTACCGGAGCGATTCTGATGTTGATCTCTATGGCGCGCACCTCGTCGACGTCGAAGACGAAGCCAGAGTCAATTCCCACCTCGACACCGCAGACTCGACGCGATCTGCTCGACGCGCTGATTCGCGATGAACTTCCTCTCACCGAAGAGCCGTTGCCGCTGCCGGCATCGATGACGATGTTCGGCCGGCCGAATTCAACGCGTCGCTGGCGTGTCGACCCGGCACAGCGATCGCTGCGGGACCGCTCGAACGAACCACGGCCGGATGGCGACCATGTGGCTAGCGAATCGTCACCGTCGCTGGGTGGCCCGCATTTTCGGGTGCAACGTGCCAGTCAATCAAAGCGAGCCGCCACAACACGGGTTGACGGTGAGCACTCCGAGACCGCGAGTGTTGGGGAAGCCGCAGCGGATGAATCGGGACAGTCGTCGACAGATGACGGCGATCGTCGCTTGCTTGATCGGGCTCTGACTGTCATTGAGCAGGAGAATCGCGAATGAGCATCGCGTTGGACATTGGTGCTTTTCGGATGAAATCACTCCGCCGTGAAGGGGAACGGCTGGTGGCGCGCGGTAGTCGGTGCGCCCACTCGGTTCTGCCGGACAACACCGCCTCGCGGAACGCACTCGACCGAGCGCAACTTCAATACGCAACCTGCGAAGAATCGTTGTTGCTGTTCGGCGACTCGGCCGAAGACTTCGCACGCCTGTTTCAGTCGCCCTGCCTGTCGTTGCTGACAGCGGGACACATTCCGCACGACGACCCCCCTGCCCGCCAAGTGCTGGCGACGTTGGTCGAAGCGGCACTTCCGGAACCACACACGCCGGGCGAAATTTGCTGTCTCACTCTGCCGGAAAAACGCGACTCGGCCGAAGCGACGGATCGTGAACTCGAATTCTTCAGTCGGGTTGTCAAGCTGCGAGGTTACGAGCCGATCGTGCTCGGAGCGGGAATGGCGGCCATTCTGGCAGAGTTGGTCGATTGCGGATTCACTGGGATGGGCATCGACTTCGGTGCCGCCACGACGGAAGTCAGCTTGGCGCATCGAGGCATCGAACTGGCCCGTTGCGTGATTCCTCGCGGTGGAAACTGGATCGACGCGCAACTGGCCGAGCAAAACAACGAATACGCATTCGATGCGAATGGCAATCGTTACCTCGATACCGAGTCGGCCCGCTGCTGGAAGGAAGATTCGGCACGATCGCTCAACAACCCCGCTGACGAACGCGAGGCGTATCTCGTCGAATTGTATTCGCAAATCATCGCTGAGGTGTTGGACGAAGCGGCTTCCACTTTCGCTGCCAATCCTGGTGTTTGTGATGTGCCGCAACCTGTCGACATCGTTTGCACCGGCGGCATGGCATCCATCGGCGGATTTAGCAACGTGTTCGAGCGATTCTCGCAGGACGGTCGCTTTCCCGTCGACATCGGCCGCGTCCGTGTTTGTGCAGAGTCGGACTACACGGTCGCGCGAGGCTGCCTGATCTGTGCCGAACTCGAAAGCGAAACTCGCTCGACAACGCGCCAAGCGGCGTGATCAACCTCGTTCGTCAAGCGCTACGAACGGGCGGTCGTCTGGGCCGATGTATCGAGAACGAGGCCGGATCAACCGATTGTTTTCGGACTGCTCGATGACATGCGCGGCCCAACCGGCGACCCGGCTGGCAACGAACAGCGGCGTGTAGAGTTCCACGTCCAGCCCGAGGTAGTGATACAAGCGGGCGCTGGGCCAATCGAGGTTGGGCCGCAACTCCTTCTCTTCGCCGACGATCACTTCAATCGTGTCGGCAGTGCGTTCCAGCGACAAATCGCCCCGCCGTTCGGCCAGTTGACGACAATAATCCTTGAGGATGACGGCTCGCGGATCGCCCATCTTGTAGACGCGGTGGCCGAAGCCCATGATGCGCTGTTTGTTTGCCAGCGCGTTGCGGATCCAGTCTTCGGCGTTCTCGGGCGAGCCGACTTCGTCGAGCACCTGCATGACGCGTTCATTCGCCCCGCCGTGCAGCGGCCCCTTCAACGCACCCACTGCGGCGGAAATGGCGGAGTACAAGTCCGACTCTGTCGACGTCACCACCCGCGCCGTGAACGTCGAGGCGTTGAATTCATGCTCGGCGTACAAGATCAGCGAGACATCCATCGCCCGCTCTTCCAACGCTGTCGGTTGCCGACCGGTGATCTGATACAGCAGATTGGCGGCGAATCCCAAATCGGCGTCGGCTTCGATCGGTTCCAGACCGCGGCTCACGCGATAGCGCGTCGCGATGAGCTGCGGAATCCAAGCCAGTAACCGGGTCGCCCGGGCGATGTCGGCTTCACGGCCCGTTTCGTCGGGTTGCGGATCGAAGTGCGCGACCGCGCTAATGCCCGTGCGCAATACGTCCATCGCAGACGCATGCAACGGAATGTCGGTTAGCAAATTCGCCACGGGGGCCGGCAGCTCGCCCGTATCGTCAAGAATCGCACGGAAGTCGGCCAGGAACTCCTGGTTCGGCAACTCGCCGTGGAGCAACAGATAGGCGACTTCCGGAAAGGTCGACGACTCGGCGAGTTCTTCGATCGAGTAGCCGCGATAACGCAGCCCCTCCTCGATCGTCGAGATGGAGGTCTCGCCCGCAACGACCCCCTCTAATCCGGGATAGTAAGGCTGGTCGCTCATGAGCGCCCTCTCCACCAGACGCTCCAAACCCGAGAGCATCTTGATTACCGTGTATGGATTCCGTTCCATGACGTGCAGATTGTAGACAACCAACCTGCGAAATGGGAACAGGCCATTCCGAAACTCTCACGTTTTTTCGGAATTCGTCGTGGCGACACGGAACTCAATAATGTGGCGGGACTTCATCCAGCGGGTCGCGTTGCTCGGGAGATTCTTCGGTTTGCTCGAGTTGATGCTCCAACCGGTCGGCCTGTTGTTTCAACACATCCAACGCCGCGCGATGGTCGATGACAACCTCATTCAGTAGTTCCACCTGTCGTTGCAAATGCATCACCACCGTTTCCAATTCGGTGATCCGCTCTTCTGGTGTCGGGGTGTTGGTCGTCATGGCTGGTTCTTTGCGCGAGCGATATCGAAATGCGAACTTCCCGAGACAATACAGAAAGCGATTGAAATGGGCCACCGCTCACACGGCCCCCAACCAATTCCCCACGAAATTGCGTCCGTTCCCCAGTCCCCGTAACATAAAGGGTAGTTGACTCCTCGGCTGACTGCCGTCGTTTCCTCAAACAAGGCTCATTTGATGACGATTCCAAGGACGCATGCCCGTTCTGTTCTGGCGGTTCTCTTCGTCGGTCTGATCACATCGACGCTCTCTGTATCGACTCTGTCCACTTCGGCGACGGCGGCCGATGGGGAATTCACCGTTCGCTTCAGCAAGACTGTTCGGGCCGAACCGTTCACCGGGCGCGTACTTCTGCTCTTTAGCAAAGTTCGACGAGAGCCGCGCACTGGACCTGGTTGGTTTAACCCCGAACTGTTCGTTGCACAAGACGTGACCGACTGGAAACCCGATACACCGCTGGTCTTCTCAGCAAAGACACCCGGCAAGATGCTCGCGCACCCGAAACCGCTCGCTGAAATGAACCTCGCAGGCTACCGTGCGCAGGCGGTGGCACGATTCAATTCACATGTGCGCAACATCGGCACCGGAACGGGGAACGGATTCAGTCAGGTCGTTGTGATTTCGGGTGCCAACGCGAAGGCACCGGCGTTCGTCATTGATAAACTCGTCCCCGAGCGGAAGTTCGCCGAGACGAAATGGTCGAAGCTGTTGCGTGTACGCTCCCAGAAGCTCAGCAAGTTTCACGGCCGCGATGTCTTCATGAACGCGGCCGTCATTCTACCGGCCAGTTATTATGACCAACCGAAACGTCGATACCCTACGATTTTCACGATCCCCGGATTTGGCGGCACACATTTCGGCGGCAGCCGGACGAGTCCGATTGCAGAGAACAACGAGCGGGGCGTCGAATTCATTCGTGTCCTGCTCGATCCCAGTTGCCCACTGGGACATCACGTCTTTGCCGACTCCGCCAACAACGGCCCGGTGGGCACCGCGCTGGTGACAGAATTAATTCCCGCCTTCGACAAGACGTTTCGTAGCGTCGGCAAACCAACCGCACGTTTTCTGACGGGACATTCCTCGGGGGGATGGAGCAGCCTGTGGGTGCAAGTTGCCTACCCGGACGACTTCGGCGGCACTTGGAGTACCGCGCCCGACCCCGTCGACTTCCGCGACTTCCAACGCATCAACCTCTACCGCGCCGGCGAAAACATGTACGTCGATGCCGGGAAGAAACGACGGCCGCTGGCTCGTGTCGGCGGGCAGGTGCGGCTGTGGTATCAGGGCTTCGCCGACATGGAATGGACGCTCGGACCCGGCGGGCAACTGCATAGTTTTGAAGCTGTCTTCAGTCCGCGCGGCAAAGACGGCAAACCGCGGCTTATCTGGGACCGCAAGACGGGAAAGGTCGATACGGCGGTCACCAAGACGTGGGAGAAGTACGACATCCGCCTGGTCCTCGAACGCAACTGGAAAACGCTTGGCCCCAAGTTGAAGGGCAAACTGCACGTGATTATGGGCGACTCGGACACATTCTACCTCGAAGGCGCGTCGATCCTTTTGAAGAAGTCCCTCAAGGACATCGGCAGCGACGCCGACGTTGAAATCGTCCCCGGTCGCGATCACATGAATCTGCTCACGCCCAACATCCGTGCTCGCATCCGCCGCGAAATGACAACCGCTTTCCTGAAGAATCACCCCGACCGTCAGTAGCACAGACATTCCTGTCTGTGGCCATGTCTCAGAAAATGATCAATCTCTCACTACGGAGCTGACACCATGAAATGTTTCCTCGCCTTCACCTGTGTTCTGTTCGCCGCCGTTGCTGTCCGCACGGAAGACGCCAAGCCGTCCGGTAGCAAGAAGATTCTTCCCAAGGGGGCGGTCCTGGAAGAAATCTGGAACGAGGGCGAATTCACCGAAGGCGTCGCTGTTGCACCGGATGGTGGGATCTACTTCAGCGACATTTCGTTCTCCGCCGAGAAACCCGGTCGGATCATGAAGTTCAATCCGAAAACCGGCAAAGTCACTGTGCATTGTGCCGACAGTAAAAAGAGCAACGGCCTGATGTTCGACGGCAAAGACCGCCTGTTGGCCGCGTGCGGTGCACACAAGGGAGCACAGGCGGTTTGCGAAATTACACCCGACGGCAAAGTGCGGCCGATCGCCGGCAAGTACATGGGCAAACGGTTCAACTCGCCCAACGATCTCGTCGTACTCTCCGATGGCACGATCTACTTCAGCGATCCGCGTTACGTCGGTGAAGAACCGATCGAGATCGATCACATGAGCGTCTACCGCGTTGACCCCAACGGAAAAGTGACCCGCGTGACGACCGACATTCAAAAGCCCAACGGTGTGAATGTTTCTCCCGACGGCAAAACTCTTTACGTGGCGGAAACGAACAACGGCTCGACCGACGTCACCAAGAAAGACCCTAACACCAAAGTCGGCCGGATGACGCTGAACGCCTTTCCCATCAAGTCCGACGGTTCGCTGGGCAAGAAACGGACGCTCGTCAACTTCGGCAAAGAAGTCGGTACCGACGGCATGACGGTCGACTCGAAAGGCAACATTTATGCCGCCGTCCGAGCTGACTCGAAGCACGGTATCATCGTCTACACCTCGAAGGGCAAGGAACTCGCCTACATCCCCACCACCGAACTCCCCACCAACTGCTGCTTCGGCAAAGGGGATGATGCAAAGACTCTCTACGTGACGTCCGGCAAAGGGTTGTATCGCATTAAGTTGAACATCGAGGGCAATCATTCATCGGCGAAGAAGTAGACCACGGTGAGGTCGATACCAGTCCGAAGCGCAAGCGAGTGGACCTGAACGGCTCATCCACTCGCTCGCGCTTCGGGCTGGTATTATTCTGGTGAACTACCGGATGCGAGGATGGCGGGCAGCTCCGACAGGTCGAGATTGCCGCCGGAGAGGATGCCGACGACTGTCTTGCCGGCGAAGCGGTCTCGCTGTTGAAACGCGGCGGCGAAGGTGGCGGCTCCAGCGCCTTCGGCCAGGTTGTGGGTCCGATCGAGAATGTGATAACAGGCTTGGCGTAATTCGTCGTCGGAGACGAGTAGGGCGTCGTCCATCAACTCGCGCATGATGGTCATGGTTGTCTCGGCCGGAACGCGGGTGGCCATGCCTTCTGCCCAGGTGTCGGCGGTGGGTGTGGTGACGTTTTTACCGGTTCGCCACGTTTCGACGATGGCCGCCGCTCCGGTGGCCTGCACGCCGATGATTTCCGTTTCGGGGCGGACAGCTTTGGAAACAATCGCCGTGCCACACACGCCGCTACCGAGTCCGACGGGAACCAGAATGGCATCGGGGTCAGGAAGTTCGTCGAAGATCTCGCAGGCCATCGTTCCCACACCGGCAATCAGTTGTGGCTCGTTGGCCGAGTGAATGTATCGGCCACCCCGTGGAGCCAGTTCGGTTTCCAGATACTCTCGGGCCTCGTCGAAATCACGGCCTTCTTCAACGAGTTCTGCCCCGAGACGTTGAATCGCGGCGTTCTTGCTCGGGTTGTTTCCTTGGGGGACGACGATCGTGCATTTTACGTCGAATCGCTTCGCCGCGAACGCTAACGATTGCCCGTGGTTACCGGTCGAGCAACCAAGAATTCCGGCTGCGCGTTCGTCTTTCGATAACTGCGAGACAAGATTCACCCCGCCACGCACTTTGAACGCCCCGACCGGTTGATGGTTCTCGTGCTTCAGGAAGAACCGGCAACCAAGCAACTCCGACAGCCCAGACCATTCGATGAGTGCGGTCGGATTGACCACGAAATGAACGCGGGGAAGTGCGTCGAGGATGTCGTTGTAGGTGGGAGACATGGGTGGTTAGTGGTTAGAAAAAGAATCGTGATGGCTGAACAAGTAGGCTCAGGCGGCCAGGCGTCTTTGGCGAATTTGATCGAGTGTGACGGCGACGATGATGATCACGCCGACGATCACTTTCTGATACGACGTTCGAATATCGAGCGTGACGCAGCCGTGCAGAATGACGGCCATGATGCAGGCTCCGGAAAGGGTGCCCAAGACTGATCCGCGTCCCCCGTTGAGGCTGCCTCCACCGATGACGACGGCTGCAATCACTTCGAGTTCTTTGCCCGTCCCCGCTTTGGGATCGCCTTCGCCGGCGAGAATGGCGAACTGGTACAGCCCGGCCACGCCGACGAAAAACCCGGCCACCGCATAGACGGCGATACGCACGAACGTCACGTTCACGCCGCATAATCGTGCGGTGGCTTCGTTGGATCCGATCGCGAAGATGTGTCGGCCGAAGACGGTGAATTTCAATAGGAACCCGACCACGATCGCCAAGCCGGCCATCAGCCAGACACCGGTCGAAACCTGAATCCACTCGGGAATCGGGTAGGGCGTTTGCAAGTTGAGTATCCAGTCCGGGGCTTTTCCGAACGCGCGGATGGGCGTGTCGTTGGAAAGGACCATTCCCAGGCCCAGGTACACCGTCATGGTGCCCAGCGTGATGATGAACGGTACCACACGTAGCAGGCTGATCAGGCTGCCGTTGACGAAACCACACACGCAGCCGGTGGAAAGACCGGCCATAATGGCGACGGTGGTCGAGTAATCTGCTCGAAAAAACCACGCAGTGACCGTCGCGGACAGGGCGATGGCGGAACCGGCGGAGAGATCAATTCCGCCGGCGATGATGATCATCGTCATCCCCAACGCAGCCACACCGACTTGCGAAGCATCACGCAGAATCTTCTGCGCCGACGCCATTGAGGCAAAGCTGGCTTCCTTATTGAGCGACCGCGAGCGAGTCGAGTCGGCGAATGAAAACAGGGCGAACACCAGCAGTAGCCCGAGAAACGGACCAAGGGCCGTGCCGAGCAATCGCGTCGATGCGAAGCGACTGCCGGGTGTTGGGGTGATCGATGTTGGTGGAGTCGTCGTGCTCATGTTGTGACAGTTGTTGAGACAGTTTCGAGACCGATGGCCGCCTGCAACAGCGATTCCTCGGTCCATTCATCGGCTGGTCGGACGGTTCTGAGCCGGCCGCGGGCCATCACGGCAATCGAATCGCAGACGGCCAGCAGTTCGGTAAAATAGGAACTGACGAAGACGATCGCCTTGCCGTTCGCGGCGGCTTCGCCCATCAATCGGTAGATTTCGGCTTTGGTGCCGACATCGATGCCCCGCGTCGGTTCGTCGAGTAGCAGGACGTCGGCATTCTGATGCAGGACGCGTGCAATGGCAACCTTCTGCTGATTCCCGCCGGAAAGCTCGGTGACCATCTGCTCGGGCGAACGGGCTTTAATTTGCAGCCGGCTCATCCATTCGCGAACCGCCTCGCGTCGTCGGCCCAAATTCAGGAAACCGAATTTTGCATACGGTGTCAGTCGACTAAGTGTGAGGTTGTCGGCGATCGATCGGACTTGGGCCAGCCCTTCCCCTTTGCGATCTTCCGAGACCAACCCCAAACCGCTTTCGATACGCGAAGATGGCGTGGCTTTCGGCTCAAACGTTGCAATACGCACGCGACCGGATTGCACGGGATCGAGACCGAACAGACAGCGCAATAATTCGGTGCGGCCCGCTCCGACCAGGCCTGCAATTCCAAGAATCTCTCCACGGCGCACGTCGAGCGAAACGTCGTGGGGTGTTTGCCTGCCGGAGAGTTCTGTGACCGAAAGCAGCACCTCGCCCGGTTCGTGCGCGACGGAGGGAAACAATTCCTCCATGTTGCGTCCGACCATCAACGCGACGATTTCGTCTTCGCTTGTTCCTACCAGATCGCCGCTGCCGACCGATCGGCCGTCGCGGAGCACGGTGTAGCGATCGCAGAGTTCGCGGACTTCCTCCAGGAAATGGCTGATGTAGACGATGCCAATTCCCGAGGCTTTGAGCTTGCGAATGACGTCGAAGAGGTGTTCGACATCGGCTCGGGTGAGTGAACTGGTTGGTTCGTCGAAGACGATCAATCGGGCGTCCATCACCAGCGCGCGGGCGATCTCGACGAGTTGCCTCGCGGCGACCGATAATTCGCTCACAGGTGTGCCAAGCCGCAACTCGGGATGCCCGAGCAATTCGAGCGCTTCGAGAACTCGCGTTCGCTGCTGGGATCGCTGCACCAGACCGTAGCGAGTTGTTTCCTGCCCGAGCATGATGTTGTCTTCAACGCTCAGGTCGGGCGCGAGGTTCAATTCCTGATAGATCATCGCCACTCCCGCAGCGCGGGCGGCTTGCGGATCGTGCGGTGCGTATTGCTCGTCTGCCAATTGCATGTGTCCCGCGTCGGGACGGTAGGCGCCGCTGAGGATTTTCATCAGCGTGCTTTTGCCGGCCCCGTTTTCGCCGATGAGCGCGAGCACCTCGCCGGGGCGAACATCGAGCGAAACGTCTTCCAGTGCAACGGTTGCCCCGAACCGCTTCGAGATACCCTGCATTTGCAACAGCGATCCAGAATCGGCGATTTGCGATCGACGAGTGTCTTGTGATGCGGGTGGTTCGGACATCATCACTTCAAGTTGATCGTCGGTCTGGAATCGCCGGCCTGAAATCTTCAGTCCTCGAACTGTTCCGGTGCGAGCAGACGTTTCATTTCCGGGTCGTCGAGGTTCTCGGCGGTCGCCAGTTTCTCGCCGGTCGGAATTCGTTTTTCAACCGTCTTGCCTTCGAGATGGGCGACCATTGTCTTGACGGCGAGATAACCCATTTGCACGGGGTCTTGCAGGACAACACCGTGGACCTGTCCGTCGCGAAGACCCTTGATGATGCGGGGGTCGGAGTCGAAGGCAACGAATTTGACCTTGCCGTCGAGCTTTTCGTTTTCGAGTGCGGAGAGCATGCCCTTGTTATTCGGTTCGCAAACGGTGAACACGCCTCCGACACCTTTGTGTTCCCGCAACAGTGATTCCGAGATCTTCATGGCGACGTCGGCGTTGGAATCGACCCGTTGGCTTTCGGAGAGCACTTTGATATCGCCCGCCTTGCGGATCGCTTCGAGGAAACCGGCCTCGCGTGCCTCTGTGCTTTCGCTGCCAGCTTGATACCGCAGCATGATCACTCCGCCCTTCCCTTCCATTAGCTTGCCAAGATGCGCACCCGCCATTCGTCCGCCGTTTAGATTATCGGTGGCGACGTAGCTGACAACGCTGGAAAGGTCGCTGAGGCCGCTGTCGTAGATGACGGTCGGAATGCCACGCTGCTTGGCACGGCTCACGACGGGTACAAACGCGTCGCGGTCGATGGGGGCCAGGCAGATGCCGTCGACTTTCTGACCGATAAACGTGTCGACGATTTTGATCTGGCCTTCCTTGTCCTTTTCGTCAGCGGTCCCTTGCCAGATGATCTCGACGTTTCCCAACTCCTTCGCCGCCTTGGCCGCTCCGAAATGGACCGACTTCCAGAAGTCGTGCGAAGTACCTTTGGGAATGACGGCGATGCGATACTTCTTCGCCCCGCCATTGTCCGACGCGGAGTCACCGTCGGAATCGGAGCCTGAGCAGCCGACGAAGAGGGCCAGGCTGAGCAGTAATGCGCGACGTATCCACATGGTGAAAGCTCCGAAACCAGAGAGACGGGATTTAGCCCCTTATCGTACCAGTGAGGGAAGAAGGGGC
>Ga0302139_10000819_pt1 | contig 14997 bp, 10 predicted proteins | sample CBN3_331_MG_FD_203104 | JGI IMG/M metagenome (GOLD analysis project Ga0302139, IMG submission 203104) | Marine microbial communities from Western Arctic Ocean, Canada - CBN3_33.1 | ecosystem: Environmental > Aquatic > Marine > Oceanic | place: Canada: Western Arctic Ocean | collected 2017-09-15 | reverse complement strand
CGATAACTCCGACACCACCACTCCGTGTAAAGGGATCTACCACCCAATTTAGCTTAAAACTGGACGCAGTTAAAATCCGCTGAATCAGTTGCTCCGGTTTATCCCCTTCCATTTTAACTGTGGACCCAACTTGAATATCCATGATGTCACTCCATAAATTAGTCACACCCATTTCAATCGCACTCTCAGGATTCATTTGACTGCTACCTTCGGTTACTGCTTCCTGATTGAACATAAATTCATTCGATTTTGTTGCAAACCAAATATCTGAAATCCGATTAATCCATGTAAGTGGTTTTGTTTGATCTTTTGGTGTTGAGTTTCGCCAGGTGATTCGAGTTTGAATATGAAAGTCTGTATTCAAAAGCGAATGATACATGCCGGAAAAACGCCACCCGGATATCAGGTATATCGCCCCGGTTGGTTTTAATATACGCGCACTCTCTTTTAACCAGTTTTCATTCCATTGAAAATATTCCTGAATCGTCATGGGCTTTCCACGTTGATTAATACTCCGCCATGGAGATTCGGGCGGATCCGCAATAATTAAATCAATCGAACTATCTGGAATCTTTTTGAGCCCATCAAGACATAACCCTAAAAAAACACCATCCTTAATTTGATCTGCTGTCATTGAAATATCTTCCACTTTCTGGACTGCCGGAAGATATTTATTTAAATCATTAATGGTTAAACCACGGACGGCTTCCAGGGGATTGGTGAATAACGGTTCGTTCTGTTCAATAGACATGGGGGAAAATTTAGGATATCATAACACTACAAAACAGGAATTCCATTCAATATTTTAAGAACCTAAATTTTCCCATGTTAAATAAGAAAAAAGTTCTTTTTATATGCACCGGAAATGCCTGCCGATCCCAAATCGCCCATGGGTTACTCCGGGATATGGCTCCTGATCAATTTGATGTATTCAGCGCCGGGTCACATCCCAGTCGGGTGCATCCCATGAGTATTGCCATTATGGAAGAAGTGGGGATCGATATTTCTCACCATACATCAGATTTCGTAGATGATTATCTCGATGTGGGCATTGACACTGTTATTACGGTCTGTGACAACGCGAATCAAGTATGTCCCACCTTTCCCGGTGATGTTGAACGCATCCATTGGAGTATCGACGACCCCTTTCGCGGATGGAGTTTTAACGCCAATCAATTAGATAGTTTTCGGGAAACAAGGAGAAATATTCGTCGTCGGCTTGAATCTTTTTTAGATTCGCACTAATATTTTGTTCAGACAGGAATGTCTGTACAACGGGTTTTGATCTTTAATTGATAATTCAATTAGTCTATTCCGTTTCTGCAATTTTTAATAAATACTGACCGTATTGGTTATTGGCCATTTCATTCCCCAGGGATACCAGTTGAACCTTTTCAATATAGCCCATTCTAAATGCTATTTCTTCAATACAGGAAATTTTCATTCCCTGACGTTTTTCCAATGTTTGAACAAATTGAGATGCCTCTAACAAAGAGTCATGGGTTCCCGTGTCGAGCCAGGCATATCCACGTCCCATTTGTTCTACTTTTAAGCGACCCTGGGCAAGATAGGTTTTATTTACATCGGTAATTTCTAATTCACCACGGGGGGACGGCTTTTGTTCTTTGGCAACTGTGACCACATCATTTGGGTAGAAGTACAAACCCGATACCGCATAATTACTTTTAGCTACTTTGGGTTTTTCTTCAATAGAAACAGCATTTCCATTTAAATCAAATTCCACCACACCATATCGTTCCGGGTCATTCACATAATATCCAAAAACCACTGCATTCTGTGTTGACTCTACTGTTTGAACGCTTCCCTGGAGGCGCCCTGGAAGCTGCCCACCGTAAAAAACATTATCTCCAAGAATGAGGCAGACATCATCATCACCGATAAATTCGTCTCCCAAAATAAATGCTTGCGCCAATCCATCCGGTGATGGCTGTACTTTATACAAAATGGACATTCCAAGTTGGGATCCATCGCCCAGTAGATATTCATATTTCGGTGTATCTTCCGGTGTAGAAATAACCAGAATCTCCTTTATGCCCGCCAGCATTAAAGTGGATAGTGGATAATAAACCATGGGTTTATCGTAGATGGGCATGAGCTGTTTGCTGGCCACTTTTGTAACAGGATATAGCCGTGTGCCGCTGCCGCCAGCCAATATAATTCCTTTCATATTGTCCTCAATTCATTATGGATAATTGTATAATTCTGAGTCATTTAAGTTTGAAGTTAAGCAGATGTTCCGTTTTTCTCAGAATGAAAGTTTTTCTATTTTTCTAGTGGATGCGCACTTCCGAAATGATTTAATCGAAACATTTTGGGTAAGCTCCCTAACTTTTCGATAGTAATAGAAATCACACCAAACGACTCTTCAACCTTTCCCCTGAGGATAAACAAGTTTTCCCACAACAGTAGATCGCCATATTTCTGGAACGCTTCCGGAAAAAGGACACATTCATAAATATCTGTTTCATCTTCTAATGTCAAAAATTCCATGGCTTCTCGATTTTTTACTGTGGCCGTTTCCTTCCGCGTAATGTACACACCGGCTAAGTGAATGGTCCGACCAATATATTTGTGTAAATCTTTCGCCTTGCGCACGCGACTGTTAATTATTGGGAAATAAGGTTCTAAGGGATGTTCCGAAATAGGAAACCCAAATGATTCAATTTCCAAATGGCGTTGGTCTTTTTTACTTAGCCTGTCATTCTGGGTTAGTTTGCTCTGGGCGGATTCAAATCGAAACACACTACTGTTCTGCGTGGTATTGTTTTCTCCCAAACAAAACCAAGCTGCGCGATAAGCAATTTCCTGATGAGATAATTCCGGCGCCAATGCAGCAAAACATCCTGCATTTGTCAGAGCCATAACATCCGATAGATTGGGATCAACGCGCATGAAAAAATCATCAAGGGATGAAAAACAACCAGCTTTTCGTTCATCTAATATTTCTTTGATTGTTTTTTTCTGCAGGTTGCGAATGCTCATAAATCCCATGCGAATTTTATTTTTTTGCCCTCGATATTCTATCCAACTTCGGTTCACATCCGGTGGTAGAATTTGAACCCCAAACCGGCGCGCTTCACTGAGGTAAGCGAAGGGTGAATAGAATCCACCCTGATTGGAAATCACTGCCGCCAAAAACTCTGCTGGGAAATGGGATTTGAGATATGCGCAGGTAAAAGAAAGCATGGCAAAAGATGCGGAATGGGGTTTGCAGAATGAGTAACCCACAAAAGAACGAATCATACTCCACACTTCAGTAATAAGTTCCTCTTCATAACCACGTTTTTTTGCACCTAAAAAAAACTTATTTTTCCAATTTTTAATCAAGTGCTGCATCGAATCCCGACTCATGGTTTTTCGCAAAGATTCTGCTTCGGCATACCCCATTCCCCCCATGACTTGCGCCACCATGGATACTTGTTCTTCATATACCATAATACCATAACTCTCTTTTAAAAAATCTAAATCCGGATGTTTGATTTTCCATGGTTTTCCGTGGATTCGCTCCAGCATCATATTGGTGAAACGGTTTGCCGCCGGGCGGATAATGGAGGAATAAATCACCACATGTTCAAAATCCACTACACCAGCTTTGGCTAAGAGCTGCCGCGTGGCAGGGCTTTCGATATAGAATACACCCATGGTCTTTCCGCCCTTCATCAGTTCAGCTGTTTTTTCATCTCCAATCGGTTGGATTTTATGATAATCTAAATGTCGGTTTTTTGTTGCCGCTTCACCATAATTTAAATTGATTTGTTTAATCGTATCTCGCACTACCGCCAAGCTGCGATTGCCCAGAATATCAATTTTCAGAAGTCCCGAATCCTCCACCTGATCTTTTTCCCATTCAACAATCTGTACACCTTTAGGCGCTGTGAGCACCGGTACATATTTTCGGATTTCATCAGGAACAATCACCACGCCGCCGGGATGCACAGATGGATGTCGAAAAGCACCCACTACTTTTTCACTTTCCCGCAGGATCATTTCTAACGTTTCGTCCAGTTCTATATTTTCAAACCGGGCGTCGGTTTTTACCCAGTTCAGTAAATCCCTCCGTGACCCAACCCAGCCAATCCGTTTGGTAATTGTATTAATTTCTTCATTGGACAACCCATACACTTTTGCCACTTCACGAATCGCAGATCGTGTTTTCATAAACACCTGACTACATACCATCCCCGTTCGTTCGTTGCCATATTTTTTAAAAACGTAATCCAAGATATTGTCCCGCTCGTCCCAGGGGAAATCCACATCAATATCCGGCATATTACTCCGCTCGGGATGAATAAAACGTTCGAAGCGCAGGTTGTATTGAATGGGGTCCACCTGAGTGATCATTAAACAATAACTTACAATGGATGCGGCGCCGGAACCACGTCCGATGGTGGCGCGCGTTTGCTTCACAATATCTTCTACCACCAAAAAGTAGGGGGCAAACCCCTTGGCTGTAATCAGGGCCAATTCATAATCAATGCGACTCTGTATTTCAGTTGTAACTTTTTCGTAACGCTTCTGTGCACCTGCTTCCACTTTTTCTTTCAATATTCGGTTGGACCGACGTGTATCTTTTAAGGATAAATACGGAAAAATTGTATTTACAAATGACCAGTCCCGCTTGCAACGTTCCGCCAAATAGGTGCTGTTATTGATGGCTTCCAGACTGTTGGGAAATCGCCGCACCATATCTTTCTCTGAACAAAACCAGTGTTTTTCAGGCTTGCAGGCATCTTCCAGAAGTTGGGACAGGGTTGTGTTTAAATCGATGGCACGTAATATGCGGTGAGCAGACGCATCTTCTTTTTGGATAAAATACACATCCCCCGTGACCACCATTTCCAATTTGAACTTTTGAGATAATTTTTGTGCAAAATGTTCCGTTACACCGGGGCGTAATTCCACAAATAAATGACTGTTGGGAATGATTTTACTCAGAGAAAATAGAGTAGCCCTATCATGGGATAATACAAACAGACCACCCGAACGGTTGGCTAAAATATCAGCAATAGATTGAGATGGGTTATCGTGAACAGCCGAAGTGGCGCGGCAAATGTTTTCATATCCACATTGATTTTCTGCCAATAAAATAGCTTCGCCCTGATTGGTGATCAGGTTGACGCCGGCAATGGGTTCTATCTCAGCGGCACGGGCGTGCTGGACAAAACGAATGAATCCCCACAAGCCATTTGTTTCTGTCAATGCCAGGTGGTTCATCCCTTGGTTGCGTGCCGCAGTGAGTAGCGCCGGTTGGGAAGCGGTTCCGGACATTCGGGAATAGTGGGAATGGACATTCAAATGCGTAAACATGGTTCATTGAGGACTTTCCATATTGTACTTCTTTCTAAGAATATCCATGGCAGATGAAATGCGATCTTGTTCTGTATCTTTTTCAAACAATTCCATTTGTTTGGCCACCTGCATAAAACCAGATAGGTCTATCAAAATAGTTCGGATACGGTTTCGGCGCGTATTGGCTTTTTGAAACAGTCGCCATGTTTCAGTCAAAATAGTAGCATCATTATTTTTAAAAAATTGTCCATGAACTTCATATTTAAACCCATCTGTATAATGGATTTCCACCCGAACTTTTTTTGCAATCTGGGATCGCTGCCTGAGCTTAAATGCCACCTGCTCTGATAATCGTTTTACTTCAGACCACAATATAGTTGTGTCATTGGTATCCTCTGTCAAAACGGTCTGTTCCACCATATGATCCTTCATAACATAGGGACGCACCACGGATAAATCCTGCCCGTGCACTTCCCGGGAAAGGGGCAATGCATACCGCCCAAAGAATCGCCGGGTATCGGTTGCTGAATTCACAAGCGCTTGAATTTGTCTCACCTGGTTCAGAATCAAAAACTTGATCAGTTTCCAAACCGTGGGTTCATGAACAGTGGGAATGACAGGCGCATCCAAAGGGGATAAAAATTGGGTCTCATCCCCTACCATGATACGATGGATTGTATCGGGAACAACAGATGTGGAAATACGGCTCACCAGTTTATTCTGACTGATACCCAAAACTGGATTAAGCCCAACGTGGTTTTGAACCAATTTTGATATGTTTGATCCCGTTTGCTCATGACTTTTATAGATGCGTTCCATGCCAGTCATATCCAAATAAAACTTCCCATAACCAGATGGTTCTACAATAGGCGTAAATCGTTGAACGGTGGAATAGATATATTGGTTTAGTCGTGCATAAAGCGATTGGTTATAAGGCAAAAGCTGCGCGCCATGACTCATCCGTCGGGCCAACGAAACTTTCATTCCCGCGCGCAAACCTTCATCTTCTGCTTCTTTAGACACAGATACCAACGTACCATTTTGATGATGAGAAGAAATAATGGCAATGGGGCGCGTACGCAGGGATGCGTCCAGGCGGCGCTCAGCCTGCAGTTCAAAATCTCTTAAACGAAGGTGAAATACAGTGGGGTGCATACTTTAAACACAAAATGCACCAAGAATACATTTTTCAACCAAAATATCCGGACGCAGTTCTATATTTATGTTTCATTAATATTCCCGGAAGGAATAGAGAAGCACGCCGTTGATTTTGAAATGATCTGTTTTATGGACCATAATCACAGGAAAATCCGGATTACGGGGATGAAGTTCCACATGGCCATTGGTTGGTTGATAACGTTTGAGTGTGGCCTCACCATTAATAAGGGCAACAACAATCTGCCCCGGATTTGCTTCTGCGGTTTTCCGCACAATAATATAATCGCCATCTTCAATATGATCTCCCACCATAGAATCGCCTTTGACCTGAAGTACAAAATTATCCGGATGAATAAAAGGCGGCGGTACAGAAATCGATTCTGCATTTTCCAATGCTTCGATGGGGTCCCCCGCAGCAATTAAACCCAACAATGGCAGGCGGGCCGGTGTGGCGTGCTCCTCATGAGTAAGGGCTAAAGCCCGCTTGCCGTTAGGTCCTTTGGAACGATCGAGATGGCCGTTGTGAGTCAGGGCATTGACATACCAGTGAACCGTCCCCAAGGATGCAAATCCCATTCCATCCATGATTTCTTCATAGGAAGGGGCTTGGCCATATTCAACGGTATGACGTTGAACAAAGCTCAAAAACTTTTGCTGTTTGAATGATAAATCCATTTGATTATTCAGCCGCTAAGGACATGATAATTTTTTTCATAAATTTCTTTGCATCTTTACGTTAACCTTTCATTCTCGTAAGTTACTCGTAAGTATATTACATAATTTTATTTACTTAATACAAGTGCTTTACATTACTTTCTGATATGGTAGCTATTTTTCTTAGATATAGCACAATTTTTCTATGGATTGCTTGCATCAACGGGCAGGTGATTATCACTGAAGTCATGTATAATCTCGAGGGAAGTGATTCACCTAATGAGTATGTAGAGCTATATAATCCCACAGCGGATACAGTGGATCTATCCGGGTGGCTTCTCCGAGATAAATTTTCTACAGATACCATCGAAGATTCCAGTAATGGTCGCAAAATTCCACCAGGTGGGTTTGGCCTCATTATGGAAGGTGACTTTCCCATCGGTGCCGGTATTTATACCATTCCTGCCAATACCATTATAATGAAAGTGGATGATAAATCAATTGGGAATGGACTCTCCGGAAGTGACTCACTCTACCTTGTGGATCCTGCAGGCGTTGTGACCGATAGTCTGGGGTGGAACGATATCGTTGCGCCGGGCTATTCTATCGAACGCGTGCGAAATCATTTACCCAATACACACTTTAATTGGAAAATGAGCTGTGATTCTTTAGGTACACCAGGAAAAATCAATAGTGTTTCCCCTTATAATATAGATGGTCATCTGCTGGCCGACTCCTTGCGCCTCTCCAAAAGCAACCTTTCAAAATCAGATTTTACGGTACTTTCCGTTCGTATTATGAATGATGGCATCCATACCATCACGGGAGAAATTGTGGTTTCGGAATTGGGGAATACATTAACGAATGCCGATATTGGAAGTATATCTGAGCTGGATACGGCCATCTTCAATTTAGATCTGGGGCCATTTTCCCAATCGGGATACCATACATTATCTGTTGAACTGTTGATAGCGGGCGATCAGGATACCAACAATAATACCGGGCAGATTGAAATGGCGGTTCAATACGATTGGAATGCTGTACACATCAATGAATTCATGGCACGACCCAACAATGATCAGTCTGAGTTTATTGAATTGGTGACAGACTCTTCTCTATCTTTTATTGGCTGGTCGATTAGTGATAATAGTAAACGGATGCGGCCACTCCCGGAGTTCACGGCTTCAGTAAAGGATTATATCGTCATTGCTACCGATTCCACCATTGCTTCTTTGGTAAATCCTGAAATGCATTTTATTGTGCCAATGTCTTTCCCGGCGTTGAACAATAGCGGCGATGGCATTTTCATTTATGATATGACCGGGCATATTATTGACAGCCTTGTTTATGACAGCGATACTTGGCCTGTTTCATCTGAGGTTTCCACAGAAAAACAACGCCCGGAGTTTCTTTCCAACACAGCCAACCATTGGACACAAGCGCCGGATTCTATAGCGATGACGCCGGGCTATCCTAACGTCACAATGTGGCATAATATTGATGGGGCTGTTGTACAGAATTCCATTTCCCATTCTCCACTGTATCCTGCCCCCGATACACCTTTTCAAATGGAGATTGGGATTGCGAATTCCGGTGTACTTCCATTTGCCGGTAAAATTTCCATTTTAGAAAATAGCGTTGAACTAACATCCGGAAACTTCTCAACCATCCAATCACGAGATACATCTTTGGTACAAATAGACATCCCGGGGATACCATCGGGGATTCACCCCTTGGAGATTCAACTGGATATCGATGGAGATGAGAACAGCCGTAATGATTGGGCCCATGATACGGTGAAGGTGAGTTATCCTTTTGGCACCGTATTGTTGAATGAGTTTTTATCCGAGCCAAATATAGATCAAACTGAATTTATGGAAATCTATTCCCCCCATTCATTGGATCTGGGCGACTGGACAATTTCAGATCGATCAAAAGTGCAAAAGTCTATTCCTAATATTTTGGTCCATCAAGATCAATATCTGGTGTTGGCTCAGGATTCTACCATATATCAGCACGCAAAAATGAACGAATTAGTAATTTCCATGAATGAAAACTGGCCGACCTTGAATAATTCATCCGATGGCATATTCATCTATGACATGACGGGACAAGTGATTGATTCACTCGTTTATTCTGATGATTGGCCTATTCTGGCGGGGCGATCTACTGAAAAATTTCGCACGGATTATATTTCAAATGATTCCTCTCGCTGGGCCCTCACCGTAGATGCGAGTGCCATGACACCGGGAAAACAGAACAGCATTTTTTATGAATCGCTGGCTGAATCCGGATGGGTTGATCTTTCCCCTAACCCATTTTCTCCTGATGGAGACGGAGTGGATGACGAACTCACCATTCGCTACCAACTTCCGTTTGAACAGGCCGCCATTACGATTAGTGTTTTTGATGCAACGGGGCGGAAAATTACCACACCTTACTGGAATAGAGCATCGCCTCAAGAAGGTCTTTTATACTGGGATGGTACCCGTTCCAATGGGGACCCGGCCAGAATTGGGGTTTATATTCTAAAATTTGAAGCCCGGGATGGTTCCTCGGGACGAATCTGGGAAGATATTCAAACGGTAGTCCTAGCTAAACCATTATAAACAAAAAAGACTCCGCAACAGCGAAGCCCTTTAAACAATAATTATCCCTTAATTAAAAGTCCCATCGTGCATCTTCAAGACAGGGCTTTTAATATTAAATATTATATTATCCTAAAAGGAGTAAGTCACAGTCAAATTCATATACTTGTACTTATAATCCATGACACCACCCAAATCCATTTCACTATCCTCAAATTTAAGATTATGTACGGTATAATTTGCTTCAGCCCCAAAGGAAAGAAGGGCGGTTTGATGCGAATACCAATACCGTAGGCTAAACCAGCTTCCATTCCATCTTCCATCGGTAGAGAATATCCTTCCCTGTTGGAAGTTGATCAACAATAAATAGTCAGGTTATAAACAAAGAAAAGCCCCTCATAAGAGGGGCTTTTTGTTTATAGCCAGAGGCGTTTGAATGGTAAGAACCATTGAAACCTAGTAAAAAAAATTATTATATAGTTATTATTTAGTAGATCAGTTTCTTTTTTCTCTTAGCGAATTTTCGTGTGCTTTGCGGTTAATGAATTAATCAGGTTAAAAGGCAAGTCCAAGACGCAAATTCAAACTACTGAATCCTTTCGAATCCGGCACCAAGTCTTTTGCCATTACGTAGCGGTAAATCAAGTCTACTTCACCCATGAGTAATTTGGCTTTTAGACCGGCTTGAAGATGAAACCCGGAAACATCCTTTGTATTATCTTCTAAATATTTTGTGAGGCTCTCCTCCAAAGAACCGGAAGCACTGGTGAGCAATCCTTCTACCATATCAAGATCAGCCATTGGGGTAATTACATGTTTATTATACCCTACACCATAATGAAGTTTTGCATTGGCCAACAAAGGAATGCCCAACCCAATGAGTTTTTTCCTTGCCGTTAAGTAAGTCGTAGCACTTGCCCAGCCAAAATCACTATCAATGCCTTGCCCTGAAACCGATTCACTGAATGCCAGTTTATAATTTTTCCCTGATGCTTGAAATTCTACATCTAAATCAATAAATGGAATAGCATCAATATAAAAATACCCTCCAACTGCAAATGTATTATCAAATCCACCGCGTGTGAAGGAGGTAGTCGTCATACTTTTCGAGAAATTTGAGATGGCTAATTGATTCTGACCTAAGTGCAATCCAAATCCAACAAATGCAAATGCCGAACTCAAAGGCATTAGCCCTACTAACAAAATAATAATATTTTTTCTGATATTCATGGTTTACCCCATTATTTAATTATAGTACTTCTGTCAATTTAAAGGCGTTTTTTGACAGAAAGCCAATGAATATTTCTGAATGTAATTTTCACCACATATAAAGGATTACCACTCTATTTTCTTTAATCAATCACATTGGGAAGGTGGGCATTTTTATCAGTAATTTATCCGATGCGACTTATAATAACTCTATCGCTTATCTTAACCCTTCTTCCTGCTCAGGACTATACTTGGCCAACAAATACGGGTAAACATTTGTCCTCCAACTTTGGTGAATTCAGAACCACAGGATATCACTTGGGGCTGGATATCAAAACGAAGGGAACAACGGGACACCCTGTATATGCTGTGAGTGATGGGTTTATTTCTCGAATCGTAACGAACTTCTCCGGTTTTGGTCGAGCCATTTACTTTACGCTTGATGATGGACAAACAGCCGTTTATGCCCATTTAAGTAAATTTCCTCCGAGATTGGAAGACCGCCTAAAAGCTGAACAAAAAGCACAGCAATCCTATTTTACCAATTTCTATTTGTCATCAGGGGAATTTCGTTTTGCCAAAGGTGATGTGATAGCCTATTCTGGTAATACGGGATTTTCATTCGGTCCACACCTCCATTTTGAAATCAGGAATGAACATGGACAGCCAATCAATCCATTGGTCTACGGATTAAATCAGGCAGACCGTTTGGCACCTGTTGTTGAAGAACTGGCATTTACACCTTTGACTAAAGAAAGTTGGGTGAATGGAAATCAATTGCCGCAGAATTTTCCATTGTTTAGAGATAAAAAAGGAGAATATCACTTCCCCGATACCGTCAATATTACCGGAAAACTCGGCTTGTCTATTAAGGCTTTTGACAAACGACAAGGGGCCAACAATATTTATCAGCCTCATCGAATTGAAATCTATATTGATGAAAAATCACATCACACCCTTCAATTTGATCGCTTGGATTACAATTGGCTGCCAACGGCAAACTTTATCAGAGATTACCGCAATGCACGATTGAATCTGGGAAACTTCATTAAACTGTATAAAAATGATTCCGATCCCATTGTTCCCATCCATGCAGATTCTACCAATGGAATTCTCAATCTTACGCCGGGATATCATACGGTAAAAATCCTTGTGATGGACGTACTTGAAAATACACGGGTGATTCACGGTACTGTTTTTAATATGGCACCTTTTGAAGTAATCATTGAAAAAATTAGAGAATCCAATGAAGAAACAACTTTCTTAATTCAGCCCAAAAGTATTACAATTCCCATTCAATCGGTTGTTGCCTATTCTTTTACACCTTATGGGTTTGCCGATAAAAAATTAACTATTCTATCTTCTGAGCAAGTTGAAACCGGTCTATTAATTGCCATTCCTAAAAAACAAACAAAACGAAACGCTATTCAGTTTATTGCTCAAAATAAATTGGGAACACGTTCTCTGCCCATACATTGGATCAACAAAAATAATACAGGGGATCATTTAAGTGTAAACGTGGACTTGGATATTTCCCATACAGACGCTGGCGTTTATATCCAGATTCAACCGAAACAAGCTGTGAATGCAGATGTATCTTTAAGACTAAAGGGCGAATATCAGTATGAAACAATCCCTTTAAATCAGATTCAACCTTCGGTTTATTTGACAGCACCCATCCCACCTGGTTGGTTTGAAAATGTCGATCAAATTGAAGCAATACTAAAAGGGTCCATTGAACGACAGGTTCGTTTTGAATTTCCTTATACAGTGGCCATGCCCGGCACATCAGTTACGGTTGTTTCTAAGGATGGTTTTTGTTCAATGCGCACAAAAAAATCTTCCGTAACAAACCCAACGCTTATGTGGATTGAAGCTGTGCATAAATATGCACCTGTAACAAAAGGTACCCTCTTATCCCGGGTTTATCAACTTCAACCCTTTGAACGTCCTTTAATGAAACCCGTCAGCGTGGGACTGCGATATCCGATCAAATTGAAGGATAGAGAAAATATCCACCTATATTATTATGACCAAAAAGAAGGGTGGCAATTTGTCCCAACAGAAAACAATTTGGAACGACGGGTACTGACGGGGGAGGTCAAACACTTTGACGCCATTGCAATTATAGAAGATAAAATGCCGCCAATGATACAATCTATGCATCCAGGGGACTATGGCAAATATCCATCTCTTGAATTAAACAAATTTGAATTCAAGATTGATGATGCGCTATCCGGATTTGAACCGGCAGAATCCTCTTTTGATTTAATACTGGATCAGAAGCCATTGATTTATGCCTATCAGCCCAAATCCAAAATAATTTCATACCAACTTGATCGACCTCTCGCCCTAGGTACTCATACCCTTCAATTGTCCATCCGGGATAGAGCGGGAAATAAAATAAATAAAAAAATTGAATTTATAGTTTATTAATGTTTTTTCCATATAAAGATGATAACCCCCGTATTTTAATCCCCTATGTAACCTATGGCATTATTGCTGTAAATGTTTTTATTTTTGCATTTCAATTTTCTGTTGAATTTTCTGACCCGGAATCAGCCGCCTTATTTATTTATAGTTTTGGGTTGATTCCATCTGATTTTTCAATCTTTACTATGTTTACCTCTATGTTTCTCCATGGCGGAATAGCCCATATCCTTGGCAATATGTGGTTTTTATGGTTGTTTGGGGATAATGTAGAAAGCACGCTCGGACATGTAAAATATGCTTTTTTCTATATCCTTTGTGGTGTAGCCGCTTCTCTTTGCCAGGTACTCATGAACCCGGGATCGGATATTCCAATGGTGGGCGCATCCGGTGCCATTGCAGGTGTATTGGGATTATATATGATTCGATTCCCCCATGCAAGGGTCCATGTATTTATTTTTATTATTATCTTTTTTACAACTATTCGGGTTCCGGCGATGATTGTACTGGGTTTTTGGTTTATTAACCAGTTAACCAATGGCATGGGAACCTTGGGATTAGACACCACTGGCGGCGTGGCTTGGTTTGCCCATGTGGGTGGATTTATTGCTGGCATTATGCTTCATCAAGCATTTAAACTCATTCGATTCGAACATTAATTACAGAGGTATTCCGTGAAAACAAAATTCAAACATCACAGTCTTCTTATTTTCCTTTTCCTTTTTGCATGTGAAGGGACAAAAACAGAAGATTGCGCCACCACAGAAGATGGCCGCGGGCACGTCATTTCTGTTCTACCAATGGGAACAATTAGTGCAAAATTTTTGAATGATTTTCTCGCCGATAATAATATTGATATTGGTGTAATTCCTATTTTTGACGTAAAAGTTTATAGTATTGTCTATGAAACAGTTGATTGGAATGGAGAACCGCGACAGGCATCCGGTGCTATTTATATCCCTGATGAAGATCATTCTAATAAAAAATATCCAATTTATTCTGGTCAACATGGCACAGAATCAAAACGAACAAATGTTGCTTCAATTTCACCGCTGCGGGGTTTTGATGCATTGTTTGTTGCCTCAGTTGGTTATATAGGCTCTTCTCCTGATCTTTTAGGTTTAGGCATTTCTAGTGATGTTGTCCACCCATACGTACACGCATTTGTAGCTGAAGCCGTTGTGGATAAAATCCGAGCAACAAAAAATTGGCTTTGTTCAAATGGAATAAACTATAACGAACAATTATTTATAGCAGGATATTCTGAAGGTGGGTATGTTGCAATGGCAACACATAAACTGATTGAAGAAAAATACGCTGATGAATTTACTGTTACAGCATCAGCACCCATGGCAGGTCCTCATGATATGACATATGTTTCAAATAGAATAACAAGTAGAGAAACATATTCCCAGCCTGGATATATTTCATTTACTTATATGTCTTATAATACAATCGAAAAATTAAATCGCCCTGCAAATGATTTTTTTCAAAATCCTTATGCTGAACGCGTACCAAAATTAATGGATGGTTCAAAGACAATAGGAGAAGCAAATGATAAATTAACTACTAATATGAAATCATTGTTTACAGAAAATTTTATTGCTGAATTTTTAGGGGATGGAGAACAAGAATTAAAAAATGCATT
>Ga0302139_10000815_pt1 | contig 15027 bp, 11 predicted proteins | sample CBN3_331_MG_FD_203104 | JGI IMG/M metagenome (GOLD analysis project Ga0302139, IMG submission 203104) | Marine microbial communities from Western Arctic Ocean, Canada - CBN3_33.1 | ecosystem: Environmental > Aquatic > Marine > Oceanic | place: Canada: Western Arctic Ocean | collected 2017-09-15 | reverse complement strand
AAGAAAAAGTTGCGATTGCAAAAAAGTTAGACGAGGTCGGTATCGATAGAATCGAGGCAGGAATGCCGGCGGTTTCACCACAAGACTTTGAGGCGATCAAGAAAATCTCAGCTCTTGGTCTTAACGCCAAAATTTACACCTTCGCTCGCGCCATGAAGGCGGATATCGACAAAGCGGTCGAATGCGGAGCAGACGGTGTGATAATTGAAGTGCCGATTGGTTATCCTAAGCTCAAATACCAATTCAACTGGACATGGGAAGACATACTTAAAAAGAGCGCAGATGTGATCAACTACGCCAAAAGTAAAGGACTCCACGCTGTCTTCTTTCCCTATGACACAACACGGGCACGCGAAGACGACTTAACTAATTTGCTCATCGGCATTATGAAAGAGTCACAGCCTGATTCGATCGGTGTAGTTGACACGATGGGCTGCGCGACTCCCGAAGCGATCAAGTATTTGGTACGAATGGTCGCTGATCTGACTAGCCTTCCGGTCGAAATTCACACGCACAACGATTTTGGGACGGGAGTTGCAACTGAACTTGCAGCAGTCACAGTCGGCGCATCGTGTGTCCACAGTTGCGTTGGTGGACTCGGCGAACGAACCGGCAATGCAGCCCTCGAAGAGTTGATTCTTTGTCTCGAATTACTTTACGGCTTCGAATCAAAATACGAACTCGCAAAACTGCCCGAACTTGGAGCGTTGTTAGCAGACATCACAGGCATTCCGTACGCCTTAAATAAACCCATTCTTGGAGCAAGGAACTTCACACGCGAGTCCGGCATCGGTGTGAACCTTGTCGTCGAGAAGCCACTTGCAATGTTCGGCACGCATCCAGCGTTGACCGGGCGTTCTGGCGATATCGTACTTGGCAAGAAAAGCGGGAAAGCATCCATCATATACAAACTCAACGAACTCGGCATTAAGGGTGTCAGTGATGAGCAGATCTCAGAATTGCTAGCTGAGGTCAAAAGGAAGGGAATCGCTAAAAAGAGAATTCTGACGGGCGACGAATTCAGGACGATATTTGATAATGTCACCCAGGGAGAGTTGACCTAGCCGCACACGATTGGTTTGGATGAAGGACGGCGACACGATTGTATTGGAGTTCGAGGGTGTCGGTCTTTTGACCAACCCGATTGTCGACGAACAAATCTATTAAGAAATCTATGTCTGAGAATAAGACACCAGCGGAAGCCGTTGAAAACCTGAGAGCTCGCATCCAGCGTCTGGATGACAACGGTCTGGATCTGTTATTCCGAGAGGCCCGCTCTTTCAAAAGATGGCAAAGCCGCGAGGTGGAACCCACCGTATTGCATGAACTCCACGAGGTGATGAAGTTCGGACCCACGTCAAAAAACTGCAACCCGGCCCGTTTCCTATTCCTGTGTAGCGAAGACGCCAAAAACCGGACCTTGCCCGCGCTTGACAAGGGCAATGTTCCCAAGATCAAGGCGGCTCCTGTTGTTGCGATAATCGCATACGACACTCAATTCTTTGAACAGCTGCTTCGGCTTTTCCCGGTGATGGACGCCAGGGCAATTTATAGAAACGATCCGGTCGAAGCCGAATCAACGGCCTTCCGCAACAGTTCACTCCAGGGCGCGTATTTGATGTTGGCTGCCCGGTCGCTCGGCCTAGATGTCAATGGCATCTCCGGATTCGATAACCAGAAAATCGACGCCGAGTTTTTTGCCGACGGACAGTACAAATCAAACTTCCTCTGCTGTATGGGATATGGCGATACCGAAGGGTTACACCCCCGCGGCCCGCGCCTGGATTTCGACGAAGTGTGTCAAATCCTTTAAGAAGTACAGTTTCGAGTTCAACTACTCCAACATATCTAATAAACCTCCGCAGGAATTTAACCGCGGAGGACGCAGAGAACGCGGAGAATAGCGTTTTGTGAATGCCTTGCCCAAACATTCACCTTTCTATACAAACGATAGGTATGAATAATCTGACAGAGCAAATTATTGGAGCAGCAATTGAGGTGCACAAAGAACTGGGACCTGGCCTACATGAGAGTACTTACGAACGATGTCTTATTCATGAGTTACAATTAAAAGGTATTAAGGCTGAACGACAAAAGAAGCAGCCCATAAATTATAAGGGACTTGAAATTGATGAAGGCTATAGAATCGATATCCTGGTAGAAAACGAAGTGATTTTGGAACTGAAAGTCGTTGACCAACTTAATAATGTACATACCGCCCAACTTCTTACATACCTAAAACTTTCGGGATGCAAGTTGGGGTATTTAATCAACTTCAATACTGAACTGCTCAAGAACGGGCTAAAAAGAATCGTCAATAATTATCCCGAGTAGAACTCTGCGACCTCAGCGTCCTCTGCGGTTACTTTATAGTAATTACTGTGGTCGGTTTATGCCACCCCCTGGAGGGGGACCGCCACGAGGAGGACCTAGAATCGGTAGTACAATTCCATTCTTTGCCACGTAATTATCCCATTCCTTAAGAAGGTCCGCTCTGATTTCGGGCTTAGATTCGGAGAGATCATTCGTTTCACCGGGGTCGACGGAAAGGTCATAGAGACCCCATTGGTCAGCCAGTTCTGGCACAACCTGTCCTCTCTCTGCGGGCTTTGATGTTAACCAAAGTAATTTGTAATCTCCTTTGCGGAGGGCTCGATGACCGAAGACCTCCCAGCCGTAAGTAAAGTCTTCGACTCTTACCGAATTTTCGTCTCCAAATAATACGGGCAGGAGGGAATGTCCTTGCACCTCATGTATAGGTTTACCGTTGCTCCCCGTTTTAAGATGGCTGGCTCCAGCAAGTTCCACAAAAGTCGGATAGAAATCGACTACGGCCATAAACTCATCATTCATCTGACCCTTCTTGCTCATGTCCTTGTGGTAGAAAAATGCTGGACCGAGCGATCCGCCTTCAGAGCTTAAAGATTTGTGGTAACGTCCAACACCTACGCCGGCTTGTGCCCACTTCTCACCATAGTAAACATAGGAGTTAATGCGTCCCAAATTTTCTAATCGGTTATCCCAACCGCTCGCTGGCCCCCCTCGGTCTACACCTTCAGCACCGTTGTCTGATATAAAGATGATAAGCGTATTATCGTATTCATCGATTGACTTCAGGTGGTTCAAGAGTCGCCCTACATTCAGGTCGAGGCCATCCACCATGGCCGCATAGAGCTCCATTTCTCTTGAAGCTACCGCTTTTTCTTCCGCGGAGAGATCATTCCAGGCCGGGACCGTTGGAAGACGTGGATACATAACAGCTTCCTGAGGAATGACGCCGAGTTCTTTTCCGCGGGCAATTCTTTGCTGCCTAAGAACCTCGTAGCCTTGGTCATAAACCCCTTTGTATTTGTCGATGTATTCGTCGGGCGCCTGCAAAGGCCAGTGTGGGGCGGTGTAACCCAAGAATGCAAACCAAGGCTTTCCACTTTCCGCGTCAGCGTCGATATAATCGATAAGGAGATCCGTGTAAAAATCGGTAGAGAAAAAGTCCTCTGGCAGGCTCTCAACAAACTTTCCGTCCTCGTAGTAGGTGCCAAGTTGGTCAGGCCGAAAACGACCCTTATCGTGAAAGTGACTGGCGAAGCCTTCCATCAGTGCATAAGACCGATCAAAGCCCCTGGCGGGCGGCAAAAGATCGGGCTCGCTGCCCAAATGCCATTTGCCAAGAAAGTAGTTGTTGTAGCCACTTTGGCGAAGCAGGTCTGGAAAAGCCACTACCTCACGGCTCAAGTGAGACTCGTAACCGGGCACTCCTATCTGATTGGGAGTTTGATGCATTCCACCGCCGGCATTTCGATTATCTGTTCCAGAAAGAATAGAAGCTCTTGAGGGGGCGCAAACCGCTTGATTGTGGAAATCTGTGAGCATCAGGCCAGCTTTAGCTAACTGATCTAGATTTGGAGTTTCTATTTCCCCACCATATACCCCCAGATCGGTATACCCTAGATCATCTGCAACGATGAATAATATATTCGGCCGTGAACCTTTAGCCTCAACGGTTTCCTGATTTCGATTCTTACTGCCACCTCCACAAGCAACTAGAAATAAAACGAACGAGGAGATCAGTGCCCAGGTAAGGTGATGTTTTTGCATTATAGTAACTAAGAGCTATTTTTTTTGCACAGCATATACGTGTGCAATTTCGATTTTAACAACGAATGCGACGGTTAACTACTAACCGTCGCTGGGGATAGAGTGTTAACAAAAAGATTTGAGTCCAGAAGTAATTCTCTGGGCTCATTTTAAAGGGCATGAATAACAGTCCGAGGTAACTATACTTATTATTCAACATTTCATACAAACGCCAAAAATTCGGACCGCTCGGCGATCGGTCCCTACCTATAGGTGGATTTAATTGGTAGGGCGGGATCGCCGATCCCGCCGATCCCGCCGTTGTCGGATATGTCCGCACAAGGAATCACGCACCTTTCGAAACCAATTGTGATGGACTCAAAATTGGTGAGAGAGATGCGTTAGGGATAGCGACTTGTGTGTGCGAACACCCCCACCCGATCGCTGAGACTTCCTTGAAGCTCGCTTAAACTTAGGATTTCTTCTTGCTAAGGAAAAGCGCTGTAATGAGATTATTAGAGCCGAGACTAAGGACCGACAAAGCTGAGATTAATCGTAACCGTTCACCTAGGTTTGCACGTTATCAGCTCAATCACTTACCACTGACAATTACCCACGCATAAAAATATTATGACGATCAAACAAACCTTTACCGCAGCTGTGCTAGCTTCCTTGTGCAGCCTAGTGCTGTTACCCTCCACAGCCGTGGCGCATCACGGTGTCACCGGGCAGTTCGACCTTGAGCAGATTTTGACCGTGACGGGCGTCGTGAACCGCGTTCGTTTTGTAAACCCCCATTCATACGTCTATTTCAAGGTCACTAACGATGCAGGTAAAGAGGAACAATGGCGTTGTGAATTGCGTTCAGGCAGTTTGCTCAAGCGTAAAGGCTGGTCAACGGACATGTTTTCCATTGGCTCCACAATCACAATATTTGGATCTCCGGACCGGCGCGACCCTAAGACCGTCTATACTGAAACGATTACCTTTGAAGATGGTTCGGTCATTGCCCGCTATGATGCTTTAGACGATTCAGGAAATATTGCCGTTGGAGAACGCGAACTCACACGAGAAGACGGAACTCCTAATTTGGCCGGAAACTGGTCCGAAGCCGTAAGGGACAGCCCACCACCGCAAGGTCCTCGCCCAAGATCGGATGGCCCACCTGAGGGTGTTGATCTCGCAAGAGATGGTTCTCCGCAAAGAGTTGCCATGCCTGGACCAACGGGTCGCCCCGGGGGAGCAGGTGGCAAAGGTCAAAAAGGCGGTGGAGGCAATAGACCGCGGCCAGCATCATATGTGCTAACACAAACCGCGCAAGATGAGGCAGGTAACTTCACGGCAGACCAGAATCCTCGGTTCAACTGTGAGCCCACCAATATCATCTTTGATTATGCTTTTGATCAGATGATGAACAAGATCGAGCAAACCGGAGCAGCAATTGTTCTTACATATGGGTTTATGGACGTGGTGCGCACTATCCATTTGATCGGTGACTTTCCAGATGAGATTGAACCCAGTGTTGCCGGTTACTCTGTTGGCAAATGGGAAGGCGACACCTTGGTCGTCCATACTAAAGGCTTTCAACCTGGTTTTCTTCAAGCTCCAGGAGGACGCGCCAGAGGGGCCGTTCGACACGGTGACCAAATGGAAATCACCGAGCGATTCACCATGAGTGAGGACGGCAATGAACTCACCCGTGAGTATTCAGTGATAGATCCAGTTTATCTTGGCGAAACATATTCGGGCTCGAATTCGTCTCTGTATACCACCGACAGGTTCATCGCATACGAATGTGAAGAGCTGAAAGACGATAGGCAGCAGTAATCGACATGTTTATAAGTACCCTATAGATGGGTACTAAAACTAAAAGACTGAATGGTAGACCAAATTTGAATGGAAATATTGTGGTGGATCGAGGACTCTAAACTCGGAATGCTCGTCTCGAGCTCCGAATGGGGGTATCCCATTGTGTTGTCATTACATGCTGTGGGTATGGCAGTCTTAGTTGGCGTATCCCTAATGCTTGCCATGAGGGCTTTGGGACTAGGTAAGGTAATTCCGGTCACCGCACTGGGACCATACTGGAGCGTGGCAGTAGGAGGTTTTGTGGTTAATCTGCTGTCCGGTGCGGCTTTGTTTATGGGCAGTGCGTCGACCCTGTTTTTCAACACGGCATTCCACATTAAGCTTATCGGAGTAGTCATCGGCCTGGCTCTTACCTGGTGGTTGGTTAAAATCTGCGTGCGTGGAACCGGTGAGGTGTCCACTACTCACCGGGGCATTGCAGGTGGATCCGTAGCCGCTTGGGCTGCGGCGCTCATTGCTGGTCGTTTAATAGGCTATTTTTCATAGGGACGAACACATGGATAGACTCATTGACTGGCTCAACAGCACTGCGCTTAACAATTACATTATGTCGGAGGCCTGGCTATGGCCTACGTTGGAAATATTCCATTTCTTCGGGCTGTGCCTCCTACTGGGTTCAGTAATTATCTTTGATCTTAGAGCACTAGGCGTGGCGCGTGCGGTGCCTCTTATCCGTGTCGAAACATTTATGATTTCGGCGGTGTTTGGTTTCGTAATCAACCTGATTACGGGCATCCTTTTTATCATAGGAGATCCAGATCGTTATTTGCCTAACATTGCCTTTCGCATCAAAATGATACTGATCGTGATCGCCGGGTTGAATGTTGTTTACTATATGTGGCGATTGCGCCCCCAGGTCCAGCAAGGGCTTGAGGGAAAAGACCTGTCTGGCGGGGCTCGTTATGTTGCGGTTCTTTCACTTATTCTATGGACCTGTGTTATCGTATTTGGACGTATCATACCCTATGTTGAATATTAGCCTCACAATCAGGACGCTCGATGGGCGGTGGGTATTTCTCTCGGCAATAGGGATGATCCTGGCAATCGAGGCTTTCGCACATGGCGTGGCAGGGTCGGATCAGGGATTTCTGACACGAAGCGAAGGTGTGCATGGTGGTCCATTTATCTATCTGGGCGCCAAGCACATAGTCACCGGTTATGATCATCTCCTGTATCTCGCAGGCGTCATTTTCTTTCTGCGTGCCCTGCCCGACGTGGTCAAATTCGTCAGCCTCTTCGCGCTCGGCCATTCGATCACCTTGCTGTTCGGGGTGTTGGCTGGCGTGCACGTCAGCCCCTACCTGATTGATGCGATCATCGGGCTTTCGATTTGCTACAAGGCTCTGGAAAATTTGGGTACCCTTCGTCTCATCGACCCAAAGATTGCGGTGTTTGGCTTTGGCCTGGTCCATGGCTTTGGTCTGTCTACGAAGTTGCAGGATCTGGCGTTGTCCCGTGACGGGCTCATAACCAATATGATATGTTTTAACGTCGGGGTCGAAATCGGTCAGGTGATCGCGCTAGTCGCGTTGTTCATTGGCCTTGCTTGGCTTCGGGAACGCCAGGACTTTGATGCTGTCTCGCGCAACTCTAACATCGCAATGTTCGGTGCTGGTTTGATCTTATTTGGTATGCAAGCGGCGGGTTTTTTGGTAAACTAAGGTGAAATTATGAAAGAAAAAAAATCGTGGGCTCTTCGATCCAAACTTGGCCTGGCTGCTGTAGGAGCTACAGTCTTGTTGATAGCCGTTGTACTGCCAGCCGAGTATGGCATCGACCCAACCGGGTTTGGGCGGCTGACCGGTATCCGTGCATTGTCTGAAACAGCTCCAGCTCCGAGTCGTGATTTTGGCCAGACAATGGTTTTCAATGTAGCTGAATACGATCCCACCGCAGAGAGAATAGAACAATCGATTCAAGGGCTAATCCATCTGGAGGAAGAGCCCTTCCGCACCGAGACGATTGATTTGGTGATTGAGGATCTGGGTGAAATCGAACATAAATTCGTCATGTCGGCCGACACGACCCTGGTCTATTCTTGGGAAGTCCTGGATGCCAAAGGCGAAGGTATCTATTACGAGTTCCATGGACATCCGTCGAGCGATGATGCCCCGAATTACCCCGAAGGCTTTGAGCAGGCTTACAGCAAAGGCGAAGGTTACACACAAAGCGGTTCTTTCACCACGCCCTTTCCGGGTTATCACGGCTGGTACATTATGAACCTCGAAGAGGGACCCATCACCGTACGTTTGCAGGTCAGCGGATACTGGCAGGAGCACAAGGAAATGTACCGCGCGGTGGATGGCAAAGTGTTGAAGACCATAGAGTTTTGAGCATTTATCGGATCTTACTATTACATCTTCGATTACATTCAGGATCTTACTAGTATAATCGCAGTCACAGTATCTATTACATTAATAAGTATCGTAGGTTATTGCTGTTTTGCAAAAAATGGCTACCTGGGGCAGCGTCGAAAAATCTTCGTTTTTCTGCTTACCGTATTTATTTTAGGACCCGGAATAATGGTCAATTTGGTCTTAAAAGATAACTGGGGAAGACCTAGACCACGACAAGTGATAGAGTTTGGAGGCGAACATGATTATAGATCACCATTTGACCCCAGCTTTGTTCGTAAAAGCGGAAGCTCTTTTGTTTGTGGAGATGCATCGGTGGATTTTTCCTTTTTTAGCCTAGCACTGTTTCTTAGGAAAAGAAAATGGCTTTGGCTATCGGGAATAGCTGGGACCGTAATCGGGTTTAGTAGAATTGTGCAAGGGGCGCATTTTTTCAGTGACGTACTGTTCTCAGGGTGGGTCGTCTGGTTTTGCTCAATTATTCTTCACACACTGTTTTTCGAATACAAACCCTTTCAACAAACAGTAACGTCAAACGATGTCAGATCATTCCACGCCACTCAATGAGCGGGGGAAAGAGTGACTTTTTCATTTGGAATAAAACAATAGCATCAATACTTCACCTTTAAAACCATCGAGTGAGTAGCTCGGACTAGCGATTGGCGGTTCCGCCTGCTTTAAACGTCCTACTCAACGCAGCCAGCTCAGTTTCCTGGCCCAGGTCTCCCTGTTCATCCATCCAGCGTAGTAGACGCAGTCGCAGGTCCTTCTTGATTGGCTGGTATTTCTTTTCACCGGCCAGGTTGTTAAACTCGTAGGGGTCAGTCTCGATGTCGTAGAGCTCTATAGCAGGACGCCATTGATAGCGTTGAGTCGTTTCCTTGGCAAAGTCGTCGGTTTTGCCCGCCTCTACCCAGGTAGGCCAAAACTCGGTCCAGCCGCCTTTATTTTCGGTGAGGTTGTTTTTAAAGGGTACGTTTGGGGTCAGGTTAATAAGCAGTTTGTATTTTTCTGATCGAATGGATCGGATGCCGTAGTGGTCGGACCCATTGGTTATTCCGCGAGTCGTCTGCAGCGCATACACATAATCCTTGTGGTGGTTGCTTTGTCCGAGCAGCACAGGCAAAAAACTCTTTCCATCCAACACCGGTGCCGGTGTGCCGCCTGCTGCCTCTATAAATGTAGGCAGTATGTCCACGTATTCGATCATGGCATTCGTTATAGATTTCGGTCTTATCCTTCCGGGCCAACGTGCTACAAATCCGGCCTGAAGGCCGCTGTCATAACAGCTCCATTTTGCAAAGGGCATGGCCATACCCTGTTCGCTTACAAAAATCAGCAGTGTGTCCTCCCTCATACCCAACCGATCGATCAGTGCAATTACATCTCCCACCGAATCGTCCAGATGTTTCACCTCGGCATAATAATCGACCAGATGTTTGCGCGTGGTCGGCGTGTCCACGAAGTAGGGGGGCAAGACCAATTTGTCTGGATCGAATTGCGAGGCATCGCCCTGTGTCCAGGGTGTGTGTGGTTCGTTGTAGCAGATAAAGGTGGCGCTTGGCTGCTTCGAATCCCGGGCCAGAAAGGTTTCTACCACCTTCAGGTTCGGATCGTTCTCGTATTTTCCCGAATCCGCATTCTTGTTCAAGTACTCGAAAGGGAAAACGCTTTCCGGCCAGATGTGTAATTTCCCCGTTATGCCAACTCGATAGCCTAGCTCACCGAGAAACTGCGCGACACTCTTAGTGCCATCGTAAACCAAGGTGGAATTGGGGTAGGCCCCCGACTTTACTGGATACAATCCCGTGTAAATATTGTGCCGGGTAGGGGAGCACATTGCCGACGCCTGAAAACAGCGCGTAAAGCGCATCCCTTCTTCACCGATCGAATCGATATGCGGCGTTTCAACATTCTCTCCTCCATAACAGCTCAAATCCCGAAAGGTCAGATCATCCGCTATAATGAAAACGATGTTGGGTTGCTCAGGCTTAGCTTCAGCAAATAAAACCGTGGCCATAAAAACGACCATCCATGCCAAAGGGCCTATCTTTATTTTTTTAATTGTCATAAAAAATTCTCTACAAAACGGTATGCACTCTAATTAACTACCTAGCCAAATATCGACCTCTAATTTACGCACCTGTTTTTTATTTGTCGACGGAACTCATAGTGACCGGGAACCTGCTTTTTCCTTCTCTGAGGGAGTAGTTCTTTTAGGCTCCTAGGGACTCAGGCTCCGCGGAAGCTCCGTAGTACGCTAGATGGTATCTTGGTTTAGGTCGAGGTTTCCAGAATGGCGCAAGATCGTTGACTAATTGGCCCAGAATGATTAACTGAAAAGCACTATGGTTCAATGTGGATGTTGGGAGAGGATGTGGTAAAAGGAATCACCAATCCGGGCTTGTAATGAAGAATGGGTTTCAGAGTCTTTTCGGCTTGGTTGCCGTCTGTTTGTTGTTTTCCCCATACGGTTTTGGCGAGGATCGGGAGCAAATACTCAAAAAGGCTGAAGCAGGAAACGCTGTGGCGCAACTCGAGCTGGGCTGGATGTACGAAAAAGGCGAAGGGGCGCCACAGGACGATTCAGAGGCAGTCAAGTGGTACGGCATGGCGGCCGAACAAGGCTTGGCCTCAGCGCAGTGTAACCTCGGTATTTTTTATATGGAAGGCAGAGGTGTACAACACGACAAGCCGGTGGCACTCGAATGGTTTCATAAGGCGGCTCGACAAGGGCATTCTCTGGCTCACTATAACCTTGGCTTGGCTTACCTCGCCGGCGATGGTGTGCCGCAGGACCAGGCAGAAGCGATCCGATGGATCCGCAAGGCAGCGGATGGTAAGGAACTGGAGGTGCAAAACGACACCGAAGGATTTTACAAAAGTATCCACTCTAGTCCGTGGGCTCTGAGCAGGCCTGGCAGAATTGCCGAACAAGGGTATCCCGTGGCGCAGAATCACCTTGGATCTATATACGACTTGGGAACCGGCGTAGAACAGGATTTTTCAGAGGCCTTTAAATGGTATCGAAAGGCTGCCCAGCAGGGCTATGCTAAGGCAGAGAGGAACCTGGCAAACTTGTACCAAACTGGGCATGGCATAGCTCAGGATAGCGCTGAAGCTTTGAAATGGTTCCGCCGGGCTGCCAAACACGGAGACAGCCAGTCACAGAATTACCTTGGAACGATCTTTGCCATGGGTACCGGTGTGCCTAAGGATATTGTGGAAGCCCTCAAATGGTTTATTCTGAGTGCTGACACGGGAGATGAACACGAAGTACAGAATCGTGACTACCTGGTGCGATTTATGTCCCTGGAACAAATTGCCGAAAGCGAGCAGCTCGCCCGTGAACTGATGGAAGTCGAAGCGTTTACTGCTCTATAGCTTTTATTGAGGCGTGGATTTAGTTACCAGGGCACCGAGTCTGATGTTTCCGTCCTACTGTTCCCATAAATTTCCCAATAAATTGACCCGTATCCTGAACAGGGTTTCATGTCAGGAATCCTTTGAACCGGACAGACGGCTAAACCTCCTACTTGGTCATAAACACTTCGCTCATTGTTGCAGCGATTAGGAGGTCTTCGAATCGATAGCCGCTTTCCGGTTCGGCATTGACTAGCTTATTAACGATGCGTTCATCACCTCGGGATAGTTCGCGTCCAGCGCTGTACTCGAGGAATTTGGTAAGGAGGCAGCGGGTGAAAGTGTCCGGATGTTCAAACAGGTAGTCTTTGATGGATTGTGGGCCGCTTAGGTGATGGCCTTCGGGTGTGACCGTGTTTGTATCAATGGGAATCGTGTCGCCTACATAGGTATCCCTCCATCCACCGATTGCGTCGTAATTTTCAAGAGCCAATCCAAGTGGATCAATGTCCTTATGACATTTGGCACAAGTATCTGATTTCTGGTGTAAGGCCAGTGTTTCCCGGAGGTTGGTAGCCTGACTCGTATCGATATCTATAGCAGGAATGTCTTTGGGTGGTGGTGGCGGTCCTTGTCCCAGCAGGTTTTCCAGGATCCAGACTCCGCGGAGAATTGGTGACGATTCGACGCCATCTCCAGTGACAGTAAGTGGACCCGGAAGGCCTAATATTCCTCCGCGGGTTGATACGTGATCCGGCGTTCCGACAGGAAGCTGATTGAGATTGATGCGATCGGGTTCAGGCCAGATCAGGCTTTGCCTTTGATCAGCTGCGATACGATCAAGGGGGCGGGAACCTTCGATTCCCCAGATGGTACGCATGGCGTTGTTGGCGTAGGTAAAATCGGAATCTATGAAAGTCGTAATAGGAAGGTTTGCACGAAGAATCTCTTCGAAAAACAGCTCCGTGGAACGTACGAAACCATAGCGAACATTTTCATCCCATTCATAACGATTGTCGCAAATATTGATCGATTCGACGGACCGGTTGCCAAGCCACTGAGCTGTGAAGTGCTTGATGAATTGGAAGGACTTCGGATCGGATAGCAGTCGTTGGATTTGTGCGTGTAATATTTTTGGTTTTGAAAGTTTTCCGCTGTTCGCCAGTTGCAACAGTTCCGTATCGGGCATGGTGCTCCAAAAGGTGTAGGAAAGTCGTGAAGCCAATGCCTGTTGACTGAGTGGGGTGGGCTGATCTTTCGGTTCTGCTTCGCGGTAGAGGAAAGCAGGCGAGCAGAGAATCCTACGGAGGCCGTAGTGCCAGGCATACTCAGGGTTCCCTGTTTGCTTTCCATGTTCGAGGACCGAGGAGATGAGCTCTTTTTTTTCTTCTTTGATTAAAGGGCGACGATAGGCTTGAGCGGCAAGCGGAAGCAAAAGACGTTCAAGCTCTCTGCGATTTAATCTAGGTGGGTAGGTGCCGAAATACTCTTTTACCCGTGGAAGAACATCGACCGGGCCTTCAACTTTCATTTGGCGAAGTTCAACGGTGGGTTCCAACCGCTCTTTGGCAGCGGTGACGTCCTTATTCACTTGTGCTCTGTTGACAGCGACCTCTGCATACTCGTTCCCTGGCAGGCGATTGTCACAGTAAACATGAAAGGTCTCTCCGGCTTCCATGAAAACATTGGCAGTAATCCACTCTGGTTCACCTGCAGAGATTTCGACTTCTCCGACGTGGGCTGCACGGTGGCAAATATAACGTTTCGGTAATTGTTCTTCGGTGGGGTCGAAGGCGTGAAAGCTTAGCCGAAATGGATTCCCGTCGGCTCCTATGTTGGCTTGGGCGTTGGCCAGCAGATCGACGTGGTAGACGCCGCTTTCAGGTGCTGAGAATAAAGGATCCCAGAGTCCACCCGCCCAACCTGAATAGTTCACACCGGTAAACTTTAGGTATTCTTTGTCTGGGCTGAACCAGCGACGATTTGCGTCACCTCCGATTTCAGTGACAGTCATGTGTGATTGGTATCTTTGAGAACTTGGCAAAGGCACCATACGGTCGGCGATGAGAGTGGCTACGTCGTGGTACGCTTCCATGACTGCTGGCGAGAGGAATAGGCCTTCAGGCATCGTGTCGAATTCTGCTTCAGGTCCATCCTCAGGAAACGAAGCCGGTAGATTGATCATACGAATGCCAAAGAGATCGCGTACGGTGTTGAGGTATTCCGTTCGGTTAAGACGGCGGAGCGGGGTGCCTCCGACCTGGGCCTGCTGATCCGCTGCGACCATGGCTGCTTCAAGGTAATCTAGAAATGAATTCACCGAAGCTTGGTCGGGATGTATCTTGGCTTCCTCTTCCGGCATGTCGCCTTCCGCCACATACTCGAATACGAGACCCCATTGTTCACGGTGGTCCTTGTGGGTCAGATCCCAAGGAAGTGTGTCGATGCGAAAGTCGCCCTTTTCTTTTTTGGCATCGTGGCACTCGTAACAATATTCCTGAGTGAATGTTGCGATCGGGTGGGGTGCTTCGCTGGCCAGCGCTACCTGGGTAAGTAGTAGTGGTATTGATAATCTAAGTACGTTCATCCTGAAGAGGCAATATTCTGAATTGAGTTGTCTGTGAGTTTCTTACTATTTTGCGTATCCTGCTTGATGGTCCGTCTCGGCGCGGTCGGTGACCACGCCCTACCATTAGGTTTACGTATTCAGGGGTAAGGTAGGGACCGCTACCACTTCGCTGAATAGCTTCGAGGCACACGTCGCTCGTAGCGGTCCGAGCCAGAGAATTTCGGGAAGAACGTCTTTGAGTGTTCACTCCTTTCTAAAGCAAGGCTGCGTTCAAGTTGGACTGACTGGTTGCGAATTGATCTGTTTCAAAACCCAGCTGCTGCAACACCGTGACATACAGATCGCAGGCCATTTCGTTTTTGTGCGTCTCATCCTCACCACAGTCTAGGTGTCGTTGGTGTTTGTAGCCACCCCCAGCGATCATCAGAGGGAAATCAACGCGACGATGTTTAGAGGCGTCAGCCATGGCACTGCCGATGAGTAGTGTTGTGTTATCCAGCATGCTGCCTCCATCAACGTCAGTTGTATCCTTCAAGGCTTTCATGAATCTTGCTGCACCGGACATGTGAGCGGACTCAATGGCGACGAGCTGGTCCACCTTTTCGGTTTTATTACCGTGGTGGGAAATGTTGTGGTAGCCACTGGACATAAGATTTTCATTGAGCATGAGCGCACCGTCTGCCAGAGGAATGGTGAGCGAAAATACACGACAGGCATCGTTCTTGATCGAAAGTGCCATGAGGTCCCACATGAGATCCTCATTTTGAATCATCATCGAATGGGCAACATTCTCTTCGG
>Ga0302139_10000814_pt1 | contig 15051 bp, 11 predicted proteins | sample CBN3_331_MG_FD_203104 | JGI IMG/M metagenome (GOLD analysis project Ga0302139, IMG submission 203104) | Marine microbial communities from Western Arctic Ocean, Canada - CBN3_33.1 | ecosystem: Environmental > Aquatic > Marine > Oceanic | place: Canada: Western Arctic Ocean | collected 2017-09-15 | reverse complement strand
TGAACTGCTAAACGTCGCTCCTTCGGGAGGAATTAACCCAAATTGAGTGAAAACATTAACGTCGAGATTGACAACTAATCCATCTTCGATATTTCCTAAATTTGTTAATTTCCAAGTCGATGTTAAATTATTTTCATCTGTCGTTTCGGTGGAAAGAATTTCCAGCTCCCATTCAAAATAATCGCCTGAAGTAATCATTAATTCCACCGTCGATGGATTCCAATTATCCACCCATAATTCAACAATTATCGTGGCCTGTAAATTCGAACTGGTACCTGGTCTCACACTGGCATTCAAATTTATTCCGTTAGCTACTTCAGAAGGATTAAGCTCGATGTGTTTAGTATTCAAATCAACATCTAACCATTCCGGAGTAGAGAGGAGTTTGAGTTCAAATTCATATGGTATATCTCCAGTATTTTCTATGATTAATTCTGTCCTACAGCTTTCACCAGGAGATATGTCGAAATTACAATCAATATTATTCAATTCTAATGTACCTCCTGACCTTGGAACAATGTTCACCCGTTGAATCGTGTAGACCGCGTCCTCTGGTGCAGCTAAATTCCAAATTTTTACCTCAAAGAACATGGATCCTGAAGTAAGGAACGGGGATTCAACTTGAAACCTAATATTTGCAGTTTGATTCGGATATAACTCATTCAATTCATGCCTATCGAGAACAAAGATATTCCAATCGTCCAATGCGAATGCTTGACCGAAATCTTCCAGTGGTGTTCCATTTTCATCGACTGGCCTAATGCCGATTTCCAAATCGCGTTGAGTATTGCCTAAATTTCTTGCAATCATTGAAATCGTAGCGACATCAAAAGGAGATATTGAGAATATCCCCCCACCCTCGACAATTTCTGCTTCATGATGGTATCCATATTTCATCGAAAAATTGTACCAATCTTGACGCCCGTCTGAACCTGTAATCAATTCCATGCTAAATTCGTGGATTGAATTTGCTAACGGAAGTCCATTTTGAGTCGTTGGCGCCGTGATTGAAAATTGCACCCATCCGGTGGCGCTCGATGGTGCATTGAATTCATGTCCAAGGGTAGTATCATTATTGTAACCCCACCAAATATTCCATTCTTCTGCGCCAGTGATTATAATCTCGGCAATATCTGTTTGATCTGCATAATTCGTAAAATTCACATTCAAATTCATCTGTATTCCTGGGTCGATTGAAAATACTGATCCCGAATCTGGTCCGAAATTGATGCCAGGGGGTTCGATGTGGAATGGGTAGAGATAATTTGGAGTATTATTGAATACTGTCGCTGAAGCAGCCTGTTGTAATTCTAAAGCGCGAGAGGGTGAAATTTGGTTAGGATAATCGAGACCGATTGTTGAATTACCTGTCAGAATTGAATGGAAAACACATGCGGCCAAGTAGGTTCCATCTATCGATGGGTGTGACCCATCACTTGAGTATAGATTTGAGAACGAAGTGGAGCCCACCGACGGGTTGACACCTGTATCTGCAACATTATTGTAAATATATTCAAACGCGAGGCCGACAGGTGCAATAAAAGCAGGTTGTGAATCAGTAGTGATGTTTTCAAGATACATTTCATATCCTTGTCGAAGGTGTAATTGCATAGTCAGATAATCTGGATTCCTCCATTGATTATTGCTATCACCATCCTTGTATCCCCAAGTCATGAAAAGAATTGTATTCCCATTCGAATTAACGATGCGTTCGTTAAGATAAATTGCTCCGGCCTTACTCTCTCTCCAAGATGTCGAACTGGTTGGAAATGATGGAATTTGACTTTGGTCTTGAAGAATAACGTAGTCATTTGCTTCGTTCAATGCTAAGTTCCATGAATCTTCAGTCTCCCTAGCTTTTTCTTCATGATCTTTTAAATTAAGTCCACCCCCAGTCAATGCACTCACTGAAACCTCTTCTCCTCCTGAATCCATTAAATCATTGAGTTTTGATGCAAGATTATTCTGATTCGTATAGGAATTCCCTAGAAATAATATATCGTTAGAAACTCCTTTTTCAATAGATTTGGAAGGCTCCATCGTGTCTTTTAGACCCGCCGGCGCTGAGAGTGGAGTTAATAGTAAAAAAATGAGAATTACCGAGATCAGCCGCTCTTTCATAGTTCGGCTCATCGTTCTCACTCTTTCATTCCTACCCCTCTATGTTGATTCAGTCGACGAAGGGTCTATGGTGTTAGGTCCCGCTCATCCATTATGGTGCCAATATGGCCATTTAGAAAAAAACAACCCGAGCCTGTGAAGACTATTAAAGTCAAAATTCCCGAAGTTATTGAATATGAAAGAAAAACTACTGATGGCCAAGATGAGTTGGTGTCGAGCAGATTGCATCTTAAAGACAAAGATTTTCTTGATGCGATGGAATTTTTTGGCGAAGACAAAAAAGAAGATTGATTTCATTTCATAGAACTGGATCAGGTATCGATTGGCCGATGGCATTGATGTCAAATTCACCAGCTTGAATGGGAGATTTTATCCCAAATTTCCGGCTTACGATTGGATCAATTTCTCCAAATACTCCTACCTCAACTCCATCGTAGAATACTTTCGCCCCTCTGCCCTCAATCCACGGACCACAATGAGGGGTAGTTGCTTGGTAAGTAATAAGATTAATTTCAGCACCAAGGTCGCGCAATAGAGCCTGAGCAATACCTTTTGCTGCCGCAAATCCTCCCCCTACCTCTGCACACGCCCACGCGGCTTTCAGTTGATTCTTTGAATCCATAACTACAGTGCCTAATTCATGAATTCTCTGTGGAAGTTCATGATGGCGATTGGCTGCGAGTAAATTCAGTAGAGATGGTAATATATGTTGCCTTAAAATTGTGTGTTCTTTGGTAATGGGATTTGCAATTACAGTTATCTCACCCTTTGCTTCCCATCTCAAGTTATTGAACTGGTCTAAATTATTTGAAAGGGTAAGGCTCTGTGTTTCTTGTAAACCAAGTGCGCACAAACTCAAACTCACCCTGCGCCTTAATTGTGATGATTTTAACGGAATTGCATCTATATGAACAGTCGATAGTGTATCGGGTAAATTGTCGTAGCCATAACCAATAGCAATGTCCTCAACGATATCGACTGGGTGCATTATGTCTGAGCGCCATCTTGGCATTGCAATCACATGCTCTTTTTCTCCGACGGCGCAATCTGCCCATTTCTCAGATTTCTCAGCACCATCGGTAACGGTTCTTGATTCGAGTAAAACACCTCCCATCTTCTTAATCGCTAAGTCAATTTCTTCATTTGACAATTCGATGCCAAGGATTCTTTGAATCAAACTATGAGGTAGGTTGTGAAGTTTTGAGTCTCCTCGAGGGCAATTTGAGATTTCATTATCCCAACCCGTTAACTCAATTGATTCAATGACTCCTCCTCGTTCAGAAAGAGAGAGGCAAGTTAGCAATAAGCAAGCTTCACAAGATCGTTTATCCCAACCCGTTACATCAATGAAAAAATCAGTAGTAGAAGAGCTAACAGCGGCATGGTTTCCATTTATTATTGGTGGAAACGATAACACCTTTTCATTCGAATCAATAATCATTGGATATTTCGAGAATCCTTCCACTAGGTGGGCATAATCAATACCCTTAGGATGGGTCGTCAGGATTTTTTCGATACTTATTTTCTTCTCCATTGCCAAAGGAATAAATTCGTATCCACCATCGACTGTTGTTACTCTAAATGGGGGTGTTATTTTTGCTAAATCATGAACTCCGATGGATGAAAATTTTCTTCTCCTTCCAAGTGTCATATGCAATTTTTCTTGATGATCCATGAGTGATTGAATGAACTCATCCTTTTCTTCGGGTGTCGAACCATTCTCTACACCGCGCACAATAGCGCCAAGTATAACTGGTCTAACTTCGGCTAATGATGATTCAACCTTCATCTCAACTTCACCGTGACGAATTTCCAGATCAGGGGTAATATCTATTGAGTGAAGGAATGAACGAGCAGCACGTGCAATGTTTTCATGGCTTAGCAAATCAGGTCTGTCTGGAAAAATTTCTATTTCTATTCCATTTTCATCATTAACTTCGACGACACATCCAATTCCTGGAAGTCGATTCTCCCATTCTTCAGCATCATATTCGATGCCCGAACGGCGTTGTAATTGAGATAATATAGAATGTTGAAATGTTAATGTCGGCATAGAAAAACCTCAATTTCCAAGCCAAATCGGAAGAGGTCGATCGAATCCGATCAATCGTAATCCTGTTATTGCTGCCGTGTCATAATCCATTGCACGCAGATTTTTTCTGGTAATCGCCTCAATACCGTCAATTCCCAATTCTCTCATCCAACCTCTGATTGTAGAATCCAACCAAGTACAGTATTCCTCTAAATTTTCGTCTGGAGCTGGTGCTACGACAATCGAACAGCCGGCTCCACGTGCGATTAGACAATCTTCTGCGCTTGGAGGCTCATCCAGTTCAATCATTAATTGTCTTTCCTGGTTAATCAAATCCATCGCTCTTGCAGCTAAACCAATCTTTGGTAATGCTGCAGCTGCTCTACCTCCTCCCGGACTTGATGCGTCGATTATTGCTCCATCAAGATCTAATTCGACGACCAATCTGAAAAGGTGATCGACACGATCGACACGATCTCTTAACATTACTAGAGCTGAATTTTGAATTTTGCTTGATAAAGAAACTAATAATCCTTCTATTTCAGCATCGTTCATCACTGGTAAATTTGCAAGATTTAGGACGATGCCTGCACAATCTCTCAACGAATCTACGGAACCTACTAAATTATCCTCATCGATTAACAATAAATCGATTTCCCGGGGATTTTCTGAAACCAATGATGGTTGAGCAGCTGATTTAGGACCTGAAATTTCAGTGCCACTTCCTTCTATAAGCCAGGGGACAGGGAATAAAAGTCCCTTTTTATCTTCTCCTGGGGGTAATATCAGTGTGTATGGATCTAATGGTGAATGTGAAGCAAGTCTGTCTTGAGTCGTTGGAACAACTGCAATGCCTTCGAAGCCTTCTATGATGGAGCATTCCGGCTGTTCCCCAATCGGTGGAGAATTAACATCGGAAAACAAAACCAATGCGTCTTCATTGATGGAAAGGCCAAGCGGTTCTAAATATTCTGAAATATCTATTATTTCTTCCGGTTCAATGCCTCGCATTGTTGCTCCATCACCGGGAGGTGGGCAAGAGCCCGCGACGATGATTCGTCCCCCTCTCATCCCAACGCCCGGCTCAGATCCAACTGATCCGAGGACAATGATTGTTCCATCATGCATACCCGCTCCAACTCTGTCGCCAGCATGACCTCTAACTAGAATCAATCCTCCTTTCATTGAAGACCCGGATTCTTTTCCAACAGAACCGTTGACATTGATGGTCCCGCCGCTCATATTTGCTCCAATTCGATTTCCAGCATCCTTCTCGATGATTAATCTCCCCTCGGCTTGGAAAGCACCAGCCATCGATGTACAGCCACCCTGCAGCGTTAATGTCCCACCTCTATTCATGGCGCCTGCGCATTCACCCAAATCTCCTAACAATAATACTCTTGATTTTGGGGGAAGGTGGGTGATGACTCCAATTTCACCATTTTTTGGTTTTTCATCACCTCCGCGACCCCAACCGATTCTTACTAAGAGGTCACGTTGTAGCGCTTCAGTAAGCATTTTTTCGAGGTCACGATTCAATTTCATGCTCTTACCAGTGACCTCGCGCATGGTTATCCTCATGCGTACATAATGCTAGTAGTCTTGATTCTGACGGGTGGGAGCACTCCGTCATAGCGAGTTTGTTAGGTTGTAAAATAACCTGAAGGGTATATTGATAGAGGTTCGCTTAGGACAATGGATTACCGTTAGGCGAGTGGTGTGGTCATGGGGAAAATTAAAGTTGCAATCAATGGATTTGGAACGATTGGAAAGCGTGTTGCTGATGTAGTCGATGCACAGGATGATATGGAAATTATCGGAGTGACAAAAACGGGTCCTTCTTTCGGCTGCGATTTAGCTGTTAAGAAGGGTTTTCCATTATTCTGTACCTTCGATGATCAAGAAAAAATCGCCGCATTCGCTACTCAAGGGTACGATTGTTCTGGTGGTATTTCAGATATGCTCGCTGTAACCGATGTCGTCGTCGATTGCTCTCCTGGAAAAATGGGTGCTGAAAATCTGCAAAAATACCAAAATGCCGGAGTTAAATATATGTTCCAAGGTGGTGAAAAACACGCCCTTACTGGGCTATCATATACCTCGTGTGCAAACCATAGTGCTAATCTGAACGCTACCGGTACCAGAGTTGTTTCGTGCAATACTACTGGACTATCTCGCACACTCGTTCCGTTGTATGATTACTGCGGCTCTCTCACGGTTGAATGCACGATGATTCGCCGAGCCGCAGACCCGGGAGACTCCACAAAGGGTCCTATTAATGCAATTAAACCAGTACTCAAAATCCCTAGCCATCATGGTCCTGATCTAAAGACAGTTAAGCCAGAAATTGAAATAAATTCTCTAGCAGTAGCTGTACCAACTACGCTGATGCATGTTCACTCCATTATTGTTGATTTACCAGAGGGGCACGGTCTGACTACTGACGGGATAATCGAAATGTGGAAAAACACTCCACGTGTGATTGTTATGGGTGGAAAAGACGATCGTATACCAACCACTGCTGAAGTTATGGAAATGGCCAGAGATATAGGTAGGAAATGGGGTGATTTACATGAAATTTTCGTTTGGGAAGATGGAGTGAAATTAGTCGGCGATAGATTGTATTATTTCCAAGCTATCCACCAAGAAAGTGATGTGATACCTGAGAACGTCGATTGCATCCGTGCTCTGATGGGAACCGAAACCGATTGGCGGGCTAGTGTGGCTAAGACAGATGCAGCAATTGATGCGTATTATGGCCTTTAAACACCTCTTTGAATTGTGATACTCTACCAACCATCTAGTATCAATAGTCAAAAACTCCTGATGGTGGGCTAGGTCATGTTCGGAGGAAGGTCAGTACTACCAATTCTGTTTATTCTCCTATTCTCGACTTGGGGTAGCGTCCTTTCTGCAGCTTCGGTTTCTGATTCAGAATTGAATATTGACACAAACCCTCAAACGCTTCCTCCTACTTCTCAAATGAGTCAATTTACCGATGTTGTCGCCTCGACATATGATCTACGGGAGATCTCAAGATTGATTCATTCACCATTTGGATCTTTTGATCCACTTTCCGACCCGATACCATTAGGTCCTGAAAATTTATTCGATCCCTCAGCAATCCTACGAACTGGAATGGTTGTCGTTCAATCGAATGATGCTGATATGACTGATTTGTATGATTTATTAGATTTGAATGGATTCAGTGTATTAGATATAATCCCCGATTCAGCTCTAGTGGTGCGATTACCAGTTGAGCATCTCGACTCTTCTATGAAGATTTTACAGGAATCGAATTCGGTTAGGTGGGCTGGTGAGTTACCAATCGCTTGGCGAGTATCAAATGAGCTTAGTGGATTAGCCGGTCGTTCGGGTATAATCATTGATTTGGATATCACTCCTGCTTCAGATTTATCTGTAATCGAAATAAGTGAACTTGAAGCAGACCTGAAAATGGTTGCAGACAGCACTGTGCACAGAAGCGTTTGTGATTTCCATTTATGTCAGATTAATTCGGTGGATGCCGCTTGGCTTCCTATTCTTGCAATGGACGGGAGAATTCTTTCCATAGATTCTGCTTCGGTATTAGTAATTCACAATAATAATGCACGCTCTATCGCAGGAATTGATTCCGCACTAAGTTTGTCTGATATGACATTAAATGGAAGTGGTGAGGTATTAGCTATTTCAGATACTGGATTAGATGCAGATCATGGAGATTTTACTGGCAGAGTTCGAGCGATATACAATCAATTCGGCCCTGATAATTCTCATCAAGATCGAAATAGTGGCCATGGGACTCACGTTACAGCAACCTTGCTTGGGGATGGCTCAGGGGCTGCTCTAACTACAGGGGTTGTCCCTGCAGCATCTTTCCATTTCTATCAATTGGAGGCAGATTCATCTGGAATTCTTGCTCGATGGGGTTCTCTTTACGAAATGTTTTCTCATTCTTGGCAACAGAATGCGCGCATCCAAACAAATAGTTGGGGTAACGAGAATCTGGTGGGTGAATATAGTTCTGATTCTCGTTCAGCAGACTCTTTCTTAGTAGATTACCCCAGATTCATTGTTTTATTCTCCGCTGGTGAATTGGGAGAAAATGGATACCAGAGTATCACACCACCGGGGACTGCAAAAAATGTGATTACAGTTGGCGCATCGACTACTGGATCATATGGTACAGAAGCGATTGGGGTGGTAGCAGCTTTCTCCTCTAAAGGGACTACATTAGATGGGCGTATCAAACCAGATTTAGTCGCACCAGGGGTGATGATATGTTCCGCGAGAGCTGAAGAGGCTCAATTTATCTCCGGACTAAATTGTACTGGAGAGACTCACTTGAATGGTGTCACGCCACTTTATACAACCATGAATGGTTCATCGATGGCTACGGCAGTGGTTGCAGGTGGTGCCACGATGGTTCGCCAATATCTTCGAGATGTTGAATCAATTAGTGAGCCTCGTTCAGATTTAGTAAAGGCGATTTTAATCAATGGCGCGGAAGATATTGGATCTGAAAATATTCCCAATGCTATGGAAGGGTGGGGGCAAATCGACTTGTCTAATTCTCTTTATCCACAATATAGTGGCCTAAATTTAGATATTATTTTCGATGATTCAAGGGAATTATTACCGGGTCATAGTTTCATTTACACAATTGAGAATTCAGGCGACGGTACCAATCCTCTTGACTTTACTATAGTTTGGAATGATCCTGAGGGTTCAGCGACTGGGAATCAAAGCAGTACTCGATTGGTTAACGATTTGGATCTTATTGTTACAGCACCTGATGGTTCTGTTTACTATGGCAATTCTTTCATCAATGGATTTAGCATAACTTCTGGCAGTGCAGACAGGTTGAACAATGTTGAACGAGTTCAAATTGAAAATGGAGTTATCGGAACTTGGTCGGTTGAAATAGGTCATGCTGGCGGTTCTCAACAAGGATTTGCTCTCGTTTTGAGTGGGATGATTACAGAGACTGTTTCAGCAGATTTGTCGACTTCCACAGGATCATTATCGACTTCGGTTCTAAGCCCTCTTCAAGGTGATACTTTCCTCATAGAAACAGCATGGAGGAACCAAGCGGCGGGAGCAACTGGTACATATTCAATAGAGGTTGAAGATTTGACGACAGGATTAATCTTGCTAACTCAGCAAAAATCATCTTTAGGGGGTGGTTCTCTAGATTCACTATCATTCCCTCATTCATTTTCAACCACCGGAGTTCATACACTTGAATTTAGATTAGATTCAAACTTTGAGGTTACTGAACTTAATGATGAGTTGAACGGAATCAACAATAATATTATTCAACTTGATGTATATGTTTCCCAAATTGGTGTCAGATTAACTCCACTGATGGAAAACGGCAATATGCCATCTAATGCAGCAGAATTGACTTTAGCAAAACACCGAACATTAAATCCAAGTTCTGCAAGCCATGTGATTTTTGAATTAGAATTGAAGAATGAGGGGACATCTGAAGTAACCGTTGATATTTCAGCGTCCCCAATTCAATTGGTCGGTGATGGAGGATTATTACACCAACCGCAAGACGAATGGTGGAAAGTTTTCAATGAGTCGGGGCCATGGACACTTGCTCCATTAGGGGATGTAGGCGACCGTGTAATCATCTCTCTGAATTTTTCTGATATCGACGCTGATTTCAGTAATCCTGCTGGCCCTCAGTATGCGTTACCCGGGACATTTGTTTCACAATTAAATCTCTGGGATAAAAACGCCCCTAGCATCTCGCATTCTATTGAGTTAACTACTGAAGTTGAGAGGGTGGAAGGCCTATTTACAGTGGTTGCGGGCACAGATAATCTCGGCGCTGAACCGGGTGATTTTGCAATATTTTCCTTGTCGATTCGGAATACCGGAAATGGTCCAACACAATATACGGTTTCATGTGAAACAGAAAATCATTGGATAAGTTTTTTGGGAAGCAGTCAATCACCTGTGCTGACAATTGAGCCATTAGCTAGACTTCAATTCTTACCTCTTCCAATTAAAATTAAAGTGCCAAATAATGTCGTTGGCCAACCATTGGCTGGCTTCACTGAATTGGTTACTTGTACAACGGAATCGGTAAACGATCCAACCTTAACTACCGTCGAGAATGCAATCGTCGTAGTTTTCGAAAATCATGATTTTATCACCGATCTTTACGATGGAGGTGTTGCACTAGGTGCGATGGCTTTAGCTGCCCCTCGGCCAGTGTTGAACGATGAGGTTGTTTCAACCGAATTATTTGTATCAAATCTAGGTAACGTGCCTCTCCAATTTACAGTGTCTGCGGCATCTTCGCAAAATAACTGGCCGATACAACTCGTTCAAGATTCTACTGAGGTAATTGGAGAAGACCTCACGATTAGTATTCCTGCAGGAGGTTCGAAATCCATATTCATCAATACCATTGTCCCCCTTAGTGCGACAATGGGGGTGTCGAATGTCATTACTATCCGAACTACTCTTGAAGATGGACCAACTATAACTAATGGTACAAAATTAATCGTTCAAGAATTAGCACTGTTGGACATTGATAACCCAGATGTCTTAGATGTTGCACTGGGATTATCAAGTGTGTCAGAAATAAATTTACAGAACATTGGGAATGTGCCATTGTCGATATCTCTGACGATGGGAAGTTTAGCTACAGGGTGGTCGGGGGGATTCCTCTCCGGTAAAAATTTTGAAATGGATATGAATCGCCATGCAACGATATCAGTTGGACTAAATCTCCCTGGAAACCTGCCTGTTGGCATGCTTGATGAAGAGGTTTCTGTGATTATCGAAGCACAAACTCCTTCCGGGGACATAGAAATTTACACTATTGAAATGGGTGTAAATGTCATACCTTCGATATGGTTGAGTTTGAGTGTTGATAATATTGATTTGGAAGATATTCATCTTGGCACGACTAAAGAATTTGACATAAATGTGTCAAATATAGGAAATGCCCCAACCTCTTTGAAATTAGGATATATTACACCAGAGGGATGGGATATAGTGTTAGAAAATTCCAATTTAGATCACCTTGCAGCAGGCGAATCAGTTATGGTTACAATAACTATTCGCCCTGATTCAAAAGCCGCATTGGGATTGACTTCTGTTACAATTTTTACTAACTCAACAGATGGTGAATTAAGTGAGTGGACTACAGACGCAAACCTCGAACTAAAGGTGAGCCGTTCAAGAGACGAGCAGTGCAGTGGCCTCAGCTGTATATTTATCAGTCTCGGCCTTCCTAGGTGGACATCTGCTCTAATATTTGTTTTCGTTCTAGTCGGGTTGATTATTGGCGGTATTAACCTGCGTCGATCTTCGAATGATTTTATTTCTTCAGACGAAGAATTAATTCCAAAAGGCTCAGCTCTTATATCCGGTTCAACCTTAGAAAGGCGTGCTGCTGCTCTAGATACTTCTCGTTCCGGCGATGTTGTTACAGGCGGTGTGAGTGACTCTGAAGTAAAAGCCGCATTGTCATCTTCTTTACCAGGTAGTGGTGTCCCAATAACTCAAGAGGGAATAGCTCCACTTCCATTGAGTGGATTGCCTGAAGGATGGACTATGGAGCAATGGGTTGCTTATGGACATCTTTGGTGGGAACAAAACCAACTCTAGGCCTTTTGGGTTTGACTTATCAGTAAAGCCTTAATCGTGCCGATTGATGGATGGTTCTATCGAAGGGTCAATTGTATTGTTCGGCCCTCCTGGGGCCGGGAAAGGAACACAGGCAGGAAGAATTGTAGAACTCACTGGTAAACCTGCTGTGTCAACCGGTGATATTCTTCGAGCAGCAGTTGTGGCTGGTACTGATTTAGGTATGTCTGCAAAGGGGTTCATGGATGCTGGTGAATTAGTCCCTGATGAAGTAATCATAGGTTTAATTGCCGAACGATTAGAAGCAGATGATGCAGTGAGAGGCGTTCTTTTTGATGGTTATCCTCGAACTATTGCTCAAGCCGAATCTTTAGAAAATGTTGCAAAGGTATCAAATGTAATATCTATCGAAGTTCCTGACGATGAAATCGTTGAGAGAATTGTCGGTCGCAGGATGGATCCAAAAACAGGAGACATTTACCATATTAAATTCAAACCAGCTTCTGATGGAATTCGATCCCGATTAATTCAAAGAAAAGATGACAATGAGTCAACTATCCGAAATCGTTTGGCTGCATACCATGTTCAGACTGCTCCATTAGCAGACTGGTATGATGAGCGAGGGTTATTGAGTCGAGTCGATGGTACTCGTTCCATCACAGATGTAGGTAGTGACATCGCCTCCAAATTATCAACTTGAGGAGATATTATGGTAAGGAAACGAAGTGGGAGGAGGAATGAAAATCGCAAAGATAAAGCGAATACATCTGTTGTTCAACTTTCCAATATTATCAATTCTCCAAAAGTATTTCGTAACAGAATTCGTGATATTGCGGCAAGAGATTTACTTAAGTTAGGAAAGAAACACGGTACAAGAGGAAATTCCGAAACAAATTCAAATATTTGTCGAATGTGTAAATCGATATTAATTCCCGGCGAAAATATGAAAATAAGGATAAGAGATAAGTCCATAATTTCAACTTGTAACCGCTGCGCTAATATCAAAAAGCGTGGGCCGATGTTCCATAAGGAGTTGAAATGATAATGACAGATGTGCCACTTTCAATCAAACGTGCTGCTAGTAATCGTGATCTTGAGGTGACAGTCAGGGTTGGCCGGAGTGGTCTAAATGAGGCGATTATCGAAGAACTTTGTAGTCAATTAGCAAATCGGAAATTGGTGAAGGTGAAGTTAAATCGTGGTATTGTTCAAGGTTCCGAAGAAAGAAAAAACCTGTTTGACTATCTCGCAAAAAATTCCGATTCGATTTTAGTGTATTCCCGTGGCAACGTTGCAACATATTGGATTGGTAATAATTGAGATTTTTTTCTTAATTCTAACTATCTATACGTGAACACATATTTAGACAGAATGTTGCTGGCCGTGCTATGATTACAGGCCCGCATACAGTTTTGATAGTATTCACCTTGTCTTTTGTGTTTATTTTATCCGAATCTGTTCATCGCACTATCGCTGCATGGTTTGGCTGTGTTTGCTTGCTCATCTTGGGGATGACAATGAGTGTATTCAACTTGTGTGAATCTGTTGCTAACGGGGAAGGTGGGCACGTTTTCGCACTTTTCGGTGGAGATGGTACTGTTGACATTTGCCACGAGTCGCTAGAATCGTTAATGCTCAGTTGGATTCATTTTGACGTCATTGGTTTGTTACTCGGAATGATGATTTTCGCAGCTCTTCTTGAAATGTCGGGATTCTTTGAGTATGTCTCCGTTAAGGCAGCCAAATTGTCGGGGGGAGATCCTTGGAAATTGCTGGTTTATCTTGGCACATTCACAACTTTGATTTCACTTATCATCGACAATGTAACCGCGATTATTATCATTGCTCCGGTCACATTGCGAATGTGTCAAAAGTTGGAAATTAACCCCGTCCCTCCATTATTGACCGTAGCGTTACTTTCCAATACAGGTGGTGTGGCATCTATGGTTGGCGACCCGCCAAATGTCATGATTGCAAGTGCAACAAATAGTATGGATATCGGTTACTTGTTTGGTTTCAATGGTTTCTTGTTTCGGTTGGGTTTCCTTACCTTCATTGCATGGATTGCAACTCTGGGATATATGCGTTGGTACTACCGTGAATGGCGGGAATCTAAACCAGCATATGTTGAAGCGATTCTTGAGGAAGATGAGTGGGATGCCATTGAAGATATGAGGTTGATGAGGAATACACTTGTAATTCTTGGAGCAACAGTGGCGATGTTCTCGCTCACTGAGGTCCTGCATCTTCATGTCGAGATTCATTCCATCGCTCTTGCAGGTGCAGGCTTCGCTCTGGTTGCAGCACGCCCCGAAGATCACGAGATGCGGCACGGTTTGATGCATTCAGTGATGGAAAAGGTAGAATGGCATGCATTACTGTTCTTTGCGGGCCTGTTCATTTTGGTTGGTGCCATGGGCAACGTCGGTTATCTTGAAATGCTCGCAAATTGGATTTTCAGTAATTTCGGATCCAATGAAGTCATGTTGGCAGTTGCCGTCATTTGGGTCTCTGCCATTGCCAGTGCGGTTGTAGACAATATTCCCTTCACTGCGGCCATGATTCCAGTCATCATCGGAATTGGCGAGGCTGACCCTTCTATCGATTTAGCCCCACTCTTCTGGGCACTTGCAATGGGTGCTGGATTCGGTGGGAACGCAACTCCGATCGGTTCGAGTGCCAATGTCATGACTGTATCCATCAGCGAACGTGGGCCGAACCCAATAAGCACCAAGGAATGGATGCGTGTGGGCTTCCCTGTGATGATTATCACTTGTGTTGTGGCCACCATTTTCATGATTATTTTCCACGGGATGATTTACAGTTCTGTTTAGGATGCTCTACTCATGTTTAATGGTGTAATTACATCATAATTTTCCGAGTGAAATTTAAAGACTCTTCTAGAGATTTCAGCACAAATGGTGTAATCATATCGAGTGCCGATTCTAAAGGAAACCCGCTAACCGGTGAGGTCTTCGAAACGCTTCGGCGATTAACAAAATCGGATAAAAATTTATTTGACAAACAACGTCTTAGTGCACTGTTTTTAGTTATATTTTTGCTCACCATTCACCTTTGTCTCCGGGCGGCTCAAACCCTCTAATTCATATACCAAAGGTCGGTCGGCGACTTGCATTTAGTGCGCCTTGGTACTGTAACGTATCAGGGTTAGTGGTTGAGACCGCTCCGCCCTGCGGGGAGACGGAGTGGTCTGAGACACCAGGAATTGATATGCCTGGACACCAGAGGACTCACAAAGAGTCCCTGTGTTTAGAAAAAGAATA
>Ga0302139_10000812_pt1 | contig 15065 bp, 10 predicted proteins | sample CBN3_331_MG_FD_203104 | JGI IMG/M metagenome (GOLD analysis project Ga0302139, IMG submission 203104) | Marine microbial communities from Western Arctic Ocean, Canada - CBN3_33.1 | ecosystem: Environmental > Aquatic > Marine > Oceanic | place: Canada: Western Arctic Ocean | collected 2017-09-15 | reverse complement strand
CAGCAGCAGATACTTTTTTGGGAATGTTTAGCTCCTCTGTTGTTTTTTTTAAGCGACATGTTGATGCTATAAATTCTCTAAATGTCTTTCCGGTTCCCGATGGGGATACTGGTACCAATATGTACGGTACATTGAATGGAATTCAATCTCGGATGTCATCGGCTTCATACAATAATCTTTACGAACTTATGGATCAACTAGCAGAGGCAGCTCTCTATGAGGGGAGAGGTAATAGCGGAATAATTTTGGCCCAAATATTTCAAGGGCTGGTTGAGCATTTGTCTTGCCATAGGTCTAAAATCGACTTTGAAATTATAGCTGGTGCCATCAATAACGCTCGACTCAAGGCATTCAAATCTGTGAAAAACCCTTCTGAAGGGACCATGCTCACGGTGCTTTCAGACGTTGCGACCAAAGCGGACTCTCTTAAAGGAAAAAAACTTTCTGTTAAACATTTGTTTCAATCTCTGGTGAAGGAGGCAGAAAAATCGGTAAATAGGACACCGGAATTGCTTCCCATATTGAAGGAAAGTGGTGTGGTCGATTCAGGAGGCTATGGGCTTGAGATTATGTTGAAAGGCATGTTAGTTTTTCTTGACGGTAGTGACCCGAATACCTTCCCTATTGCGCTGAGATTTCCAGAAGAGGGTGGTGCAGGGGTTGAGAATCTTATATCAGATCATTTTGGATCTGAAGATGATTTTGGATACTGCACTCAATTTCTTTTGGATACTAGTCAAAACTTGCAAATTGTGGAGAAACTTTTTGAAGGTCTAGGTCATTCCACTGTTATTGTGGGAGAGCAGAAGATATTCAGGATTCATATTCATACCCTCGATCCTGGAAATGCCCTTTCTAAAGCTGTTAAAGTGGGAAGTATTGCGTCAGTTTCCATAGAGAATATGGAAACTCAGTCCCAGGAGATATTAAATTCTTCCAGAAAGAGAGAACCTAGATTACAGATTGATTTATCTGACCAAACGGCTCTCCTGTCCATTGTTAATGGGGACGGAATTGTAAGGATGAATAATGAACTAGGAGTTGATCTGGTGATTGACGGGGGATTGGATATGAATCCCAGCGTTGATGATATAGTTTCGGCGGTAAATCAAGTTAAAGCAGATTCTATTTTGCTTTTAACCAATGACAAAAATGTCATTCCGGCGGCTAATCAAGCCGCTGAATTACTCACCTCTACCATTGAGATATTGCCTACGGAAACCCAAGTACAAGGACTAGAATGTCTATTTAATTTTGATCCAGACATATCGGCTTTGCAAAACAAAGAAATAATGGGTCGATTGATACCTCATATCAAGACAATCGCGATATTTAGATCTTCTAGATCGGTGAAAATAAACGGGGTGAAGGTGGATCAACAACAACCAATGGTGATGGTTGAAGGGGAGATTCACAAATCTGGAAATAACCTAGATGAGTTATTTCTGGAAGTAATTCGAGAGGAATTGAGGCAAAGTGTAGAACATGTCACGGTTCTTCTGGGTAACGGAATGAATAGCAGTGATATCGAACGGATCAATAATTTTTTGGATCATAATATGGAAAATTTCGAAGAAGATGTCGTTGAACTGCATATAGGCGGACAACCTCATTATGATTACCTGATCTCCGTTTTAAGTAATTAGTTATCAGTTGGCATATCGGCAAACTATGGTCAGTCGCAATTTGATAATGGAAACCTTGAAAAAGATTCTGAAACAGGAGATAGCTTCAGAATTCGATGATTCTACTGTGATAGGAGGGATAGAGGCTTTTTTGTCTTTAAATACAAAAATGTTTCCTGATCAGATATTGGAGCCTTTGAAAGGTTATTCGATGCTGAATAAACAACAACGGGCTCATGCAGTGACAGAAGTAATTCAAGTCTTAGACCCTGAGGTAAAAGCTAATCTTCCTAACCGAAAGCGAAAAGAAATATTTTTAGCTGATTCTATTGAATCATTAAAAAAGAACGGAAAGGGATGGCCAGTAAAAAAAATATCGGAAACCCTAGGTCTAGATACTGTTAAGGATTTAATTTTATATTTTCCTGAACGACACGAAGATTTCAGCAATGTTCGGGAAATACCTCATTTGATTGAGGGAGAAACTCAGTCCTCTGAAATGACTGTTAAATCCCTGGCGATGAAAGGTAGTCAAAAACGAAAACGAGTGGAAGTTGTTTTTCTAGATCCTGCAGGCTCAATGAAAGCGATTTTCTATGGTCAGCCGTGGATAGCTACAGATCTTAAACCGGGACATAAAGTGATGCTGAGTGGGAAGGTGGAATATGAAAAAGGCAGACCGATATATAAGAATGCGGTGTACGAACATATTATTCCAGGCCTTACTAGGTTGCACACAGGCCGATTAGTGCCAGTATATGGGCTTTCTCAAGGTATTTCTATGAAATCGCTAAGAAAGGAAATATATGCGGCCCTTATTTCTAGCTTAGATCAATTAGATGAGTATTTACCACAAACTCTGCTCAGCCGGACAGGTCTTTACCCCATAAAAAAAGCGATTGCTAGATATCATTATCCTAAAAATATTCAAGATTTCAGTAGAGCACGAAGAAGAATGGCTTTTGACGAATTGTTTTTAGTACAGCTGATCATGCGTAAGAAAAAACTTGATTGGAAGAATCAGGTTTCCGGGATATCGCTAAATCAAAACCGTGACGTACTTGACCAATTTATTTCCACATTACCATTTAAACTCACCTTAGCTCAATCTAGATGCATGGATGAGATTGGTGAGGATTTATATAGTGGTATCCCCATGCGCCGAGTCCTCCAAGGAGACGTAGGAAGCGGAAAAACACTGGTTGCCTTAACAGGGATGATACAGGCGGCAGTGGATGGTTATCAATCGGCAATGATGGTACCAACTGAGGTTTTGTCCGAACAGCATTTTATGACTTTACGGAATTTTTTCTCTGATTCTAGTTCAATTCCTTTGATGGAGGGTTTGCCGAACGTTATTGAAACCAAACTACAAGGTTCCGATAACAAATTGACGATTGCTTTGCTAAACGGGAGCTTGGGAAACCGAGAAAAAGCCCTTACCCAAGAAATTATTCGCTCTGGTCAGGCCGACATTATCGTTGGAACCCATGCTCTTATACAGAATTCAATTGACATACCTAATTTGGCTTTACTTGTTGTAGATGAACAGCATCGATTTGGCATAAATCAGAAAAATGTATTTGATCATATAGAACCTCGCCCTCACCTGTTACTTATGTCAGCTACCCCCATACCCCGATCCTTATATTTTACTATGATCGGAGATTTGGATTTGTCTGTGATAGACCAGATGCCGGTCGGAAGGAAACCTATTCAAACATATGTCTATGAACAGGATAAGCGCGAAGAAGTACATCGGTTTATACGAAAGGAGATTTTCAAAGGTAGACAAGTATTCGTTGTTTGCCCATTGATTGAGGAATCAGAATCCTTACAATCAAGGGCTGCCGTTGAAGAGTACGAAAAATTGTCAAAGGATATTTTTCCTGAAATGAAAGTGGGATTGCTGCATGGAAGAATGAAATTGTCAGAAAAGGAGTCAGTAATGAACGATTTCCGGTCTGGGAAATTACATATTTTGGTGGCCACATCCGTAATCGAAGTTGGGGTAGATATTCCCAACGCTAGTGTAATGTTGATCGATGGTGCGGAGAGATTTGGGCTCTCTCAATTGCATCAATTCAGGGGTCGAGTTGGTAGGGGAGAACATCAGAGTTATTGCATTTTGATGTCTGACAGCCCAAGTGGCGACTCGAAAGAACGCATGGATATTTTGCATAGAATAAATGATGGATTCAGGTTAGCAGATGAAGATTTACGAATGCGAGGTGCTGGAGATCTGATAGGAGGTAGGAGACAAAGTGGGACTCCCTTTTTTCGAGTCGCAGATCCATCTGATATAGACCTTGTTTCATTGGCCGGGATAGAAGCCGCCAAAGTTTTGAATTTAGATTATGAATTATCTTCAGAACAACATCAGGCCTTGAAAATTCAACTTGGCGAACGGCTTAAGGAACTTAGCATTACGTGACAACTAAACCTTTGGACTCAAATCCAGTTCTCATGAAACTGAATTTTCAGACATCATTTGACGAAGTACATAGGGCAGGAGTCCGTTGTGTCTGTAATATTCGTTTTCAATTTCAGTGTCTATACGGGTTAAAAGCTCAAACTTAATCACCTCACCTGCTTTTGAGGTGGCAGTAATTTCAATGATGGAAGAAGGAGTTACACTATTTGCAACCCCAGGTATATCATATGTTTCTGTTCCATCTAAGCCAAGCGACACAGCTGTTTGTCCGTTTGTGAAAACTAATGGTAAAACTCCCATACCTATTAGGTTTGACCTGTGGATTCTCTCAAAACTTTCGGCTATTACGGCTCTAACCCCAAGGAGCATAGGTCCTTTAGCAGCCCAATCTCTCGAACTGCCGGTACCATATTCTTTACCTGCAATAATGATTAAAGGAACTTTTTCAAATTTATATTTTTCTGAAGCTTCGTAAATACGCATAACTTCTTCGGAAGGCTGATGGACAGTCCAGTCGCCTTCCATGTTTGGGTTTAACTTATTTCTAAGTCTAATATTTGCAAATGTACCTCTAACCATTACATCGTGATTCCCTCTTCTAGATCCGAATGAGTTGTATTCCTGACGAGGGACGTCATTCCCCAGTAGAAATTGACCTGCTGGACTACTCGGAGGTATAGATCCTGCTGGCGAAATATGATCCGTGGTTACTGAATCCTCCAAGTAAACTAGAACCCGGGCATTGATGATTTCTGTTCTTTCAGAAGGGTTTTTGGAAAAATTGTCAAAATACGGAGGTTTTTGAATATATGTAGACTCTTTGTTCCAGTTGAAATTTAAAGTAGAAGACGTTTCTAGGTTTTGCCACTCTTGAGGGCCATCGACCACCTTACTGTATTGTTCTTGGAACATTTCTGGTGTGAGACATGAAGATATCGTTTTTGAAATATCATCTTGCGTGGGCCAAATGTCTTTCAGGAAAACCGCATTTCCTGATGAATCCTGACCGATTGGGTCTTCTATCAGATTGACATCCACGCTACCAGCGATAGCATAGGCCACTACCAGCATTGGAGAGGCCAAATAATTAGCTTTAACTTGGGGGTGGACCCTGCCTTCAAAATTCCTATTCCCACTTAGAACCGCTGCTACAGTTAGATCATTATTGGAAACCGCCTCCGCGACCGGTTGTGGTAGTGGTCCTGAATTGCCAATGCAGGTGGTGCAACCATAACCCACTGTGTTAAAACCCAAGTAATCAAGATCCTCATTTAATCCTGCAGCTTCTAAATATCTAGTCACTACAGTGGAACCTGGTGCCAAACTCGACTTAACCCATGGTTTCCTTTGCAATCCTTTTTCTCTTGCGTTTCGTGCCAATAAACCGGCTCCCACCATAACAGATGGATTCGAGGTGTTGGTACAACTTGTTATAGCTGCAATTGCTACTGCGGCATCGCCAAATTCCACTTCTTCTTCATTGATTTGTATTTTATGGTTCCGACCTGATGAATCAGCAAAAGATTTCAAAAAATTTTCTGGAATGTTTTCTAGGGCAATTTTGTCTTGTGGACGTTTGGGCCCTGCCATGGATGGGATCACTGTAGATATGTCAAAATCAATATTTACACTGTAATCGGGTTCCATTTGGTCATCATAATAAAATTTATTCGTTTTTGAGTACTGTTCTACCAGTTCTATTACTGCTGTATCACGTCCAGTATCTTTTAGATATTTTAGGGTTTGATGATCTATAGGGAAAAACCCACAGGTTGCCCCATATTCAGGGGCCATGTTTGCTATTGTGGCTCGGTCAGCAAGGCTTAATTCTTTCAAACCGGGGCCATAAAATTCAACGAATTTCTCTACTACCCCCACTGAACGTAGCATTTCCACTATCGATAAAACCAGATCAGTTGCTGTGGATCCATTTGGGAGGTTCCCAGTCAGTCTTACTCCAACTACCTCAGGTACGACCATATAGTATGGTTGCCCCAGCATGACTGCTTCGGCCTCGATTCCACCCACTCCCCATCCTAATACTCCTAAACCATTAACCATAGTAGTGTGAGAGTCAGTTCCTACACATGTATCCAGAAAGGCCACAGGGTTGATTACATCGTCTCCACTCAAAACAACTTCTGCCAAGTACTCTAGGTTAACTTGATGAACAATTCCGGTGCCAGGAGGAATTATTTTAAAATTATCAAAAGCGTTTTGAGCCCATTTTAGTAACTGGTACCTTTCAGTGTTTCTCTCGAATTCCATTTCAATGTTCAGGCTGAGTGCGTTGGGCACAGAGAAATTATCCACTTGGACTGAATGGTCTATAACCATATCTGATCGGACAATTGGATTGATGATAGATGCATCAGCTCCCAACTCGCTCACGGCATCCCTCATGGCTGCTATGTCTACTGCTACGGGAACCCCGGTGAAGTCTTGGAGTAGGACTCTTCCTGGCATGTAGGGGAATTCAGTAGTCGGTTTATTATTTGGACGCCAAGAAGACACTAATTTTATATGATCCTCAGTTGCAGGGCCTCCATCGGCGTTACGTATCACATTTTCTAATAAAACTCTTATTGAGTAAGGGGTTTTATCGATGTTTATTAGCCCAGCATTTTCGGCAGAGTCGATAGGGTAATAGGTGTAACTACCTGAGGGGGTCTGCAAAATCCTTTTTGATATTAGATCTGGGGAATTATCATTTTTATTCATGAGAATGTATCTCCGAATTTTTCAAGAATGAGGTGATCGGCAACTTTGAGACGGTTACTCACCTGAGTAAGTCAATCTGATAGCTGTCAATATCCAATCCAGAGATTGGTCTGTGTAAAAATCAACTTCATTTTGAAGAAAGGCTAGACAAGCCCACCTTTTTATCTTTTCTGGCCGAAATACTCGTAATTCAGGTTAGTAAATTTATCCCAATCGGCAGGCACGTCGTCTTCGGCAAATATGGCAGTTACGGGGCAAACTGGCTCGCAGGCCGCACAATCGATGCATTCTTCGGGGTTTATCAGTAGCATATTATGCTCTTCTGCCTCATAAATGCAGTCAACTGGGCAGACATCTATGCAAGCTCTATCCAACAAATCAATACATGGTTCAGCGATAATATAGGTCATACCTTATTTTTGTACTCCTCTTCGAAATGAAAGTTCCTTATGGGACGACTAAACAATTGTATCTCTTAGGCATGAGTGCTTCAACGTGAAAATGGCTATGGATTGTTATATTGCCGAGAAAAATGAATTCTAGAGGGTTATGTTTCGGAATTTTAAATCGTCAATCTCACTTTTAGAATAGCCCAATTCGAACATGATTTCATCGGTATGTTCTCCCAAAGCAGGTGATGCTGATTGCACTGCCAAAGGCGTTTCACTCATTTGTATCATAGGCCCAGCCATTCGAATTTTCCCTGCAAGTGAGTGGTTTACTTCTACTACCATGTCATTTGCAATTACTTGTTCGTCATTAATCAATTCTTGTATAAACCTCACAGGACCAGCCGGGACTCCCGCTGCATCAAGAATTGAAAGCCATTCTTCACCTGTTTTGGTAAGTATTATGGATTTCATTTCTTCCGATAGCGATTCTATTGCTGGCACTATGGATGGATCTTCAGGATCATAGCCTTTTGAAAACCTTGGATCCACTACACCAATTGCATCGGCGGCTTTTTTCCGAAGTCTGTTGCTTAAGCAAGCGATGGCAATAACGTCGTTGGCAGTTTGGTATGTAGTGTAATAGATACGAAATGCGGTATTAAATGGCGAAAAAAGCTGTTGTTGGTCCAATAGACTTTGGTATGGTAAGCCGGCTTTCCTTAAGGCCCCCAAAGTTTCAACCAATTCATCTTTCTCTTCCTTTCCGTGTTCTTCCACTTCCATAAACCCACCTTGGATGAGTAAGGATGTCGAAAGCAAAGTCGTGTCGATCTTTTGTCCTTTACCCGTGCGTTCCCTCGAAAACAAGGCGGCACTGACTCCCCAGGCAATCGCAACACCTGTGGTGTAATCTGCAACGGCCGTTGCAGTCACCTGTTGGGGGACACCATCAACAACCTTATTGTCGGCAGCTAAAAGGCCACTCATAGCTTGAATAATCAAATCATAACCTGGTCTATACCCATGGGGACCTTGTCGGCCGAAGGCAGTATTGTCACAATATATCAATTTTGGGTTGACCTGAGAGAGGGTTTCATAGTCAATTCCCAAGTTCCTAGGTACATCGGGTCGGGCGTTTATGATTACCACATCTGCATCTGCGACAAGTTTCTGAGCGATTTCAAGGCCTTCTCGACTTTGAAGATCCAAAGGCAGGCTTTTTTTCCCACGATTCAGCGAAAGGAATGTTTTACTTTCCTTGGGTATAAATTCAGTGTGGAGTCTCCACGGTTCACCTTCGATGGGTTCAATTTTAATTATCTCAGCACCCATGTCGCTCAGTAACATGCCTCCAAATGGGGCAGCTATTATTTGGGTGAACTCAACAATTTTTATACCGTCTAATGGACCTGGCACCTTAATCTCCAATCTCCGATTATTGCATACAAATCACCGCCCTATGGTATGTGATAATGTTATGAAAAACCATGACTTAACCAAATTGTGTGGCTGTGTTGTTTTTAAATACTCAGGACAAACATTGTGACATCACGTACCAACTGGCATAAAGAACATCCCGTGGCTTGTACTTGCGCAAAATGCCAAGAATCAAACCGGATAAAGATAAATGCATCTGGCAAAATAGGCCGGAATGAAAAATGTCCTTGTGGTAGTGGCAGGAAATATAAAAAATGCCATGGCCCTTGAGACTTCTCTATGGGGCGGTTTTGCCATTCAGTAATTGAAGCTTTTTTGATTCACACAAACTCCTTTATACCTTCCTCTACAATCTTACGCATAGCCTTTCGGCTGCCCTCTTCTTCCATCTCAAACAGATCCGTTTCTTATGAGACAAACCAGGATCAACAAAAACTAGGATCAACAAAAACTCAAAAGTTGGGTAGGGGAGGATGCCATTTTCATAGGTTGAGGAATTCACGTGCGTCGGGGTTTTTATTTTCTAGCGAACCTTTGAAAGTAGCCCCAGGAAATTTGGGTCATGCTAGTATCGCCATTACTGCTGATTTATACACCCAGGTTGCCTCTAGTATTCAGAAACAGCATATCGAGAACTTAGGAAAACTGAGAATTGGACAAGTCACCCAAGATAAAGCATTCAGATAATTTTACTTCTCTTGCTCGAATAAGCAATTACTATAATCAACAATAAGAAAAATATGGATATAACACTCATTTTTTCTGCAAGAAATACAACCGAGAAAAAGAACGTTAGAAATGGCCTGAATAAATCTATTTGGCTAACTCTTGCTACTCCTCCCATCCCCATTCCTTCATAAAAGAAAAAGAATCCAATCAAATTATTGAATAGGCATAAAAATGTAAATAAAATGATTGATTTGGGAGAATCACCGGTAATCTGTACTAAATGAGTAAAATCAAAATTTATTAAAGTTAACGGCACAACCACGGGAAGGCTTATTACTAATGACCAGCATATGACCCTCCAGCCACTCATTCTTTTTCCTAGGATACCTCCCTGGGCATAGCCCATACCTCCTAGTAAAACGCAAAGAAATAGTGCCAAATCTCCCAATCCCATATCCCATATCGATGAATCCGTGGTAAGTAATCGAAAAATGATTACACTTATAAACCCCAAGATGGCTATTATCCAAAATCGAACGCTTGGTTTCTCTTCAGATAAAAACCCAGCGAAAATCGCGGTTGAAAGCGGAACAGCTGCAAGCACAATGCCTCCATTTCCAGCGGGAATCGTCTGCATAGCAACCGCAGTGAAAATAGGAAACCCAAAAACCACCCCTATAGCGGTAATGACCAATTTAGTGAAATCTGACCTATGTGGCAGCTTTTCGAATTTAAGGTGGCCCTTGAACAAAAGAATTAGAAGGGAGGCGAGGCCTGCAATAAAACCTCTTCCAAAGCCTATTTCAAGAGACGTAAACCCGATTTGGGCCAAATGCCTAGTAATTGGTAAAGTTGATGAGAAAACTACAACTCCGATCAGTCCAAGTAAAAACCCGTAATTTTCTCTTGTTAAATACTTATCCATAGAGCGAATAATACAGGAATGAAGGCTGAATAATTGTCGACAACCTGCTGGTAATTATTCATTTAATGAAATGCAGTACAGGGTCAAAAGAGGAGATTTTAGTCACAATAAAATGGCAGTGGAGGCAGGGTTTGGATCTGGGAACTTTGGGTTAGGAGGAAAACTTCGAAGCGTTCATGCAATGACTTACTTTCCGCCTGGTCACAGAATTTCACCTCTAAGGTATCAAGCCTTTGAAAATTGTTGTTTTTTTATCTTAGGCATGATTTCCTTACCGAACCGATCCAGTTGCTCAAGTATTATTTTTTCTGGCGTTCCTATTACTTGACCAACGTTAATAGCTTTGAGACCTAGGTATCTGCCTTGTATTTCTAATAATTTTTCCGTGATCGATTCCGGGGTACCTACCAACCAGCTCCCTGATTCTATTGCTTGTTCAAGAGTGGGTAAATTTGCATTTTTAGCAAAATGCGATCCTTTGGACAATTGCCCGATTTGTTCATCAGTAAGGCCTTTTACCATTCCTAAAGGAGCAAACATTTTCATGTTTTCTTCATAAAACGGCCTGGCCTCCTCAATTGCTTGTTTTTCGCTATCTGCTATGTGGAATGAAAAGCCTATACACAAATTTCCGCCGAGATCTGTTTCGATCCCATATTGTGACTGTATTCTCTGCCAGTCTTTGATAACATTCTCGCTAGCTCCCCCAGGAGCAGCACCCCCTCCAATGACTCCTTTGATGCCATGTTTGGCCATAAAAGATAACCCCCTTTCGCTGGCGCTGACTATGGGTTGCCAGCACTCTACGGGACGTTGCAGTGGCCTAGGCACTAGGGTTATTTCCTTTAGTTCGTACCCCCGGTATGGAATCTCAGGAGGAATGACATAATTTTTACCCACATGGGAAAAGGATTCTGAATGAAATGCCTTAAACATGACATCTACCTGTTCCTCAAATAACTCCCGGTTGGCATCTCCGTCCACCATTGGATTACCGAAAGATTCAACTTCTCTCGTGTGATAACCTCTACCCACCCCAAAAACGACCCGTTGATTGGTTAATATTTCAGCCGTTGCATAATCTTCTGCCATTCTTAATGGGTGCCACATCGGTGACACATTGAACCCGCATCCGATCCTTATGTTTTTTGTTAAATGAGCTAAATGGATAGCTAGCATTAGCACATTAGGAATGCACTCGTACCCCTCTCTTTGAAAGTGATGTTCTGCTATCCACAAAATATCATACCCATTGGAGTCCATCACTTTGGCTATTGATTCAGCTTTGGAATAAACGGTGTTCAGTTCCTGTTCTGTATAAATCCGGTCATTGGCAGGAATCGAATCAAATCCAACTGATTCAAGATCAATATGGCCTGCGTACAATGTCCCAATGCTTTCTATCATGTTTGGCCTCCAAAACTTTGTAGCTAAACGTCCCTTGTAATTGAAAGACCAGCCTACATATTTCTTTTAGCTCTTCTATATTTGGATACAAGTTCATCGGCTTCTTCGCTATCCCAACCAGGTAAAACAGCCAAAAGGTCCTTGGAACCCGGAACTCCAAATAAGATTGATGTGTGCGGCGGTCTATTCAAATAGCTCCCTAAAGTTAAATATGTTCCGGCCGTTGTTGTGAGCATAGAGGCCAAAAAATAAAACGATTCTATTAAACTGGGGAATTTACCTAATATATTGGCTCCAAAAAAGAGGTACGGAATCATTTGAAGCCCGACCATAGCAAATCCTATAGCTAATAATCTGTACCCCAACCACTTCCTGGGTGACTTTCCTGCATTTTTCAATTTTGGGTCCAAACATTCTTCCAACTGGGCCTCACCCCACACATTGGAATTTCGACCTGGTTTGCTTGAAACCATCAATCGTTGGTTGGTCAATATAAATGTGTCCCCTTCATGAATTATGCCTTCACCGTCAAAAAGGTTTATTGTGATGTTTTGTTTTTCTATTTTCATTATGGAGCAGATTATACTGCAGGTTACGTATGTTGATAGATAAAAATTGGTCGGTATTCCATGTTGACTAGCCACTCAGTCAGGTATAGACTTCATGCTTAGAGTTTTCGAATAGGGTTACTACAGAGATTTAAACATTCTATAGAATCCTGACTTCGGTCTGGGGATTTTCCCCGGCTTTTTTTTTGCACCTTAACAACTGAATTCTGTCGAATTATAACGAGTCCCGACCTCAGAAATGAGGTCACGGCTTTTGGTTTTATTTTATGCACCAAAAGCCAGGAACAGGCAAAATAAGAACAATAGAATTGCCTTAATGTGGGTCAAGTTATTAAGGGATTACGGTGGATGCCTTGGGTCCAAGAGCCGAAGAAGGGCGTAGTAAGACTGCGATAAGCCTCGGCTAGCTGTCTAACAAGCTTAACCGGGGATACCCGAATGGGGAAACCCGTTCTGGGTCATACCAGGACATTCCGTAAGGAAAGGGAACCGCGTGAACTGAAACATCTAATTAACGCGAGGAGTATAAATCAACCGAGATTCCCCTAGTAGTGGCGAACGAAAGGGGAATAGCCTAAACCAGGCGGGCTTAGTGGAGTGAGGTCCTATGTCCGTTTGGTGTTGCAACATTTCTCCGCCTAAACCTCAAATGAGGGCGAAGAGTAAGAAATTTCTGAACTAGCCAAACGCACCTGGAAAGGACGACCGTAGAAGGTGATAGTCCTGTAGGCGAAAGTGACGAAACTCTTGAGAATTTGTTAAGTACCGCGAGACACGAGAAATCTTGTGGGAATCTGGGGAGACCACTCTCCAAGGCTAAATACTCTTGGACACCGATAGTGAACCAGTACTGTGAAGGAAAGGTGAAAAGTACCCCGAGAGGGGAGTGAAATAGACCTGAAACCGTAATCTTACAAGCCGTAGAAGGCTCGATGCGTCGGGCTAACTGCGTGCCTATTGAAGAATGAGCCGGCGAGTTAATTTGTGCAGCACGGTTAAGGAATTGGAATTCCGGAGCCATAGCGAAAGCGAGTCTGAATAGGGCGTTAAGTTGTATGGATTAGACCCGAAACCGTGTGATCTACCCTTGGCCAGGTTGAAGCCCAGATAGTCTCTGGGTGAAGGACCGAACCCGTGTCTGGTACAAAAGGCTGGGATGAGCTGAGGGTAGGGGTAAAATGCCAATCGAACACGGAGATAGCTGGTTCTCCCCGAAATGTATTTAGGTACAGCGTTCGGGTAGTCTTGTGGAGGTAGGGCACTGGATAGGTAAGGGGGCGTGAGCCTACCAAACTTAACCAAACCACGAATGCCGCAAGATGGTCCCGGGCAGTGAGACAGTGGGGGATAAGCTCCATTGTCGAGAGGGAAACAGCCCAGACCGCAGGCTAAGGTCCCCAAGTGTGTGCTAAGTGTGAAACGAAGTTAAATTGCTAAAACAGCTAGGAGGTTGGCTTAGAAGCAGCCATCCTTTAAAGAGTGCGTAATAGCTCACTAGTCGAGGAATTTTGCGCGGAAAATGTAACGGGGCTAAAGCACACCACCGAAGCCGCGGGCTTGCTATTTATAGCGAGCGGTAGGGGAGCGTTGTCAGGGCGCCGAAGCTGAGCTGTGAGGCTCAGTGGAGCGCTGAGAAGTGAGAATGCCGGCATGAGTAGCGACAATCCTGGTGAGAATCCAGGACACCGAAAGCATAAGGTTTCCTACGCAATGTTGATCAGCGTAGGGTAAGTCGGGCCTAAGCCGTAGCGTATAGCGAAGGCGATGGACAGCAGGTCAAAATTCCTGCACCGCAGACATAGCGTTTTAAAGCAAAGGGGGGACACGGAAAGATAGTCGGAGCGCACCCATCGGACATGGTGCGTCTGGCCCTGAAGGCCAAGCTGGGATAGGCAAATCCGTTCCAGCGTGATGAGCTGAGGGGGTTGGAAACTCTAGGGCTTTTGCCCGGGGGAATTCCGTTGATTCTATGCCGTCGAGAAAATCCTCGTTGCAAGTTTTGTCAGCGTCCGTACCGCAAACCGACACAGGTATGTAGGGGTAAGTATCCCAAGGTGAACGAGAGAACCCTCGTTAAGGAATTCGACAAGTTAACTCCGTAACTTCGGGATAAGGAGTACCCGTGGGGTGAAAGTCACTAGCTGACTGGATGCCCTTGCGGGTGGCACTAAACAGGCTCAGGCGACTGTTTATCAAAAACACAGGTCTCTGCTAAAGCGAAAGCTGATGTATAGGGGCTGACACCTGCCCAGTGCCGGAAGGTTAAGGGGATGGGTTCGTTCGCTTGCGAACAAAGCTCAGAACCGAAGCCCCGGTGAACGGCGGCCGTAACTATAACGGTCCTAAGGTAGCGAAATCCCTTGTCGGGTAAGTTCCGACCCGCACGAATGGTGTAACGACCTGAGCGTTGTCTCAACGAGGGACTCGGTGAAATTGCAAGACCCGTGAAGATGCGGGTTACCCGTGACAGGACAAAAAGACCCCGTGGAGCTTTACTGTAGCTTGGCATTGGACTGGGGTTATAGATGTGTAGGATAGGCGGGAGACTTTGAAGCAGGCACGCCAGTGTTTGTGGAGTCGACCTTGAAATACCGCTCTTCTGTAATTTTGGCCCTAACTCAACGAAAATTGAGGACCCTGCCAGGTGGGCAGTTTGACTGGGGCGGTCGCCTCCTAAAAGGTAACGGAGGCGCCCAAAGGTTCCCTCAAGGTGGATGGAAATCACCTGTAGAGTGCATTGGCATAAGGGAGCTTGACTGTGAGACCTACAAGTCGAGCAGAGACGAAAGTCGGGCAAAGTGATCCCACGGTTCCGAGTGGAAGGGCCGTGGCTTAACGGATAAAAGCTACCCCGGGGATAACAGGCTTATCTCCCCCAAGAGTTCA